>Ga0116227_10001620_pt1 | contig 50664 bp, 46 predicted proteins | sample S1TSphgellanicum_FD_89693 | JGI IMG/M metagenome (GOLD analysis project Ga0116227, IMG submission 89693) | Host-associated microbial communities from peat moss isolated from Minnesota, USA - S1T2_Fb - Sphagnum magellanicum MG | ecosystem: Host-associated > Plants > Peat moss > Unclassified...
AAGGACCGCGAGGTATCGGCGGTGTGTCGGCCGGCGCGCGCTGCGCAATGCTGCGTATCCGGCGCCGCGCCCGACACACTGGCATACAAAAAAGGCGCTGGCTGCGGGCCGCCACAATGCAGGCTCCGCTTTCCTCACTGCACCACCCCGTGGACTTCCAGACCGTACTCGACGACATCAACAACCGGCTGCGGCCGCAGCTGGGCCACGCCGGCAAGGTGGCCGACTACATCCCCGCGCTGGGACGGGTGCCGGCGCAGCGCTTCGGCATCGCGCTGCGCACCTGCGACGGACGGGAGGCGGCCAGCGGCGACTGCACGGAGCCGTTCTCGGTGCAGAGCATCTCCAAGGTGTTCTCGCTGACACTGGCGATGAAGGCGCTGGGCGACGCACTGTGGCAGCGCATCGGCCGCGAGCCTTCGGGCACGGCCTTCAATTCGCTGGTGCAGCTGGAGTTCGAGCAGGGCGCGCCGCGCAACCCGTTCATCAATGCGGGCGCCATCGCGGTGGCCGACCGGCTGGCCAGCCTGGGCGACGCGCCGGCGATGATCCTGGACCTGCTGTCCAGCCTGTGCGGCGAGCGCATCGACATCGACCCGGAGGTGGCCGCATCGGAAGCGGCCACCGGCTACCGCAACCTGGCGCTGGCCAACTTCATGAAGAGCTTCGGCAAGATCGACAACCCGGTGGCCGATGCGCTGGACGCGTACTTCCACCAGTGCGCGATCCGCATGAGCTGCGTGCAGCTCGCGCGTGCCACCGGCTACCTGTGCCGCGACGGCGCGCACCCCTACCATGGCCATGCCGTGGTGACCGAGCGGCAGGCGCGGCGCATCAATTCGCTGATGCTCACCTGCGGCACCTACGACGCGGCGGGCGAGTTCGCGTTCCGCGTGGGCCTGCCCTGCAAGAGCGGCGTGGGCGGCGGCATCGTGGCCATCGTGCCCGACCACCTGAGCCTGTGCGTCTGGTCGCCTGCGCTGGACCACACCGGCAACTCGCACCTCGGCATGCAGGCGCTGGAGATGTTCGTGGCCCAGACCGGCCTGTCCGTGTTCTGATCGGCGCCGCCTTCAGACATCGTCCCGCCCGATCCCGCCCCATGTCCCGTACTGCCGTCATCGACTTCGAAACCACCGGCCTGTCGCCCCTGCAGGGGGACCGCGCTACCGAGGTGGCCATCGTGCTCATGGAGGACGGCGCGGTGGTCGACCGCTTCCAGAGCCTGATGAACGCGGGGGTGCGCGTCCCGCCCTTCATCGAGTCCCTGACCGGCATCAGCAATGCGATGGTGGCGGCCGCGCCGCCGGCCCAGCAGGTGATGGCCGAGGCCAGCCGCTTCGTGGGCGACGTGCCCATGGTGGCGCACAACGCATCGTTCGACCGGCGCTTCTGGGCGGCCGAGCTCGAGCGCATCGGCCACACCGCGCCGCAGCCCTTCGTCTGCACCCTGCTGCTGGCGCGCCGGCTCTACCCCGAGGCCCGCAGCCACAAGCTCGGGGCGCTGGCGGCGCTGCACGGCCTGGCGTCCACGGGCCGCGCCCACCGGGCGCTGGCCGACGCCGAGATGGCGGCGGCGCTGCTGGGGCAGATGCAGAGGGACCTGCAGGCGCGCTATGGACTGCCGCATGCGCACCACTGCCTGCTGGCGCAGCTGCAGAGCGTGCAGCGCCTGGCATTGCCCAAGGTCATTGCCCGCCACCTTGCGCAGGCGTGAGTGCCCGAGCGTGCGGCGTCCGCTGCGCGGCGGAGCCGAGTTCCCAGGCCACCCGGTTGCGCCCGGCCTGCTTGGCCTGGTAGAGCAGGGCATCGGCGCGCTTGAGCGCCTCGGGCAGCGCCTGCGCCGAGGCGGCCCAGGCCACGCCCAGGCTGCCGGTGACGGCACGGCCCGTGGCCCGGCAGGGCATGCGCGCAAGGCGGGCACGGATGCGCTCGGCCAGCGCCGCGGCCGCCGGCAGGTCGGCGCAGGCCGCCAGCACCACGAACTCTTCCCCGCCGAACCGCGCCACCAGGTCGCCGGCGCGCACCTGCTCGCGCAGGACCTGGCTGACCGCCTGCAGCACCCGGTCACCCGCGGCATGGCCGCCGGTGTCGTTGACCTGCTTGAAGTGGTCCAGGTCGCACACCAGCAAGGCCCGGCCCGGCGTGCCGGGGATGGCCAGCAGGCGCTCGGCCTGCTCGAAGAAGGCGCGGCGGTTGAGCAGGCCGGTGAGGGGTTCCAGGTCGCGCTCGGTCTTCAGCACGCGGACCAGCTGGCCGACGGTGTCCGCCAGCAGCACGGCCATGAACAGCAGGCCCACCACGATGTTGGCGGCCAGCATCAGCAGCCAGTAGCCGGAGCGGGTCAGCTCCGCGGTGGCGGCCGGCGACACCAGCCACCACACCACCGGCCGGGCCAGCGCATAGGCCACCAGCAGCAGGTAGATGCCGCGCAGCAGCCGCCCCGGCAGGTGCTGCGCGCGCGCCGCCTGCCGGGTGTCGCCCAGCCCCAGCGCCAGCAGCGCGGCAAGCCCGAGGTTCAGGCACAGCACGCGCATCCACAGGTCGTCGGTCAGCCGCGAGTAGGCCAGCAGCAGCCCCAGCGTGGCCGCGCCGATGGCCAGCGCCCAGCGCGGGTGGGCGCTGCCGCCGTACCGCAGCGCCATGCCGTGCGCCATGGCCCAGGCGCAGCCCAGGTACAGGACTCCGGTGTACAAGGTCCAGGAGGCCAGCTGCTCGTTGGTCATGAGGCTCTGCGCCGCCAGCGGCAGCGCGTTCAGCACGTAGCCCGCCGCCAGCCACGGCAGGCTGCGCTCGTGCGGCATGAACCTCCAGCAGGCGACCAGGACGGCACCGAACAGGATCGAGCAGGCCGGGACGATCAGCGCAAAATATTGACCCGCTTGCAGATGCATAAGCCTGCGACTGCGCCCACGGCAACCCCCACGACCAAAGGCCCGGAGTGTAAGTCGCCGCCCGCTGCCGCACGCTTGTCATACAGTGGCGGCGGAGCGGGGCGGCACCGTCGCCCGCGCCGCCGGCCTGCATCGCCGCAGCCACCCGACCGAGGATTCTTCCGGTGACCGATCTTCCGCAACTGCCCTTCTCCAACCCCTACCGCCACGGCTTCGCGCGCCTGGCGGTGGCCGTGCCGCGCAACCGCGTGGCAGACCCGGTGTTCAACGCGGCCGAAACCATCCGCCTGTACCGCGAGGCCGCGGCCGGCGGCGCGGTGGTGGTGGCCTTCCCGGAGCTGGGCCTGTCGGCCTATACCTGCGAGGACCTGTTCCACCAGGCGGCGCTGCTCGATGCCTGCGAGACGGCGCTGCAGGCGGTGGTCGAGGCCTCGCGCGACGTTGCGGCAGTGGCCATCGTCGGCCTGCCGCTGCGGGTGGACCACCGGCTCTTCAACTGCGCGGCGCTGGTGGCGGGCGGGCGCGTGCTGGGCGTGCAGCCCAAGACCTACCTGCCCAACTATGGCGAGTTCTACGAGGCGCGCCAGTTCAACGCGGCGCCCAGTGCGCTCAGCACCGCGATCGCGCTGTGCGGGCAGGAGGACGTGCCCTTCGGCACGGACATCGTGTTCCAGGCGCGCCAGCTGCCGCTGCTCAAGATCCACGTGGAGATCTGCGAGGACGTCTGGGTGCCGATCCCGCCCAGCAGCTACGCCACGCTGGCCGGCGCCACGGTGCTGGTGAACCTGTCGGCCAGCAACATCACCGTCGGCAAGGCCGGCTACCGGCACCAGCTGGTCAGCCAGCAGTCGGCGCGCTGCCTGGCGGCCTACCTGTACTCGTCGGCCGGCATCGGCGAATCGACCACCGACCTGGCCTGGGACGGCCAGGCGCTGATCTACGAAAGCGGCGAGCTGCTGGCCGAGAGCGAGCGCTTCTCCAACGCCTCGCACCTGATCGCCGCCGATGCCGACCTGGAGCGCCTCTCGCGCGAGCGCATGCGCCAGGGCACCTTCGGCGATTCGGTGCAGCTGCACCATGCCGCGCTGCAGGGCTGGCGCACCGTGGCCTTCGACCTGCCGGTGCCGCAGCACGCCCGCGGCCTGCTGCGCCGCGTGGAGCGCTTTCCCTACGTGCCGGCCAATGCCGCCACGCGCGACGAGCGCTGCCGCGAGGTGTTCAACATCCAGGTGCAGTCGCTGGTGCAGCGGCTGGAGGCCAGCGGCATCCGCAAGGTGGTGATCGGGGTCTCGGGCGGGCTGGACTCGACCCACGCGCTGCTGGTGCTGGCGCAGGCGATGGACCGGCTGCGGCTGCCGCGCACCCACATCCTGGGCTACACCATGCCGGCCTTCGCCACCAGCGACCGCACGCTGGCGCAGGCGCACCAGCTGATGGCCGCCATCGGCTGCACCGCGCGCGAGATCGACATCCGCCCGAGCTGCCTGCAGATGCTGCAGGACATCGGCCACCCGTTCCACGACAGCCAGCCGGTCTACGACATCACCTTCGAGAACGTGCAGGCCGGCGAGCGCACCAGCCACCTGTTCCGCCTGGCCAATTTCCACAACGCCATCGTCGCCGGCACCGGCGACCTGAGCGAGCTGGCGCTGGGCTGGTGCACCTACGGCGTGGGCGACCACATGTCGCACTACAACGTGAACGCGAGCGTGCCCAAGACGCTGATCAAGCACCTGGTCGGCTGGGTAGCGCAGCAGGACCTGCTGGGCGCCGAGGGCAGCGCCGTGCTGCGCGCCATCGTCGAGACCGAGGTCAGCCCCGAGCTGGTGCCGCACGGCGCGCTGGCGCAGGCATTGCATGTCAAATCGCCCGGTAGCCAAGGCGCGGCCTTGGCTACCCGCTCTCAAAACGAGAGCATCGCCGCGGCACAGCCGGGCCAGAAGACCGAGGACACGATCGGCCCGTACGAACTGCAGGACTTCCACCTCTACTACGTGCTGCGCTACGGCTACCGGCCGAGCAAGGTGGCCTTCCTGGCGCACACCGCCTGGGGCGACCGCGACAAGGGCGCCTGGCCGGACGACCTGCCGGTGCACAACCAGTACACGCTGGCGCAGATCAAGCAGCACCTGGGCACCTTCCTGTGGCGCTTCTTCAAGACCAGCCAGTTCAAGCGCAGCTGCGTGCCCAACGCACCCAAGGTGGGCTCGGGCGGCTCGCTCTCGCCGCGCGGCGACTGGCGCGCGCCGAGCGACTCGGAGGCGGTGGTGTGGATGGACGAGCTGAAGCAGGTGCCGGACGCAGGATGACCTGGCACGCTCCCAGGCTGCGCGTCTTCGCGGCCCCGCCCGAAGACCCCGCGCCCGGCGTGAACCAATGGCCGCGGCGGGTATCCATCCCCGGGCCGGCCCGCGTGGCCCGATCCCTTCCCGAACGTCCCTCATGCCGCCCCTACCGCACCGCCGCCGCCATTTCCTCATGACCTCCTCCGCCCTGGGCGCCACCTCGGCCCTGTCCACGCTGTCCGACCTGGCGCAGGCCGCCGGCGGCCCGCGCCCGCAGCGCCGCATGCCGGTGATCTTCGTCGGCCATGGCAGCCCGATGAACGCGATCCAGGACAACCCCTTCACGCAGCGCCTGCAGGCCTGGGGCCGCGAGCTGCCGCCGCCCACCGCCATCCTCAGCGTGTCGGCGCACTGGCTGAGCCAGGGCGCCACAGGGGTGGGCGTGCAAGCGCTGCCGCGCACCATCCATGACTTCGGCGGTTTTCCACAGGCGCTGTTCGACATCCAGTACCCGGCGCCCGGGCACCCCGCGCTCGCGCGGGAGACCGCCGCGCTGGTAAAGCAGACATCGGTGCAGGCTACCGAGCAGTGGGGCCTGGACCATGGCACCTGGACGGTACTCAAGTACCTGTACCCCAGGGCCGACGTGCCGGTGTTCCAGCTGTCCATCGACTACGACCAGCCGGCCGCCTTCCACTACGCCGTGGGCCGCGACCTGGCCGCGCTGCGCGACAAGGGCGTGCTGGTCATGGGCAGCGGCAACGTGGTGCACAACCTGCGCGCCACCGACCGCGGCCTGCCCGCCGCGGCCACGGCCAGCCGGCCCTGGGCCCAGCAGTTCGACGACGCGGTGAAGGCCGCGCTGGCCGGGCGCGACGACCAGGCGCTGATCGGCTACCAGAAGCTGCCGGGCGCCGCCACCGCGGTGGCCACGCCGGACCACTACTACCCCTTCCTGTACGCGCTGGGCGCGGCGGGGCCGACGGAGCGCGCGCGCACGGTGTTCGAGAGCTTCCACGCCGGCACCCTGAGCATGCGCTGCGTGCAGTTCGGCTAGCCACCGCCGACGATGTGGCACGCGCCCGTGCCACACTCCACCCCCCATGTCTTCTCCCGAGTGGTCCGCCGCGGCCCTGCAAACCTTCGACGACGCGGTGCAAGCCACCGCCGGATTCCGCAGCCGGCCCGGCCAGCGCCGCATGGCCGAGCAGGTGGCGCAGGCTTTTTCCGTTGCCACGCTGGGCAAGGTGGAGGAAGGCGACGACGCCCCGGTGCGCGCCATTGCCGTGGTGCAGGCCGGCACCGGCGTGGGCAAGTCGCTGGCCTACTGCGTACCGGCGATCACCCTGGCGCTGGCGCGCAACACGCGGGTGCTGATCTCCACCGCCACCGTGGCGCTGCAGGAACAGCTCTGCACCAAGGATCTGCCGGCGCTGGCCGCGCTGCTGCCACAGCCCTTCAAGTTCGCGCTGGCCAAGGGACGCGGGCGCTACGTCTGCAAGCTCAAGCTCGAACGCCTGGCCGGCACCGGCGAGGCCGCCGACGAGGACGACCTGTTCGCCGAGGAGGAGGCCGCCGCCCGCGCGGCCCGGCCCGCGCACGAGACCGAGGCGCGCATCCAGTTCTATTCCGGCATGGCGCAGGCACTGGCCAGGGGCGGCTGGGACGGCGACCGCGACTCGCTCGACACGCCGCCCGTGCCCGAGGTCTGGGGCCCGGTCGCGGCCGAGGCCGCCACCTGTACCGGCAAGCACTGCCCGGCGTTCAGCCAGTGCACCTACTACGACAAGCGCAAGGAACTGGTCGGCGCGCAGGTGATCGTCGCCAACCACGACCTGCTGCTGTCCTCGCTCGGCGCGCGGGTGCTGCCCGAGCTGGACAACTGCCTGCTGGTGCTGGACGAGGCCCACCACCTGCCCGGCACCGCCCTGGACCAGTTCGCCTGCAGCATGGACCTGGGCCGCCATGCCTGGGTCGAGCGCCTGGCCAGCCGCGCGCTGCGCATCGGCGGCCTGCTGGCGGTGGAAGAGATCGCCGACGTCCCGCGCCACGCGGCGCAGCTGCGCCAGGCGCTGATCGACGTCGCCCGCCTGGTCGAAGACCTGTACGGCAGCGCCCTGCGCGGCCAGCAGGGCGGCTGGGGCGCGGCGCGCGCACGCGCGCCGCAGCAGCAGGCGGCCCGCGTGCGCGTGCCGCGTGGCGACTTGCCCGAGGCACTGCAAGAGCCGCTGGGCCAGCTCGCCCACCATGCGGAGGGCTTTGCCGGCGCCCTGCGCGCCATCGCCAAGGCGCTGCGCGCCGAGATGCGCGACAAGCCCGACGAGGCGCGGCGCCTGTCCACGCTGTATGCGCAGATCGGCATGCTCGCGCCCCGGCTCGACCAGGTGCTGGCCACGGCCCAGCTGCTGCTGCAGGACAGCGCACCGGGCGCGGTGCCTGCCGCGAAGTGGTTCACGCTCGAGGCCAGGGAAGGCCAGGACGACGTGCTGCAGGCCCATGCCAGCCCGGTGCTGCCCGGCAGCGCGCTGCGCAACCACCTGTGGAGCACGGTGCGCGGCGCGGTGCTGACCTCGGCCACGCTGACCAGCTGCGGGCACTTCGACTTCTTCCTGCGCGAGAGCGGCCTGCACGGCGACGATGCCGCCAGCACACTGGAGGTGCCCAGCCCCTTCGACTACGCGACACAGGGCACGCTGCTCACGGCGGAGACCGCTGCCGATCCGCGCGATGCCGCGGCCTTCACCACCGAGATGGTGCAGGCCCTGGTGCAGGACCTGGCCGACGTCCAGTCCGGCGCGCTGGTGCTGTTCACCTCGCGCGAGCAGTTGCGCCAGGCGGTGGACGCCCTGCCCGACGCGCTGCGCCCGGCCGTGCTGGTGCAGACCGCGCTGCCGCGCACGCAGCTGCTGCGCCGCCACCGCGAGCGCGTGGCGGCGGGCGAAGCCTCCATCATCTTCGGCATGCAGTCCTTCGGCGAAGGGCTGGACCTGCCGGGCCGGCTGTGCGAAACCCTGTTCATCACCAAGCTGCCCTTCGCGCCGCCCGACGACCCGGTGGGCGAGGCGCGCGCCGAATGGCTGCGCGCGGTCGGCCGCGACCCGTTCAGCGAGCTGGTGGTGCCGGCCACCGCCATCCGGCTGGCGCAATGGGTGGGCCGCGCCATCCGCACCGAGGAAGACCGCGCGCGCGTGGTCTGCTACGACCGGCGCCTGACCGGCACCAGCTATGGCCAGCGCCTGCTGCAGGGGCTGCCGCCGTTCGCGCGGGCGCGGCGCGAAGCGCCGGAGGCGGCAGCGTCCTGAAGCCTGCCGGGCCGCGATGCCCGGCAGGTTTATTTTCCAGACCGCACGTATACCCGCAGTGGGGCGCACCGTATCTGGCCTACCCTGCAACGCTACCCCGGCGGTTCCGTCTGGGCGCTGCCCGCGCACGGCGACCTGAGGGGAATCACATGACCACCGGACTTTTCTGGATACTGTTTGCGGGCTTCATCGTGGGCCTGCTCGTGAACGCGTTCAAGCCGCTGGGACACCTGGCCGGCATGAAGGGCCTGCTCGTCACTGCCGGCATCGGCATCGTCGGCGCGCTCGTCGCAAGCCTGGCGGGCGAGGCCCTGCACCTTTGGGGCCGTGAGCAGCTGAACGCCTTCGCGGCGGCCGTGGCCGGTGCCCTCGTGGTGCTGCTTGCCTGCCGCTACGGCCTGGCCCGCGCACGGCCGGCGTGAAATAGCCTCCCCGGCTTCGCGCACTGTGTGCCGATGACAGGGGCTTGGCGACACACGGGTTTGCCGGACGGGCCATTCTCGCTGCCAACCGGCCTACCATGGGGGCCATCCGACCATCCCGAGACCCCATGGAGTTCGAGTTCAAGTTCCAGATCCCGCCGGGGCACCTGCCCGCGGTAGAGGCCGCGTTGCGCCGCGGCGCGGTGCAGCGGGTGCACCTGCAGGCGCGCTATTTCGACACGGCAGACGGCGCGCTGGCGGCGCACGGCATGGTGCTGCGCCTGCGCAAGGAAGGGCGGCGCTGGGTGCAGACGGCCAAGGCCGCCGGTGCCGGCCCGCTGCAGCGGCTGGAGCACGAGGTGGACCTGGGTCCGCTGCGCGACGCGGCCGACGCCGTGCCCGAGCTGCGCCACCACCGCGGCACGGCGGTGGGCGCACGGCTGGAAGAGGTGCTCGGCGCGCAGCCCGTGCTGCGCGAAACCTATGGCACCGACATCTGGCGCCTGCGCCGGCTGGTGCGGGTCGGGCGCAGCGTGGTCGAGCTGGCGCTGGACGCGGGCCGGGTCAGCGCGCCGGGCGAGGCCGGCCGCCGCCGCGTATCGCCGGTGTGCGAACTGGAGCTGGAACTGGTGCAGGGCGATGCGCAGGCACTGGCCGACCTGGCGCAGCGCTGGTCGCAGCGCCACGGCCTGTGGCTCAGCACCCTGTCCAAGGCCGAGCGCGGCGAGCGGCTGTGCGCGGGTGCGGGTACCGTGCCGGCGGTCAAGGCGCGGGCGCCGGAATTTCCCGCGCAGCCCTCGGGCCGCGCCCTCCAGCAGGCCGTGCTGGCAGCGTGCCTGGCGCAGGTGCTGCCCGGCGCAAGCGAGGTGGCAGCGGGCAACAGGGATGCCGAGCAGCTGCACCAGCTGCGCATCGGCATCCGGCGCCTGCGTACCGCGCTGCGCGCGCTGGCCCCCCTGGCACCGGGCCTGGACCCGGCCTGGGAGGCGCCGCTGGTGCAGGTCTTCCGCGTGCTGGGCACGCAGCGCGACCGCGAGCAGGCGCTGGGCCTGGTGCAGCCGCTGCTGCTGGCCGCCGGCGGCCCGCCGGTGCAATGGCCGCCCGAGGACGGCTGCGCCGCGGCACAGCCCGGCGAAGCGGTGCGAGCGCCGGCCTTCCAGGCGGTGCTGATCGCACTGGTCGGCTTCGCGGCAGCCGAGGCGGCCGCACCCGGGCTGGACGCTGCAGACGCCCGGCGCGCGCTGCGCCGGCAACTGCGCACGCTGCAGGCCCAGGTGCTGGAAGACGCCGCGCGCTTCACGTCGCTCACGCCCGAGTCGCAGCACCGCACACGCCGCCGGCTCAAGCGCCTGCGCTACCTCGCGGAATTCGCCGCGCCGCTGTGGGGCGGCGGCAAGGCCGCCGCGCGCTACCTGGAGGCGCTGCGGCCCGCGCAGGACCTGCTGGGCCGGCACCACGACGAGGCCGTGGCCTGCGACCTGTACCGTGCTGCCGCCGCGCAGGACCCGCAGGCCTGGTTCGGCGTGGGCTGGCTCGCGGCGCGCCAGCCCGAGGGCGCGCGCGCCTGCGGCGAGGCCCTGGGCAGCATCGCCGACGCGGCGCCATTCTGGAAGCGGCACGGCGGCAGCAAGGGCTGACCCCGACCCGTATGCCGATCAAGCCCCTGGTCCTGCTGACCACACTGCTGCACCTCTACATCGGGCTGCGGCTGGTGCCTGCGTTGGCTCCGTGGATGCCGGCCGGCCCCCTGCTGGCCGTGCTGCTGCTGGCCTCCGCGATCGCGTTGCCGCAGCCCTTCCTGCGGCGGCGCAAGGTGCCTCTGCCCGCGCCCTGGCAGTGGCTGGGCCTGCTGGCCATGGGCTGGTTCTCTTCGCTGCTGCTGCTGACGCTGGCCCGCGACGCGGTGCTGCTGGCCGCCTGGGCCGCCGGCGCGGCGGACGGGCCTGGCTGGGCCCTGTGGAGCGCCGCCACGGCCGTGCTGGGCGCCACCGCCGCATCGCTGCTGGGCGCATGGAACGCGCGCCGCACGGCGCAGGTGCGGCGCATCGATATCGCGCTGCCGCAGCTGCCCGCGGCACTGCAGGGCTTCACCATCGTGCAGCTGAGCGACCTGCACGTGGGCCCGACCATACGGCGCGCCTACGTCGAGCGCATCGTGCGCAAGGCCAATGCGCTGCAGGCCGACGTGGTGGCCATCACCGGCGACCTGGTGGACGGCAGCGTGCCCGAGCTGCGCGAGCACATCGCCCCCCTGGCCGGCCTGCGTGCGCGGCACGGCAGCTTCGTCGTCACCGGCAACCACGACTACTACGCCGGCGCCCAGGCCTGGACCGCCGAGTGGCGGCGGCTCGGCCTGCAGGTGCTGCTGAACGAGCATGTGCTGCTGCGGCCCGCGCCCGAGAGCCCCGACGCCGATGCGCTGGTGCTGGCCGGCGTCACCGACTTCCATGCCGCCCACTACGACGCCGCGCACGCCAGCGACCCCCGGCGCGCACTGGCCGGGGCGCCGGCCGCGGCCACGGCGCGGGTACTGCTGGCGCACCAGCCGCGCAGCGCGCCAGCAGCGGCCGAGGCCGGTTTCCAGCTGCAGCTGTCGGGCCATACGCACGGCGGGCAGTTCTGGCCGTGGAACCTGTTCGTGCCGCTGCAGCAGCCCTTCGTCGCCGGCCTGCACCGGCTGCGGGGCATGTGGATCTACGTGAGCCGCGGTACCGGCTACTGGGGGCCGCCCAAGCGGCTGGGCGCGCCGTCGGAGATCACGCTGGTGCGCCTGGTGCGGCAGCCCTGAGCCTGCCTGCAGCGGGCGGGGTATCGATCGCGCCGGCCCAAAGGCGTACCATGGGGAGCTCCGTGTTCGCGGAACGCGACAGGATCACACATGCACCATGGGTTGCGAGGTATTCAAGCGGCTCTGGAGCGTCTGGCCGCGGAAGACGCCGACGCCGGCTCGGTTGCAGATGCAGCACGGGCGGCCTGGCTCCAGATTGCCGCGGCCCTGTCGCCCATCATCGGGCGGCAAGGAGTAGCCGCGCTCTACCGGCGCAGCCTGCACCTGGCGCAGGCACACAACCCGGCCTTGGCGGCCGCGCAGGACGATACCGCCGGCGCCGCAGACTTCTCCGCCCTGCGGGCGGCGCTGGCAGGCCAGACCAGCGGCAGCGCCGTGGCGGCGAACAACGCGCTGCTGGACACCTTCCACGAACTTCTGTCCCGGCTGATCGGCGCCTCGCTCACCGAGCGGCTGCTTGGATCCGTATCGGACGCTCCTTCCACCGATCTTCCCGCGCAGGACCCTCTCCCATGACAACAGCCAAAGCAACGATCCACCGCCTGGCCACCGGCGTGCAGGGCCTGGACGAGGTGCTCGGCGGCGGGCTGCCGGAGTTCTCGTTCAACATCATTGCCGGGCCCCCTGGCTGCGGCAAGACCACGCTGGCGCACCAGATGATGTTCGCGCTGGCCACGCCCGAGCGCCCGGCGCTGTACTTCACCGTGCTGGGCGAGCCGCCGCTGAAGATGCTGCGCTACATGCAGCAGTTCGATTTCTTCGACATCGAGAAGGTCGGCCGCGCCATCCACTTCATCAATCTGGCCGACGACACCGCCTACGGCGACCTGGAGAAGGTGCTGGCCCGCATCGTCGCCGCGGTGGAGCAGCATGGACCAGGCCTGGTCTTCGTCGATTCGTTCCGCTCGGTGATGCTCGCCATCCAGGACAGTGGCCCGTCCTTCATCACCCTGCAGCAGTTCGTGCAACGGCTCGGCATGCTGATGACGAGCTGGCAGGCCACCACTTTCCTGATCGGCGAATACTTCACCGATGCCGATCCCAACCCGGTGTTCACGGTCTCCGACGGGCTGATCTGGCTGCGCCAGAGCGCGCAGCGCAATTCGGTGGTGCGCAAGATGGAGGTCATGAAGATGCGGGGGCAGGCCAGCCTGCCGGGCCTTCACACGTTTCGCATCGGGGCGGCCGGCATCCGCGTCTTTCCGCCGGCACAGCCGGCCCTGCGCACCGCCCGGCAGCCCGGCGCACGCCTGGGCATGGGCGTGGCGGGCCTCGACGCCCTGATGGGCGGCGGCCTGCCGCGCGGCTACTCGCTGCTGGTGGCCGGGCCTTCCGGATCGGGCAAGACCATCATGGCGTCGGCTTTTCTCGCCGAGGGCGCGCGCTGCGGCGAAACCGGCGTCATCGCGGCATTCGAGCAGCACCCGCACCTGTCGCGCGGAGAGACCGTGGCCGGGCTCATCCAGGACGGCCGCATCGGCGTCGTCGACACCAGCGCCCACAACCTGTCCGTCGACGAGGTATCCGCACTGCTGGTGGCGGAGATCCAGCGCCTGGACGCCACCCGGGTCGTCATCGACTCGCTCTCGGGCTTCGAGCTGGTGCTGGCCCCCACCTTCCGCGACGATTTCCGCGAATCCCTGGCGCGCATGGTGAGCGCCCTGGCCGGCACCGGCGCCACGGTGCTGATGACCTCGGAGCTGGAGGACCGCTACGACGACCTGCGCTTCAGCCCCTATGGCACGGCATTCCTGACCGACGCAATCATCGTGCACCGCTACATCGAGGTGGACAGCCGGCTGCAGCGCGTGATGGCCGTGGTCAAGCTGCGGGCGAGCGCGCATTCGAACGAGCTGCGGCTGTTCCACATCGATGCGGCCGGACTGCAGATCGGCGAGATGCTGACCGGCCACGAAGGCCTGCTCGGCGGGCGCCCCACCCGCCGCCCGCCGCAGGCACCGGCCGACGGGCACGGCCACTGACCATGGCCGATATCCCGCGCAAGCCTCCGGCAGCCCCTGCTGCCCGCGGTGGGCCAGAGGCGCGCACGGAGGCGCTGCGCGGAGAGCTGCTCGACCTGAGGCAACGCCTGGGACAGGTGCAGCAGGAATTGAACGGCCCTCACACGGCAAGCCTGCTGGAGGCCAACGAGTGCCTGGTCCTGGCCGCGCTGCAGGCGGAGACCATCGCCGAAGCTGCCATGGCGAGGATCGGCGAGCTGACCCGCGCCACCCAGCGCGATGCGCTGACGGATACGCCGAACCGGATGCTCATGCTGGACCGGCTGCAGAGCGCCATCTTGATGGCCCGGCGGCATAGCAAGCGCGTCGCGCTGCTGTTCATCGACCTCGACCACTTCAAGGACATCAACGATACGCATGGCCACCTGGCCGGCGACGAGATCCTGCGGCAGGTCGCCCGCCGCCTGGAAGCGGTGGTACGTGAGAGCGACACGGTGAGCCGCCACAGCGGTGACGAATTCCTGGTGCTGCTGTACGAGATATCCCAGGCGTCGGATGCGACGCAGATCGCGGAGAAGGCGCTGGCCGCCATCGCCGCGCTGGAGACGCCCGGGCCGCAGCCCCGGTCCGTCAGCGCGAGCATCGGCATCGCCCTCTATCCACAGGACGGCGACGAGGCCACCAGCCTCATCGGCCGGGCGGACGCCGCCATGTACCGCGCGAAAAGAAGCGGCGGCGGCGGGTTCGTGCTGTACGGCGCGCAGGTACCGCCCGATGCCGGCGACCAGGCCCCGGGACAGGAGCCGGGGCGGCAACCGGACGCCGGCCATGGCCAGGACCTGCGCGACACCAACGAGCAGCTCGTGCTGTCGCTGCTCGACGCACAGGAGCGCGAAGCGGACGCCGCACGCGCGCGCCTGCAGCAGGTCAGGTTCCTGGCGATCGTGGCGCACGAACTGCGCAACCCGCTTGCCCCGATCCGCATGGCGGCCCGGCTGCTGGACCACGCCCGTGCCGACGAGCAGCGGCATGCACGGCTGCAGGGGGTGATCCAGGAGCAGGTGACCCACATGGCCCGGCTCATCGACGACCTGATCGATGGCTCGCGCGTGGAGACCGGCAAGTTCCATCTGCAGATCGGCCCGGTCGACCTGGCGCGGAGCCTCGACCTGGCGGCCGACGCGTGCAGGCCGGCCATGGCACTCAAGCACCAGCACCTGGACCTGCAGGTGCCCAGGGAGCCACTGGCGGTGCAGGGCGATCCGGTGCGGCTGGCGCAGATCTTCCGCAACCTGCTGGAGAACGCCTCCCGGTACAGCGCGCAGGGCGGCAGCATCGCACTGCACGCCGTGGTGCGGGATGGAAGCATCGTGACCACGGTGTCGGACGACGGGATCGGCATCACGGCGGAGGCACTGCCCCATGTGTTCGACCTGTTCATGCAGGACCCGCGCGCCATTGCCGCCGATACCGGCGGGCTCGGCATTGGCCTGGCCGTGGTGCGGGAGCTGGTACAGGCCCACGGAGGCAAGGTGACGGCCGGCAGCGCCGGCCCGCAGCAGGGGAGCCAGTTCGTCGTCACATTGCCATGCACCGTCACGGGGCAGCAGGCCCCGTGACCGCGCTGGCGTCGGCAGGCGCGACAGCTTTCTGAAACACGCGGCAGCGCGAAAAGGCGTGCAATATGGCCTTCGGCGCGCCGCACCTGGCGCGGCCACCTTGCTCGAGGAACTGCCATGTCCCAGTACGCCACCATCGTCGGCCACGTCACCTACACCCCGGGCGACGGCACCCCCATCCCGATTCCCAAAGGCCAGGTGGAGGTCGACCTGGCGCCCGACAGCGCCACCCTGAGCTGGGAAGCGGCCGACGGCGTGGTCGGCCTCACCGCCATCCCGCGCACGCAGTTCGACGAGTACGTGCAGGACGGCAAGATCGTGCTGGAAAAACGGGCATCCAAGCCCGCGCCCGCCAAGGACGGCTGAGCCGCCGCCCCTTCATGGCACTTCACGGCATGCATCGCATGCCAGCCCAGTATCCACCTGGGCCAGCGGCTATTGAAAACATAGCTACCCGGCGGCAAAGCGCGCGGCCAGGAAGTCCACCAGCGCGCGCACCCGCGCCGGCGCGAAGCGGCCGCTGGGCAGCACGGCGTTGAGCGGATAGGGCTCGGTCTGCCAGTCGGGCAGCAGCTCGACCAGGCGGCCGCTGCGCAGGTCCCCGGCCACGTCCAGCCGCGACTTGCACAGCACGCCCCGGCCGGCCACGGCCCACTGGTGGACGATGGCGGCGTCGTCCGCCGTGCGGCCGCCGCGCACACGCACCTCCTGGGCCTGGGCCTCCTGCCAGGGGCCGGCCGCGCGCGGCAGGAAGCGCCAGCGGTCATGGCGGCCGCGCGCCACCTGGTAGGTCAGGCAGTTGTGCTGCAGCAGGTCCTGCGGCGTACGCGGCGCGGCGTGGCGGGCCAGGTAGGCCGGCGCGGCGCACACCGCGCGGTCGGTCATGGCCAGCGGGCGCGCCACCAGGCGCGAGTCGGCCAGCACGCCGAAGCGCAGCGCCACATCCACCTCGTCGCGCACCACGTCCAGCACCCGGTCGCTGACCGACAGCGCCAGCTGCACGCCCGGGTGCTGCGCCAGGAAGTCGTCCAGCCAGGGCACGACCAGGCTGCGCGCCAGGTCCGAGGGCGCGGCCAGCCGCACGGTGCCGAGCAGGGCACCGTGCTCGGCCGACACCTGCGACTCGGCCTCGGCCAGCAGCTCCAGCGCACGGTCGGCATAGCCGAGCAGGGTCTGGCCCGCGGGGGTGGGCCGCAACGCGCGCGTGGAGCGCTCGAACAGGCGCACGCCCAGTTGCCGCTCCAGCCGCTTCAGCGCGGCACTGGCCGCCGCCGGCGTGATGCCCAGCGTGCGCGCGGCCGCGCTGAGCGAGCCGCTGCGGGCCGTGTGCAGCAGCAGCTGCAAATCGGCGGTACTTTCAATTTTCATTTGAATCTGATGCTCAATTTGACCTTCTTATCAATTCCTGATTGTGGTCCTAGAGTACCGGCACGTGTCCACTTCCTCCTGAAAGCCTTGCCATGAAAGCCATCGGCTACCTCCAGCCCCTGCCCATAGACCACGCCCAAGCGCTGCTGGACCTGGAGCTGCCCGCGCCGCAGCCCGGCCCGCACGACCTGCTGGTGCGGGTGCGGGCGATCTCCGTCAACCCGGTGGACACCAAGGTGCGCCGCAGCACCGCGCCGCCGGCGGGCCAGCCCAAGGTGCTGGGCTGGGACGCGGTGGGCATCGTCGAGGGCCTGGGCGCCGAGGTGCGGGGCTTTCGCGAGGGCGACCGCGTGTACTACGCCGGCGCCATCGACCGGCCGGGCACCAACGCCGAGCTGCACCTGGTGGACGCGCGCATCGCGGCCCTGGCGCCCGCGAGCCTGGGCGACGCCCAGGCCGCCGCGCTGCCGCTGACCACCATCACCGCCTACGAGCTGCTGTTCGACCGCCTGGGCGTGCCCCGGGATGGGGGCGCCGGGCAGACGCTGCTGGTGACCGGCGCGGCGGGCGGCGTCGGCTCGATCCTGATCCAGCTGGCGCGCCAGCTCACGCAGCTGCGCATCGTCGCCACGGCCTCGCGCCCGCAGACGCGCCAGTGGTGCCTGGACCTGGGCGCGGACCTGGTCATCGACCACCACCAGCCGCTGGCGCCCGCGCTGCGCAGCGCGGGCCTGGAGGCGGTGGACATGGTGGCCAGCCTGACGCACACCGCGCACTACTACCCGCAGCTGGTCGAGCTGCTGCGCCCGCAGGGCCAGCTGGCGCTGATCGACGACATGGACACGCTGGACGCCGTGCCGCTCAAGCGCAAGAGCCTGTCGCTGCACTGGGAAATGATGTTCACCCGCTCGCTCTACGGCACGCCGGACCTGCAGCGCCAGGGCGAGCTGCTGGCCGAGGTGGCGGCGCTGGTGGATGCCGGCCGCGTGCGCAGCACGGTGCAGCAGGTGTTCGGCCGCATCACGGCGGCCGACCTGCGGCGCGCCCACGCCTTCATCGAGAGCGGGCAGGCCCAGGGCAAGGTGGTGCTGGAGGGCTTCTGAGCCGCTTCGCCCGGTGGCGGATGGCGGCCGCCGCAGGCCGGGGCGACGGCGAATGGGAAAGCTTCTGAATCTCAGTAAAAACCCCGCAAGCCCAGGTCCAGCCTGGGCTTGAAGCTATTTTTTAAGTAGCACGGTGCCTGTGGACAAGCCGTTTCCTCCACAATGCCGGACCGCACCGCGCAGAAGGAACCCACGGCCATGAACTTCCAACACGACGCCCCGGACGACGGCCGCTTCAGCGCCGACGAGCGCGCTGCCGCCGCCCGGCGCAGCACCTGGGTCAGCGTGGCGGTCAACATCGTGCTGACCGCGGTGCAGATCGCTGTCGGGGTGTTCTCCAAGTCACAGGGGCTGATCGCCGACGGCATCCACTCGCTGTCGGACCTGGTGTCGGACTTCGTCGTGCTGTTCGCCGGCCGCCACAGCCGGCGCGGCGCCGATGCGGGCCACCCCTACGGCCACCAGCGCTTCGAGACCGCGGCCACCCTGGTGCTGGGCGCCATCCTGCTGGCCGTGGGCGGCGGCATGCTGTGGTCGGCCGTGGGCAAGCTCGAAGACCCGCAGAGCATCCCGCGCGTGCACGGCGTGGCGCTGTGGGTCGCCGCCATCGCGCTGGTCGCCAAGGAGGGCCTGTTCCGCTACATGCTGGCCGTGGCGCAGCGCGTGCGCTCGACCATGCTGGTGGCCAACGCCTGGCACGCGCGCTCGGACGCGGCCTCGTCGCTGGTGGTGGGACTGGGCATCGTCGGCAACCTCATGGGCTATCCGCTGCTGGACCCGATCGCCGCGCTGGTGGTGGGCGTGATGGTGGCCAAGATGGGCTGGAACTTCGGCTGGGGCGCGCTGCAGGACCTGGTGGACCGTGCCGCCGACAGCGACGAGGTGCAGGCCATCCAGCGCACCCTGGCCGCCACCCCCGGCGTGGAAGGCGTGCACGACGTGCGCACGCGCCGCCTGGGCGACATGCTGGCCGTGGATGCGCACATCGAGGTCGACGCCACCATCACCGTCGAAGCCGGCCACGACATCGCCGTACGCGCCCGCCAGCGCGTGCTGGAGCAACACCCGGTACTGAGCCTGATGGTGCACGTGGACCCGCGCAACCGGCCCGACCTGGACCACCTGCCGACCACCGCGGCCCCGGCAGCCTGAGCGGCCATGCAGCGCTTCACCATCTCGCTCGACGACGCGCTGGCGCAGCAGTTCGACGCGCTGATCGCGGACCGGGGCTACGACAACCGCTCCGAGGCCGTGCGCGACCTGATCCGCTCGCAACTGGGCAGCGCCAAGCTCGACGCGCCAGCCCAGGGCCGCCGAGAGGCCGCAGCCCACTGGTGCGTGGCCACCGTGAGCTACATCTACGACCACCACGAGCAGACCACCACCGCGCGCGTGCTGGACCTGCAGCACGACCACCACGACCTGGTCATCACCAGCCTGCACACCCACCTGGACCACGACCACTGCCTGGAAACCGTGGTGCTGCGCGGCCCCATCGCCGCGGTGCAGGCCTGCGCCCAGGCGCTGGTGGCATTGCGCGGCGTGCGCCACGGCAATATCCACCTGGTGCCGCTGGACCACGGCGGCGGCGCGCACCGCCACCCGCACGCAACGGGCGGCCCGGCGCACGTGCACCTGAAGCCGATCAACTAGCAGCGGCGAACACCACCACCAGCACCCCGAGGCCAAGCGAACCGCCCAGCTGGTGCGCGGCGTTGACCAGGCCGGAGGCAGCGCCGCCACGGTCAGCGGCCCCAGCACGCCGCCCTGGCCCACCCCGATCAGCGCCATGGGCCAGCGTCGAGGGCGCCAGGATGGCCACGCCCACGCCCTGCAGCGCACGCGAGGCCAGCAGCCACGTCGGCGACGGCGCAGCGCCGATCGACAGCGATGCCAGCGTGAAGAGCGCCAGGCCGGCAATGAACATGCGCCGGCGGCCCAGGATGTCGCCGGCACGCGCCCCCAGCAGCAGCAGGCCGCCGAAGGTGAGCGTGTAAGCGTTCTGCACCCACGAGAGGCCGGCCGCCGAGAGGTGCAGGCCGGCCTGGATCTTCGGCAGGCCGGTGATGACGATCGAGATGTCGATCACGATCATCAGGTAGCTGGCGACGATGATCGCCAGCACGGCCGCGCGCCCGTGCGCCTGCACAGCGCCAGGGCCGGGCAATGCGGCAGCCTCCAGTGCCCTGGATTTCATGGGGTCTCCTTGAACGTGGGGGCCGCGCCGTCAGCGGCGGCGTGGCGGTGGCAGCCGCGGTGTCACGCGGCCATCGGGGGCATCCGGTCCAGCAGCTTGTCGAGCGTGACCGGATAGTCGCGCACACGCACGCCGGTGGCGTGGTAGACCGCATTGGCCACCGCCGCGCCGACCCCGCACAGGCCCAGCTCGCCCACGCCCTTGGCCTTCATGGGCGAAGAAATGGCGTCGGCCTCGTCCAGGAAGATCACCTCCTGGTGCGGGATGTCGGCATGCACCGGCACCTCGTAGCCGGCCAGGTCGTGGTTGACGAAGAAGCCCTGGCGCCGGTCCACCACCAGCTCCTCCATCAGCGCCGCGCCCACGCCCATGGTCATGGCGCCGATCACCTGGCTGCGGGCCGTCTTGGGGTTGAGGATGCGGCCGGCCGCGCACACGGCGAGCATGCGCCGCACGCGGACTTCGGCGGTGAAGGCATCCACCGCCACCTCGACGAAATGCGCCGCGAAGGTGGACTGCTGGTAGCGCTTGTCCAGGTCGCCGAACTCGATCGCGTCCTCGACCACCAGGCCTTCTGCACCGGCCTGGGCCGCCACCGATGCCAGCGGCACGCTGCGTCCGCCGGACACCACCATGCCGTCCGCGAAGGCCGTATCCGCGGGCTCGAAGCCGGCGCGGCGTGCCACGGTATCGCGCAGCTTGGCGCAGGCGGCATACACGCCCGCGGTCGAGCTGTTGGCGCCCCACTGCCCGCCAGAGCCGGAGGACACCGGGAACGACGAGTCGCCCAGGTGCACCACCACGCGTTCGATCGGCACGCCCATCATTTCCGCGGCGGTCTGCGCGATGATGGTGTAGCTGCCCGTGCCGATGTCGGTCATGTCGGTTTCCACCGTGACCACGCCGCGCCCGTCGAGCCGCACCCGGGCGCCCGACTTGGTGACCAGGTTGTTGCGCAGGCCTGCCGCCAGCCCGGTGCCGATCCACCAGCGGCCCTCGCGCCGCTGTGCCTGTCGTGCGTCGCGCTGCGCCCAGCCGAAGTGCTGCGCCCCGGTGCGCAGGCATTCGACCAGGCGGCGCTCGGAGAAGCGGCGGGCCGGGTTGGCAGGATCGACCTGCGTGTCGTTGAGCACGCGCAATTCCAGCGGGTCCATGCCAAGCTGCACGGCCATCTCGTCGATGGCGATCTCCAGCGCCATCAGGCCCGGCGCTTCGCCCGGGGCGCGCATCGCGTTGCCTTCGGGCAGGTCCAGCAGCGCCATGCGGGTACCGGTCAGGCGGTGCGCGCCTGCATACAGCAGCTGCGTCTGCTGCACCGCGTTCTCGGGCTTGCCGCCCACCAGGTTGCCCGACCAGCTCTCGTGGCCGATCGCCGTGATCCGGCCCTCCCGGGTGGTGCCGATGCGGATGCGCTGGATCGTCGCCGGCCGGTGGGTGGTGTTGTTGGCCACCAGCGGCCGCTGCAGCGCCACCTTCACGGGGCGCTGTGCAGCGCGCGCGCCCAGCGCCGCCAGCACGGTGTCGGCGCGCAGGAACAGCTTGGCGCCGAAGCCGCCGCCGATGTAGGGCGACACGAGCCGCACCTTGTCCTTGGCGATGCCCAGGGTCGCGGCAAGGTCGGTACGGGTCCAGTCGACCATCTGGTTGGAGGTCCACACCACCAGCCTGTCGCCCTGCCACGCGGCGGTGGTGGCATGCGGCTCCATCATGGCGTGCGAATGGTCGGGCGTGGTGTAGGTCTGGTCCAGCCGCACCTCCGCCTGCGCGAAGGCGCCGGCGAAATCGCCGACGGTATTGCTGCGGTCGGTGGTGCGGCGGTCGGTCGCATCCCTGGCCTGGGCAAGGTCGAAGGCACCGTCCGCGCGCACGTACTCAACCTGCAGCAGCTGCGCGGCGGCACGTGCCTGCTCGAAGGTCTCGGCGACGACGAGCGCAACGGCCTGGTGGTAGTGGTCGACCATGGGGCCGCCGAGCAGCCGGGCCGCATTGAAGCGGCCCTTGCCGAGCTTGCCGGCGTTCTCGGCCGTGACGATGGCGAGCACGCCGGGCGCCGCCCGGGCGCTGCGCTGGTCGATCGACGCGATGCGGCCCTTGGCAATGGCCGAGCCGACGATGTAGCCGTAGGCCGCATTCGGCGCGACGTCGTGGCGCTCGTAGGCGTAGGGCGCCGTGCCGGTCGTCTTGAGCGCGCCGTCGATGCGGCCGAGCGGCAGGCCGACCACCTTGCGCTGGTCGATCGGGTTGGTGGTGGCGGGGGTGTCGAACTTCATTGCTCAGGTCCTCGCATCGGTCAGCACTGCGTCGAGCGTGCGCTCGACCAGCGTCAGCTTGAAGGCGTTCTGCCCGGTCGGCCGCGCACCGGCCAACAGCGCCGCGGCCGTGGCCTTGGCCCCGCGCGGCAGCTCGCGCTCCGCCGCCTCCACGCGCCAGGGCTTCGGCGCCACACCGCCCAGCGCGACCCGGCCCGAGCCGTCGCGCCGCACGATCGCCGCGACCGATACCAGCGCGAACGCATAGGACGCGCGGTCGCGCACCTTGCGGTAGACATGGCGGCCTTCCACCGGAGCCGGCAGCCGGACCGAGGTGATCAGCTCTCCCGGCTGCAGCGCGGTCTCGATCTGCGGCGTGCCGCCTGGAAGGCGGTGGAGGTCGGCAATGGGAATGGTCCGGCGCGAGCCGTCGGGGCCCAGGGTCTCGACGTCCGCGTCGAGCACGCGCAGGGCGACGGCCATGTCGCTCGGGTGCGTGGCGATGCAGGCCTCGCTCGCACCGACCACGGCATGCGCACGGCTGAAGCCGCCGATGGCAGCACAGCCGCTGCCCGGCTGGCGCTTGTTGCAGGCCTGGTTCGTGTCGTAGAAGTAGGGACAGCGGGTGCGCTGCAGCAGGTTGCCCGCCGTGGTCGCCTTGTTGCGCAGCTGCGCCGAAGCCCCCGCCAGCAAGGCACGCGAGAGCACGCCATAGTCGCGCCGCACGCGCTCGTGCGCGGCCAGGTCGGTGTTGCGCACCAGTGCGCCGATGCGCAGGCCGCCATCGGCGGTGCTTTCGACCTTGTCGAAGCCCAGGCCGTTGACGTCGATCAGATGCGTGGGCGTCTCGATCTCCAGCTTCATCAGGTCCAGCAGGTTGGTGCCGCCGGCAATGAAGCGCGCGCCCGGCGTGCGCGCGGCCGCCGCAACCGCCTGGGCAGGCGAGGCCGCCTTCTCGAAGGTGAAGGCTCTCATGCTTTCACCCCCGCGACTTCGCTGATGGCCTCGACGATGTTGCTGTAGGCGCCGCAGCGGCAGATGTTGCCGCTCATGCGTTCCTGGAACTCGACGACGCTGAGCTGCGGCATGGCTGTCAGGTCGTCGGTGACATGGCTCGGTATGCCCTACGCGATTTCGTTCAGCATGCCCACGGCAGAGCAGATCTGCCCAGGCGTGCAGTAGCCGCACTGGTAGCCGTCGTGCTTGACGAAGGCCGCCTGCATCGGATGCAGGTGGCCCGGCACGCCAAGCCCCTCGATGGTGCTCACCCGGGCCCCCTCGTGCATCACCGCCAGCGTGAGGCAGGAGTTGATGCGCCGGCCATCGACGATCACCGTGCAGGCACCGCACTGGCCGTGGTCGCAGCCCTTCTTGGTACCGCTCAGGTGCAGGTGCTCGCGCAGCGCATCGAGCAGGGTGGTGCGGTTGTCCAGCACGAGACGGAAGCTCTTGCCATTGACCTCCAGCGTGAGCGGCGAGGCGGTGGGGCCGGTGGCCGCAGCGGCCGGCGGGGCCGCGGCAGACAGGGTCGGCATGCCCGCCATGGCCGGCATCGACGCGGTGGCAGTGCCGGCTTTCAGCAGCCCGCGCCGGGAAATGGCGAATTCATCGGTGGTGGTGGTCATTTGGCGTCGCACTCCTTCATCGGTCGGCGCCGCCATTGGACGCCGCGCGTGGGGATGCTGGCGTCAGCGGCCAGCCTGTGGACACTGTAGGTGGGCGCCCCATGGCCGCATAGCCCCTGCAAACTTGTAGCACTGGCAAGTTGCTGTTGATAATCGAGCGCGAAAGGAGCGCTCCATGCCGATCAACGAACTGCGTTCCATCGCGACTTTCGCCAAGACCGCAGAGCTCGGCAGCCTGCGCCAGGCCGCCGCGGCCCAGGGCATCACGCCGCAGGCGGCGAGCCAGGCCCTGGCGCAGCTGGAGCAGCACCTGGGCGTACGGCTGTTCCACCGCACCACGCGCAGCCTGTCGCTGACCGACGAGGGCCGCCAGTTCCTCGAGGCCGCGCAGCCGGCGCTGCTGGGCCTGCAGCGCGCGCTGCACATGGCCCGCCAGGCCAAGGACGAGATCGCCGGGCCGCTGCGCATCGTCGGGCCGCGCTCGACCTTCGCGCCGGTGCTGTGGCCGCTGCTGGACGAGTTCTGCCGCCTCCACCCGGAGGTGCAGCCCGACGTACAGCTCGACGACCGCATCGGCAACTGGGTGGAGGACCGCGTGGACGTGGGCTTTCGCGTCGGTCAGTCAGCGGCCGAGGGCGTGATCGCGCGCAGGCTGTTCCCGTCGCAGCTCATCATCTGCGCGGCGCCGGCCTACCTGGCTCGCCACGGCGCGCCGGACACGCTCGATGCGCTGGCCGCGCATCGCTGCAGCGCGTTTCGCCATCCGGGCAACGGCAGGGTGCTGCCCTGGTACGTCAAGGTCGAGCACGCCAGGATCGAGCACCACGTGGTCCCCGCGTTCTGCACCAACGATGAAGCGCTGGAGACAGATGCCGTGCTGGCCGGGCAGGTGCTGGGACTGCTGACCGGCGTCATCGCCGCGCCGCACATCCGCGCGGGACGCCTGGTGCCGCTGCTGACCCGGCATGTGGACGACCACTCCAGCGTCTTCGTCTACTACGGCAGCCGCGCGGCGCAGCCCACGCGCGTGCGGGCCTTCATCGACCTGGCCGTACAGCGCCTGGCACGCAACCCGGCCTATGTCCTTACGGCAAAGGAACTGCAGTCGGCGGAGGCGAAGGGCCGCAAGGCGCATGTGCACCCCACGCCGCGTGCATGATCGGCCTTTGCACGTCGCGTGCGTGGAATGGTGGCGAAGGGGGAATACGCCGCGGGCGTCCTACCGGTAGAACGCCTCGACCTTGCCCTTCAGCTTGATGAGCAGCGGCCTGCCCTTGCGGTCCAGGGTCTTGCCGGCAGGTACCTTGATCCAGCCTTCGCTGATGCAGTACTCCTCCACGTCCATCCGCTCCTTGTCGTTGAAGCGGATGCCGATGTCGTGTTCGAAGACCGCCGCGACATGGTGCGGGCTGCGCGGGTCGATGGAGAGGTGGTCGGGCAGGGGCGGTTGCTGGATGGTGTCGGTCATGGGTGTCATTCCTCGAAGGGCGACATTCTGCAACTGAAATGGGATACCCCCAGGCGACGCGCTTCGCGTCTTCGCCTTACCCCTGAAGGGGGCGCATCCAGCGGGCGGAGTGCGTCCAATGGCGTATGGCACCTTTCTCGCTTGTATGAAGAATATGGAAATCTTCGTACAGACCGTTGACCGCATGCTCTCGCCTCACCGCCATTTCCCTTCCGCGCTGCGGCGCCGGCACCTGGCCTGCATGGCGCTGCTGTGCAGCCTGCCGCCGGCATGGCCCGTGGCCCGGGCCCAGGACGGCCACCTGCCCGAGGTACAGGTACACGGCCCGCGCGACGCGTCCATTGGTTCGGCCGACAGCGCCAGCGAAGGCGCAGCCGAGCAGGCCTCGTTCCAGTCGCGGCCCAAGCTGCGGCCGGGCGACATCGTGGAGGCGGTGCCGGGCGTGGTCGCCACCCAGCACTCGGGCGACGGCAAGGCCAACCAGTACTTCCTGCGCGGCTTCAACCTGGACCACGGCACGGACTTCGCGGTGACGGTGGATGGCATGCCGGTCAACATGCCCACGCACGGGCACGGCCAGGGTTTTGCCGACCTGAACTTCCTGATCCCGGAGCTGGTCTCGGGCGTGCGCTACCGCAAGGGGCCGTACTTCGCCGACAGCGGCGATTTCTCGCTGGCCGGCAGCGCCAGCATGGACTACGTGAGCGCGCTCGCGGCGCCGTTCGCGGAGCTCACGCTCGGCAGCCGCGGCTACCGGCGCGCGCTGCTGGCCGGATCGCGCACGCAGGACGACCACACCTGGCTCGGTGCGCTGGAGCTGGCCGGCAACGACGGCCCCTGGGACGTACCCGAGCGCCTGCGCAAGTTCAACGGCGTGCTGCGTTATGCGCAGGGCTCGCAGGCGCGCGGCCTCCGTCTCACGGCCATGGCCTACCAGAGCCGCTGGACCTCGACCGACCAGGTCCCCGAACGCGCGATGGACGACGGCGAGATCAGCCGCTTCGGCTCGCTCGACCCGAGCGATGGCGGCAGGACGCGCCGGCTGAGCCTGTCGGGCCAGTGGTACCGCCACGATGCGGCCGGCCAGACGGACATCAGCGCCTATGCCATCGATTACCGCTTCGACCTGTTCTCCAACTTCACCTACTTTTTGAACGATCCGGTGCAGGGCGACCAGTTCGAGCAGACCGACCGCCGCCGCGTGTTCGGCGCGCAGGCGCAGCACCGCATGCCCCACCGCATCGCCGGCCTGGACGGCGTGCTGAGCTTTGGCGCGCAGTGGCGCGGCGACCGCATCGCCCAGGTGGGCCTGTACGCGACCGAGGCGCGCGAGCGGCTGTCCACCATCCGCGACGACAAGGTGTCGCAGGACCTGTTCTCGGTACATGCGCAGCAGCTGGTGAATTTCAGCGAGCGCTGGCGCGGCTACGCCGGGTTGCGCGGCGACCTGCTGCGCTACGACGTGCGCGGCCGCGAGGCGGTCTACGGCGCGGCCAACAGCGGCAGCGGGCACGACGCGCTGGCCAGCCCCAAGGCCGGGCTGGCCTACACCTTCACGCCGCAGCAGGAGTTCTACCTGAACGCAGGCGGCGGCTTTCACAGCAATGACGTGCGCGGCGCCACCATCAGCACCGATCCCCAGACCGGGCTGCCCGCGCAGCGCGTGCCGGCACTGGTGAAAGGCCGCGGCAGCGAGCTGGGCTGGCGCTTTGCACCGAGCGACCGGCTCAGCGTGACGGCCGCGCTATGGCAACTGAGGCTGGACTCCGAACTGGTCTACGTCGGCGACGCCGGCAGCACCGAGCCCGGCCGCGCCAGCCGCCGGCGCGGGCTGGAGACCACGCTGCGCTGGCAGGCCAGCCCGGCCTGGCGCCTGGAGGCGGACGCCGCCTGGTCGCGCGCCCGCTTCATCGGCACGCCGCCCGAGGGCGAGGGCAACTTCGTGGACAACGCGGTCGAGCGCGTGCTGGCCGCCGGTGCGGTCTGGCAGCAAGGCCCGTGGCTGGCCACGCTGCGCCTGCGCCACATGGGGTCGCGCGCGCTGGATACCGTGAACAGCGTGCGCTCGCGCCCCACCACGCTGCTTAACCTGGGCACGCGCTACGCGGTGAACCGGCAGCTGACGCTGGGCCTGGACGTGTTCAACCTGCTGGGCAGGCAGGGCAACGACATCGAGTACCTGTATGCCTCGTGCACCGCGCGCGAGGCGGTGGCAGGCGCCTGCGGCCGCGACGGCATCACGGGCCGGCACGTGCACCCGATGGAGCCGCGCACGGTGCGGGCCACGGCGCGCCTGCATTTCTGAGCACGGCGCAACTGCTGCAGCCCTTGCTATACCTTATGTAGCACAAAGCCAAGGTGGTACCTGGGCTTCAGGCCTTTTTTTCTAGGAAATCAAGCCCATCGCCATCCGGCTCAGGCGCATGACAGTCGGAGCTGCTGCTCGCGCGCGTACTGGCGCTCGGTGCGGATCCAGTCCTGGTAGACCGGATCCTGCGGCCGCCGGGTCCGGGCATCGAGCTGGCTGATGCGCTGCGCCAGCCGGCGGCATTGCTGCGTGGCCGCATCGGGCTCGTCCGCCGCGGCGGTGCCCGTGGGCTGCGCCGGCTTGGGGTCCGGCCGCAATTGCAGCGGACTGCGCCGGCTGCCGGCCGGGCAGGGGCCTTTGGAATAGCTGACGCGCCCATTGGCGGCCGTGCACTTGTTGAAGTCCAGCGCGACCACTGGAAGTCCGGAAGACGGAGCCGCGGAGGGGTCGGATGGCGGCACAGGCTCGCCAAGGGCCTTGGCAGCCTCCGCAGTGGGCGTAGGACCCAAAGGGTGCCAGAGACCCTCCCGAACGCATTCAAAGGCCTTGCAGAGGCCGGCAAGCGCCAGCACGCCGATCACGCCCCAGCCGAGGATCACGGCCGCATGGGGCCCCGCTGGAGGTCGCAGGACTTCCTGCGCCGGCGTACGGCGCACGCGCAGGTCGTTGCGGTCGTCCAGGCCCATGGAAGTGGCGGCTGTGGTGGAAGCCAGGGGATGGCACACGATAGCGCAGCAGGCGGCAGGCGTGCTGGCCGTTTGTCCATTTGGTAAATAAGTGGTTTTTGCCCTTTATCCATAAGCATTTATCACTATCAAAAAAATAGCAATTTTTCGATTGTGGTGGCCCATCCCCGCTTTCCATGTCTTGAAGGCTGTTCTTTCTCAATTCTTCTTATAAGAAATAGCAGTAGTAGTAGAGGGCGCCCAAAAATGGGGATAACCGGCTTTTTCCCTTGCCGATCAAGCGCTTGTGGTTTCTTCAACCCTGTGGTCCGGCCACCCGGAGCTTTTTGGCCGGACGCTAATAACTTTGGCGAGCTGCGCGCGTCTGTGGACAAGGCTTCGTTTCCGCGAAAACCATCCACAAAGTTATCCACAATCGCCTAAAAAATAGGCAAAAAGGCCCAAAACGGGCCTAAATGGGGTCCGAATCGCGGCGCAAATGGTCCACCAGCAGCCGGCAGGCCGGCGACAGGCTCTCCGGCGCGCGCACGCAGATCACCAGCTCGCGCCGGGCCCAGGGCTCGTCCAGCGCCACCGGCTGGATCGCCAGCGCCGGCTGGTAGAGCGCGGCGCTGCCGCGCGGCAGCACGCCAATGCCCAGGCCGGCATCGACCATCAGGCACAGCGCGTCGTAGCTGGTGACCTGGATGCGCAACTTCAGCGGCAGGCCGATTTCGGCGGCGGCCTGGATCAAGCGGTTGTTGATGGCGCTGCCCGGGTGCACGCCGACGATGTCGTAGGCCAGCGCTTCGCGCAGCGTGGTCCGGCGCCGGCGCGCCAGGGCATGGCCGCGCGGCACGATCAGCACCAGTTCGTCCTGGCGGTAGGGCAGCTGGGTGAGTTCCTCGCCGTAGTGGCCGGTGTTGAGGATGCCGATGTCGGCCATGTTGTCGGCCACCTGGCGCGCGATCACGGTGCTGATGCATTCCTGCAGGCGCACCTGCACCAGCGGGTAGAGCTGCATGAAGCCGCGCAGTTGCCCGGGCAGGAACTGCGTGATGGCCGAGATGTTGGCCGCCACCCGCACCTGGCCGCGCAGGCCGTCGGCATAGCCCTGCATTTGGGCGCCGATGTCGTCCAGCCCATTGAGCACGCCGCGCGCCAGACCCAGCAGGGCAAAAGCGGCGGGGGTTGGCTCGGTGCCTTTGTTGCTGCGCTGGAACAGCACGGCGTTGAGCGCGGCTTCGAGTTCGCTGATGCGCTTGCTCACCGCGGATGCCGCCAGGTGCTCGCGCGCGGCGGCGTTGGCGATGGTGCCTTCTTCCATCACCGCGACAAAAAGCCTGAGCGAAACCGGGTCGAGCCGCATATCCAGCGGATTACACCATCGCGTTTGGCGATGGTGGCTTCGCCATTTGTCGTTTTGCAGTTGGCGTGGCGCTGGCCATGATGCGTTTTTCCCCTGAAGAGAGACAAAGCATGACTTCCGCCACCCTTTCTGCCGGTGCGCTTTCCGGCCTGCGCGTGGTCGAGATGGGCCAGCTCATCGCCGGCCCGTTCTGTGGCAAGACACTGGGCGACTTCGGCGCCGACGTGGTCAAGATCGAGCCTCCTGGCAGCGGCGACCCGTTGCGCAACTGGCGCATGTTGCAGGACGGCACCTCGGTCTGGTGGCAGGTGCAGTCGCGCAACAAGCGCTCGATCGCACTCGACCTGCGCAGCACCGAAGGGCAAGACATCGCCCGCCAACTCATCGCCGAGGCCGATGTGCTGGTGGAAAACTTTCGCCCCGGCACGCTAGAGGCCTGGGGCCTGGGCTGGGACGCACTGCACGCGCTCAACCCCGGCTTGGTGATGCTGCGCATTTCCGGCTACGGCCAGACCGGGCCTTACCGTGACCTGCCCGGTTTCGGTGTGATCGGCGAGGCCATGGGCGGCTTGCGCCATCTCACGGCAGAACCCGGCCGCGTGCCGGTGCGCGTGGGCGTTTCCATCGGCGACACGCTGGCCGCGCTGCACGGGACCATTGGCGTATTGATGGCGCTGTACCACCGCAAAGTGCATGGCGGCGAAGGCCAGGTGATCGACGTCGCGCTGCACGAAGCGGTTTTCAACTGCATGGAAAGTTTGCTGCCCGAGTACAGCGCTTTTGGCGCGGTGCGCGAAGCCGCGGGCAGCGCCTTGCCGGGCATTGCGCCGTCCAACGCCTACAAGTGCGCCGACGGTTATGTGCTGATCGCGGGCAATGGCGACAGCATTTTTCGCCGCCTGATGGAAAGCATTGGCCGTGCTGATCTGGCCATGGCGCCGGATCTGCAGGACAACGCCGGCCGCGTGGCGCGCGTGGACGAGATCGATGCGGCCATCGGCGCCTGGACTGCCACGCGCTCCATCGCCGAGGTGATGGAGATCCTGGGCGCCGCGCGCGTGCCGGCCGGCAAGGTCTACACCGCCAAGGATATCCACAGCGACCCGCACTACCGCGCCCGCGACATGGTGCTGCAGCAGACCACGCGCGACGGCCATGTGCTGGAAGTGCCGGGCATCGTGCCCAAGCTCTCGGCCACGCCGGGCAGCGTGCGTTCTTCTGCGCCGCACCTGGGCGACGACACCGATGCGGTGTTGCGCGAGGCGGGACTGAGCACGGAACAAATCCATTTGCTGCGTGAAAAAGGAGTGGTGGCATGAGCGCCGCGCCGGGCCGCCCCAAACAAGCTCGCACCGCAGTGCGAAGCACGGAGGTACTCTAATGAACACGATTTGGAACGGCGCCGCGCGCCGCATCTACCTGCAAGAGGTTGGCCCGCGCGACGGCCTGCAAATGGAGTCGGCCTTCGTGCCCACGGCCGACAAGATCGCGCTGGTCGATGCGCTGTCGGCTGCCGGGCTGGCCAAGATCGAGGTCACTTCCTTCACCTCGCCGCAGGCGATTCCCGCGCTGCGCGATGCCGAAATCGTGCTGCGCGAAATCCGCCGTGTGCCCGGCGTGGTCTACACCTGCCTGGTGCCCAACCTGCGCGGCGCCGAGCGCGCGGTGGATGCGCGCGCCGATGAATTCAACCTGGTGATGTCGGCCAGCGAAACCCACAACATCGCCAACCTGCGCATGACGCGCGCCCAGTCTTTTGCCGCGCTGACGCAGGTGGTGGCGCTGGCGCAGCAATCGCGCATCGCGGTGAACGTGTCGCTGTCCTGCGCTTTTGGCTGCCCGATGGAAGGCGATGTCGATGCAGGCGTGGTGCTGGATTGGGCCGGGCGGTTTCTGGAACAGGGTGGCGAAGGCACGGTAAGGGGCATCACCTTGTGCGACACCACCGGCATGGCCTACCCGACACAGGTCGCCGCGTTGACGCGCGCCTTTCGCCAACGCTTTCCCGCCGCCGAGCTGACGCTGCACTTCCACAACACGCGTGGCATGGGCCTGGCCAATGTGCTGGCCGCGATCGACGCGGGTGCTGACCGCTTCGACGCATCGCTGGGCGGACTCGGCGGTTGCCCGTATGCGCCGGGCGCCAGCGGCAATGTCTGCACGGAAGAGGTCGTGCACGCGCTGGAGCTGATGGACTTTTCCACAGGCTGCGACCTGCCGCAGTTGCTGGCGGCCGCGGCGCGCCTGCCGGCGCTGATCGGCCACGACATCCCGAGCCAGATCGCCAAGGCCGGCCCGCGCCTGGCGCTGCATGCGCCGCCGGCGGACTTCGCCGCGCTGCGCGAGCGCGCGCTGGCGCGGGATGCCGCCATGCAGTGAACCGCACCGCTTACTTATCCACAACGACAGGAGACTTTCCATGAACCGAACCCGCCGCCATGTGCTGGCGCTGGCCGCACTGGCCAGCCTGAGTTTTTCCGTGCATGCGCAGACCGGCAGCTACCCGAACAGGCCGCTGCTGCTGCTGGTGCCGACCGCCGCCGGCGGCACCACCGATATTTCCGCGCGCATGCTCGGCGTGCCGCTGGGCGCGGCGCTGGGCCAGACCGTGGTGGTGGACAACCGCGGCGGCGCCAACGGCGGCATTGCCGCGGTTGCGGTCAAGCGCGCCGAGGCCGACGGCTATACGCTGCTGATGCAGTACTCGGGCTACCACGTCATCACGCCGCTGGTCAGCAAGCAGGCCTTGCAGTGGAAAGCCGAAGACCTGCAGCCCGTGGCCAACGTGCTGTCGGCGCCGCAGATCGTGGTGGTGCGCGCTGACCTGCCGTACAAGACCATGGCCGAATTCATCGCCTATGCCAAGGCGCATCCGGGCAAGGTCAACTACGCGTCCTCGGGCAACGGCTCGCTGCAGCACGCCACCGGCGCCATGCTGGAGCAGCAGGCCGGCATCCAGATGACTCACGTGCCGTACAAGGGCACCGGTCCGGCGCTGCAGGACCTGCTGGGCGGGCAGGTCGACATCACCTTCGGCACCGCGCCGCCCTTCATCCCGCACATCCAGTCGGGCAAGCTGCGCGTGCTGGCCACCACCGGCAAGGAGCGCCTGCCGAGCCTGCCCGATGTGCCGACCACGGCCGAGGCCGGACTGCCCAAGCTCGACGCGACCTCCTGGTTTGGCGTGTTCGCACCGGCCAGGACGCCCAAGCCGATTGTGGATAAGTTGTCCGCCGAGATCGCCAAGGTGGTGGCCGACCCGGCCTTCCAGAAGAAGGCCCAGGAGCAGGGCGCCACCGCCGATTACCAGAACCCGCAGCAGCTCGACGCGCGCGTGCGCCGGGAAACGGCCAGCTGGACCGAGGTGGTGAAGGCCGCCCGGATCGAAGCGGACTGATCTTTCTCCCCCGGGCGGCGTAGGGCATGTCTCCGCCCGCGCCCGCGGCGCCGGCCGAGCCGGTTCCGCAGCCCTGCCTCTCCAGGTGCATGCCCTGCGCCCAGCACCCGAGGCCATGACGCGCTGAAGTGCCTGGCCCGGCTTGTGGACAAGTCGGGCGCCTGCCACGCCTTGAAGTGCGCCGGCCCGCAACGGGCCGGCCGGGCACCGCCGATGCCCGGTTGCATCCGGGCCTGCACGCTTTCCCCGTTGCCGCTGCAACACTGAAGCCGGCCCCACGCGGGCCGCACTCCTCCTTTCCCCCGCTTCGCCCGGACCGCCGCGCGACTTTTCCCCGTCCCCCGAGCGCCGACGGCGCCGCAGCGCGGCCCTGCGGGCGCGTCCGTGCGCCGGACACGGCGCTTTTTTTTCGTTTCACGCCTCTCTGGTTCCAGGCCGCCTGATCTGTGCGGAAATTCGGTATATTGACGATGTATACTGGCGAAAATGCACAGATGATCGATTGGGAAAACCTCCGGCACTTCCTGGCCGTGGCGCAGATCGGGACCTTGTCGGGCGCGGCGCGCCGGCTCAAGGTCGACCACGCCACGGTGAGCCGCCGCCTGGCCGCACTGGAAGCTGAATTGCAGATGCGCCTGGTGGACCGCCTGCCGCGCGCCTGCCAGCTCACGGCCTTCGGCCAGCAGGTGTTCCAGCGCGTGGCGCAGATGGAAGCGGGGGCGTTTGCGATCGAACGGGCCGTGCAGGCAGAGCAGTCGCCCGTGGTCGGGCAGGTCACGGTCAGTGCGCCGCCGTTCCTGGCGGCCAACTTCCTGGCCGAGCGTTTCCTGGACTTCCGCAAGCGGCGTCCGCGGATCCGGCTGTCGGTGCTCAGCGAGCCGCAGAACGCAGCTGCTGGCCAGGCCGGTCCCGACATCGCGGTGCGGCTGGTGCGTCCGGCCGAGCCGGAACTGGCGGTACGCCGGCTGGGAACCATGGAGTTCGCGCTCTATGCGCGCCGCGACTACGTGCACCTGCACCAGCCGTCGGCCTGGGAGTTCGTGGCCTACGACGCGAAGTTCGCCGAGCTGCCGCATCCCCAGTGGCTGCGGGCGGTGGCGGGAGAGCGCACGGTAGTGGCCGAGGTGAGCGACATCGGCAGCCTGCATGCGGCGGTGGGCAGCGGCGTGGGCGTGGCCGGGCTGCCCTGTTTCCTGGGCGATGCCGATGCCCAGTTGCAGCGGCTGACCACCGCGGGCCAGGCGTTCTCGCAGGAGCTCTGGCTGGCGGTGCTGCGCGACCGGCAGCGCGCCGCCCCGGTGCGGGCGGTGGTGGATTTCATCGTGGAAGCGGTGAAAGCCTCCCCGCTGGCATGAGCCGGGGCGCGGCTTATGCACTTATTCTCTATCTCTAGTATTTCTAATTAGTAGTAGTAGTAAGCAACGCCCGTTTCTGTGGAAAAGTCACTTTTTCCGTGCCGGATCAAGTACTTGCCGCGGCGACAAGCATGTGGATGCGGCCCTGGCACGCATCGTCGCCAGGGCGAACAACTTCGCCGCACGCGCTGGCGCTGTGGATAAGTCGTGGCTTATGCCGGAACTGTCCCCAGGGTTTTCCTGCCGGGGAATTTCGGGCGAAAAATGGCCAAAGCCAAGGAAATACCTTGGCTTCTAGCTATCGTTTAAAGAGCAAAAGGGGAAGAGCGGCAAAGCTGTCCCAAGTCGCCGTTCGGCGGTGGGAAGCTGCTAGCGGCGATGCCGCAGTTCGACGATGCCGAAGGCCAGGCTGGCCAGCACCAGCGGCGTGAAGTAGTACAGCGCCCGGTAGGCCAGCACGGCGGCCAGCACCTGGTCCGCCGCGACGCTGCCGGCCAGCAGGGCCACGGCAACGGCCTCCAGCACGCCCAGGCCGGCCGGCACCCGCGACACCAGGCCGGCCACGGCGCCAAACAGCACGGTGGCCAGTACGGCCGGGTAGGGCACCTGCCGCTGCAGCAGCACCCAGACCGCGCCGGACATCAGCATCCAGTTGGCGGCCGACAGCGCGATCTGCACCAGTGCGAACGGCCCGCGCGGCAGGGGGAAGCAATGGCCGCGCAGCGTCAGCGCCCGTCCGCCGCGCCAGGCACAGACCAGCACGTAGGCGGCCGACACGGCGGCCAGGGCGGCGCCCACCAGGTGCAGCGGCATCGCGCCGGCCTGCCAGCCCGCGGGCAGTCCAGGCGTCCACAGCCAGAACGCCGCGCCTGCCAGCACGAAGTAGCCCACCCAGTTGGTCAGCATGCTGGTGCCGATGACCTGGCCGAGCTGGCCCTTGTCCAGCCCGTGGCGGGTGTACAGGCGGTAGCGCACGGCCACCCCGCCGACCAGCGAGCCCAGGTTCAGGGTGAAGGGATAGCTGATGAGCGTGATGCCCAGCGTGGTCGGCACCGGGATGTGGTGGCCACTGAAGTGGCGGCCGATCAGGTCATAGCTGCCGTAGGTGAGGTGGCTGGCCAGCGCCAGGCCGCCCGCCGTGAGCAGCACCGCAGGCGGCAGGGCGCGCATGGCCTGCCACACGCCGGGCCAGTCCACCGTGTGCGCCTGGCGGTAGAGCAGCACCGCCACCACCAGCAGGAAAGCCAGGCTGGCAATGCGTACCGCCCAGGGCCACCAGGGCGCGCGGTGCAGGCGCTGCCAGAACGCCATGGCGTTGTCACGCCGCGTCGGTGCGGGTGGGACCGGCGATGTCGGCTGCACCGTGGGCGCCTGCTACCTGCACCGGCAGCGCGCGCTTGGGCGACCGCGGCAGCCAGCCAGCCCAGGACGGGTACCAGCGCAGGATGTGGAATACGAAGAAGCTGCGCACCAGGCGCCAGCCGCTCCACGTGGTGCCGAGGTCCTCGGCTTCTATGCGCTTGCAGCTGTGCTGCATCAGGTGGTCCAGCCGCGCGTGCAGGTGCTCGTTGAAGGCCGGGTCGCGGATCACCACGTTGGCCTCCAGGTTGAGCGACAGGCTCAGCGGGTCGAGGTTGCTGGAGCCGACGGTGGACCATTCGCGGTCGGCCAGCGCCACCTTGCCGTGCAGCGGCCGCTCGCAATATTCGTAGATGCGCACGCCCGCATGCAGCAGGTGGTGGTAGAGCATGCTGGCGGCGGTCTTGACGATGGGCATGTCGGGCTTGCCCTGCAGGATCAGGCGCACGTCCACCCCGCGGCGCGCGGCCCGGCGCATGTCCTTGATCAGCCGGTAGCCGGGAAAGAAGTAGGCGTTGGCGATGACGATGCGCTCACGCGCCGTGCGGATGGCCGCGCGGTAGTGGCGCTCGATGTCGGTGGTGCGGCGGTGGTTGTCGCGCGTGACCAGCACTGCCTGTGCGCTGCCGTTCGGCGGCAGGTCCGGCTGCACCGAGGCCGCCATGCGGCGGCGCAGCCAGCTGCGCCCCTGGCCGGCCCGCGCGATGGCGTGCAGCATGAAGCGGTGGATGTGCGCGACCAGCGGGCCGGTCACCTCGACCGCATAGTCCTGCTTGGCCTCGGGGCCGAAGTCGGCCAGGTGGTCGGCCGAGTAGTTGATGCCGCCGACGAAGGCGCGCTCGCCGTCCACCACGACCAGCTTGCGGTGCATGCGGCGCAGCAGGTTCAGGCGCCGGCCGAAGATGCGCGGGGCCGGGTCGAACACGCGCAGTCGCACGCCCTGCGAAGTGAGGGAGTGCAGGAACTCGTCGGACAGGTCGGGCGAGCCGTAGCCGTCCACCATGACGTCGACCTGGGCGCCGTTGCGCGCGGCGCACACCAGCGCGTCGCGCAGCGCCAGCCCGACCTTGTCCTCGAACAGGATGAAGGTCTCCAGCACCACCTCGCGCCGGGCGGCGGCGATGCACTCGAACACGCGCGGGAAGAAGGCCTCGCCGTTCTCCAGCAGGCGGAACTGGTTGCCGCCGGTCCAGTGGGCGCGCTGCGCCAGGCTCATAGCAGCAGCTCGGCCGCCAGGGGGGCGTGGTCCGACAGGTGCGACCAGGGCCGGCGCGGCAGAACGAAGGGCGCATGGACCACGGCATTGCGCACGTAGATGCGGTCGAGCGGCAGCACCGGCATCTTGGCCGGGAAGGTGCGGGCGGCGCGGCCCTCGGCCTGCACGAAGACCTCGCGCAGGCCGGCGCCCTTGCGCAGGATCTCGTGCGCGCGGCTGCGCCAGTCGTTGAAGTCGCCGGCCACCACCAGCGGTGCATCGGCCGGGATCTCCTTGCGGATCAGCTCGCACATCAGGTGCAGCTGCTTGCGGCGGTGGTGCTCCTGCAGGCCCAGGTGCACGCAGATCACATGCATGTCCGTCGCCCGGTCGGGCACGCGCAGCACGCAGTGCAGCATGCCGCGGCGCTCGGGGCCACTGATCGAGACGTCGTGGTTCTGGTGGTGGACGATGGGGAATTTCGACAGCAGCGCATTGCCGTGGTGGCCGTTGTCATAGACCGCATTGCGGCCGTACGCGAACTGCGACCAGATGCTGTCAGCCAGGAACTCGTAATGCGGCGCCGGCGGAAAGTTGGCGATGCGGCCCGGATGCTTGGCGTGCGTGCCCAGCACCTCCTGCAGGAACACCACGTCGGCGGAGACGCTGCGCACGGCTTCGCGCAGTTCGTGCAGCATGAAGCGCCTGTTGAACGAGGTGAAGCCCTTGTGGATATTGACGGTGAGCACCCGCACGCTCAGGGGGGTATCGGCGGGGGAGGACGTGGCGGCAGTCATGCGAAGAAAGGGTTCAGGAGGGGGTGTGCACCCCGGCCAAACATTCTCCGAAGGGCTGCGATGCGGCCACTGTAGGACGGCAAGCCGTCCACGTGGCAACCAAGATCAGAAGGTGTAGCCGTAGCGCAGCTGCACGAAGTTTTCGCCCGGGTTCGGTTCCTTGATGCGCGCATTGGAGATGTGCTGCAGACGCAACTGCACCTCGTGCTGGAAGCGCGTGCCGAAGCTGTAGCCCACGCCCAGGTGCGAGGCGAAGTTGAAGCGGGTGCTGAACTCCTTCTCGCGCGTGCGGAACAGCCGGTTGGTATAGGTCGCGCCTATGCCGGCATCGGCGAACCAGGGAGACAGGCCCTGGTTGAAGCGCAGGCGGAAGGACGGCACCAGGCCGACCATGTCGGTCTCGTTGCGCTCGGGACCGCCAGTGGAGGAGAGCCGGCTGTAATACAGGTCCCAGTAGGCGCCCAGCTTGCCGCCCCAGAGGGTGCGGCTCCACTGGATCGGCGCGGTGATGCCGATGGTGCCGACATTGGTGTCGTCCGAGGCCCGGTCGTACTGCAGGTACACGCCGGACTTCACGGTGGGGTCTGCCTGCGCAGGCAGGGTTGCGAGCAGTGCCGTTGCGGCAGCGGCGGCAAGGACGGAGAGGCGCACTGTGGACATGGTGAGTGTGTGGAAAACGTCGTGTCGAATTCCAGTGTAGAGAGAAAGGCCGCGCTGCGTGGGACGTGTCGCGAATGGCATCGCGATTCGTGCTGGTGTCCTACAGGCCTCGGGCGCACAGTCCTGCGCGGTGCACTGTTCTGGGGACAAAAAAAAGGGCCTGCGGTCGCAGGCCCTCGGAGGGAGCAGCGCGCAGCACGCGCGCCGCAGGCCTCAAGGCTTGGCCGGTGGCGGCGGGGCGTCGCTGCCGCCAGGCGGCGGGCCGTTGCGCGGGCCGCCCTTCGGGCCGTGCTCCCAATGGTGCCCCTGGCCGTCCGGGCCCATGGGGTGCATGGCCTGGCGATCGAAGACCTTCTGCTGCGTGGGCGTCAGGGCCGCATAGAACGTCTTGACCGCGTCGTCGCGGCGGTCCATGTCGGCCTGGCGCTGCACACGCATGGCGCGCAGCCGGTCCAGGCGTTCCGGCGTGGTCAGGCGGGCGAACTCCTGGCGGTCGAAGCCCAGGCGCGCATGGCCATTCGGGCCGCGCGGGCCGGGCCGCACGGCCGCGGCGAAGCTGTCCCAGGCGCCCTGCTGGTCGGGGGTGAGCTGCAGGCGCTGCTTGAGCTGGGCGAAGCGTGCTTCCATGCGCTGCTGCATCGCGGCGCGGTCGGGCCGTTCGCCGTGGGCCATGGGGCCGCGCGGGCCGTGGTGGCGTGCCTCGGCCGGCGGCGGCGGAGCCGTGCCATCCGCGGGGGGAGGGGTCTGCGCAAAGGCGGCAAGGCCGGACGATGCCAGCACGCTGGCCAGGAGGAGGTGTCGAGGAATGAATCGCATGAGAGCTTCCTTTCTGAGAAACCCCCGGTGCCAAATGGCATCAGGTTGCGGCCAGTATCAAAGTGCCTTGTAAGCGCGGCATGGGGCGCCGATGTGTCTTTTGTAAATCTTGATGACCAGCCGTGGCGGCATCCGGCCGGCCGCCGGGCATGGCGCGCGGGGCGCAGACAATAGCCCCTTGCGGCCCGCACGGGCCGGCCATCAGGAAAGAGTGCAAGTGTTCAAGAACGTGATCGTGTACCGCATCGCGCCCGGTTGGACGGGCTCGCTGGAGCAACTGGAAGAGAACCTGGGCAAGGCCCGTTTCGAGCCTTGCGGGGCGACGCAGGAGCGTTCCGCCGGCTGGGTCGAGCCGCGCGGCGAGGCGCACGGGCCGCTGGTCGAGTCGATCGGCGGCCAGTGGATCCTCAAGCACATGGTGGAAGCCAAGGCCGTGCCCGGCTCGGTGGTGCGGCGCAAGCTGCAGGAGCGCGTGGCCCAGATCGAGAAGGAAACCGGCCGCAAGCCCGGCAAGAAGGAGAGCAAGGAGCTGAAGGAAGACGTGCTGCTGCAGCTGCTGCCCATGGCCTTCACCAAGCAGGGCGCGACCACCGTGTGGATAGACCCGGACGCCCGCATGCTGGTGCTGGGCGCTTCCAGCCAGGGCCGCGCCGACGAACTGGTGAGCGCGCTGGTCGAGGCGATGCCGGGCTTCGTGGTGTCGCCGGTCAACACCAACGTGACCTCGGTGGCTTCCATGTCCGAATGGCTGGTGAGCCAGGAGCCGCCGGCCGGCTTCAGCGTGGACCGCGAGTGCGAGCTGAAGGCCAGCGACGAATCCAAGGCCGTGGTGCGCTATGCGCGCCACCCGCTGGACATCGACGAGGTGCGCGAGCACATCACCCAGGGCAAGCTGCCGACCAAGCTGGCCATGACCTGGGACGAGCGCGTGTCCTTCCTGCTGACCGAGGGCATGCAGATCAAGAAGATCACGTTCCTGGAGGGAGTGTTCGACGGTACGTCGGGCAAGAAGGAGGACGGTTTCGATACCGATGCGGCCATCGCCACCGGCGAACTGCAGAAGCTGATCCCGGACCTGCTGGAGGCGCTGGGCGGCGAGGTGCAGGAAGGGCAGCAGGCAGCCCTTCCAGGCGCGGTTGTGGCGTGATTCCCACAGTGGGGGCGGCCAAATCGCCCTTCTGCCACAGGATTTCGTGATTGCGACTAATTGTTGTTCACATCTGTATCTAGAATCGGCCGCGACGCGGTTGCGGTGAGGCGAGGGCTCGCGCGGTCGCGCTTGTTCCATCCTTCATCACTTCCACAAGAGGCCCGTCTTGGTCCGTTCCGCACGCCTTCTTCCGCCATCTCCGCGCCATGACGCGGCTCCCACCAGCTCGTCGGCCGAGCATGCGATCTTCCCGCTGGGAGCGCTGATGCTGGCGGCCTCGGTCAGCAGCTGGGCCCAGAATGCCCCGGCCGAGCAGGTGCTCAAGCCGGTGACCGTGACCGAGAAGGCGGAGGCGGTGCAGGGCAAGGATGCGCTGCAGACCAGGAAGACCACCATCGGCAAGGGCAACCAGGACATCCGCGACATCCCGCAGTCGATCACGGTGGTCACGGAGAAGCTGATCGACGACGTCAAGCTCGACACCCTGCGCGAAGCGCTGCACTACACCGCCGGCATCACCTTCGCCGCCACCGAGAACGGCACCGACCAGGACATCCGCCTGCGCGGCTTCCCGATCGCCTCCACCGGCGATCTGATGATCGACGGCATGCGCGACCCGTCGCAGTACGACCGCGATACCTTCAACCTGGACCGCGTGGAAGTCATGCGCGGCTCGGCCTCGATGCTGTTCGGCCGCGGCTCCACCGGCGGCGTGGTGAACCAGGTGAGCAAGAAGCCGGAGCTGGCCGACCAGACCGACGTGGTGGGCACGGTGGGCACGGCGGGTTACCTGCGCACCACGGCGGACTTCAACATCCGCACTGGCGAGACCTCGGCGCTGCGCATCAACGCCATGTACAACAAGGCCGACAACGGCGGCGCCAAGATCGACAAGAACGGCATCGCGCCGAGCTACAGCTGGGGCCTGGGCACGGGGGACGAATTCACCGTCGGCCTCTACCACCTGAAGAGCGACAACGTGCCGATGTCGGCCGTGCGCTACTTCAACGGCAGCCTGGCACCGGTGAAGCCGGGCAACTTCTACGGCACGACCGCCGACTTCGTCAACGGCGAGGCCAACTACGTGTTCGGCGCCTGGAAGCATGCCTTCGGCAACGGCGGCGAGCTGCGCACGCAGCTGCGCAGCGGCGTGTTCGAACGTGCGCAATGGAGCACCGCCGTGGGCGCCGCGGCCGGCACCACCGTATTCAACAATGCCACCGTCCTGACGCGTTCGGGCCTGACGCCGCGCAAGGACCGCTACAAGGCGACCTACTTCCAGAGCGACTACAGCCAGGCCTTCAACGCGCTGGGCCTGCGCCATGAGCTGCTGGCCGGCGTGGACGCCGCGCAGGAGGAGGCCAACCGCTTCCAGAACAACGGCTCGACGCTGGGCACCCGCCCCAACACCCTGGTGGGCACGCCGGACGACGGCGCCGGCCTGGGCGGCAGCGGCCTGTCGCCGCAATGGCGCAATTCCAGCAACTACAAGGCCAAGGCCTTCGGCCTGTATGCCCAGGACCTGGTGCAGGTGGCGCCGGCCTGGAAGCTGCTGGGCGGTGCGCGCTACGACAGCTTCAAGGGCGACTTCGAGCAACTGGCCTATGCCACCGGCGTGCAGAACACGCCCAGCAGCATCACCCGCACCCACCTGTCCAATTCGCCGTGGAGCTACCGTGCGGGCGTGCTGTTCCAGCCGTCGCCGACGCAGTCCTACCACGTCTCCTACGGTACGTCCTTCAACACGTCGGCCGACACCTACCAGTACGTGACGCCGCAGAACGCCAACACGCCGCCGGAGAAGAGCCGCAACATCGAACTCGGCGCCAAGCTCGACTGGCTGGGCGGCGCGCTGTCCACCCGCGGCGCGATCTTCCGCACCGAGAAATACAACGAGCGCACCACCGACGCGGATTTCGCCGGCTCGGCCTACACCCTGTCGGGCAAGCGCCATACGGCGGGCCTGGAACTTGACGTGGTGGGCCGCCTCACGCCGCAGTGGGAGGTCTATGGTTCCTACACCTGGGTGCCGGTGGCCAAGATCGACCAGGCCGGCAGCGCGGCCAATGCGCAGGCGTCCGTGGGCCAGCGCGTGGGCCTCACGCCCAAGCAGTCGGGCGCGCTCTGGGTGACCTACCAGGCCACTGCCAAGCTGCGCGTGGGCCTGGGCGCGCACGGTGCCACGGAGAACCGCCCGCTGAGCGGCACCACCGGCGCCGCATCGGCCACGGCCCGCGTACCCGGCTACATGGTGGCCGATGCGCTGGTCGAGTACAAGTTCACGCCCGACGTGTTCGCCCAGCTCAACATCAACAACCTGCGCAACAAGGCCTATGGCGACCAGCTCTACCCGGGCTTCACCATCCTGGGCCCGAAGCGCCAGGTGCTGGCCACCGTCGGCGTGCGGTTCTGAAAAACACCCCCAGGCTTGGCGCTTCGCGTCTTGGCCAACCCCCTTGCAGGGGTCACATCCAGCGGCCCGGCAGAGCCGGTTCCGCGGATGTCCTGGCATGGCCTGCTCCGCGGCCTTTGGACACTTTGTGCCGCGCGCTGCGCTGTGAACAACGGCTATCAGGTCCTGGGGTATGCACCGGATAATTCCGCACCATGCTGCTACACGTACGTGAAGTCCTGACGCCGGCCGAAGTCGCCCGTGCCCGCGAGATCCTGGCCGACGCCCCATGGGGCGATGGCCGCATCACCGCGGGCAGCCAGTCGGCCGAGGCGAAGAACAACGAGCAACTGCCGGAGGCCTGCGAGGCCACCCAGGCGGTGCAGCAACTGCTGCTGCGCGGGCTGGAGCGGCACCAGCTGTTCTTCTCGGCGGCGCTGCCCAAGCAGGTATCGCCGCCGCTGTTCAACCGCTATGGCGGTGCCGCCAACAGCTTTGGCAATCACGTGGACAGCGCCGTGCGCTACCTGCGCAACGGCGCGGGGCGCGTACGTACCGACATCTCGTGCACGCTGTTCCTGTCGGAGCCGGACGAGTACGACGGCGGCGAGCTGATGGTAGAGGACACCTTCGGCGAGCACCGCGTGAAGCTGCCCGCCGGCGACCTGGTGCTGTATCCCGGCACCAGCGTGCACCGGGTCGAGCCGGTCACGCGCGGCTACCGCGTGGCCAGCTACTTCTGGATCCAGAGCATGGTGCGCAGCGACGAGCGGCGGCGCCTGCTGTTCGACATGGACAACCACCTGCGGCGGCTGCGCTCCGGCGCCAGCCTGGGCGAGACCGACCCGGCCGTGATCGGGCTGACGTCCACTTATCACAACCTGCTGCGCATGTGGCTGGATGTTTAGACCACCCCCAGGCTGCGCGCTTCGCGTCTTCGCCTTCCCCCTCAAGGGGGCACATCCTGCGGCCTGGCAAAGCCAGTTCCGCGGATGTCCGGGCTTGGCCTGCTCCGCGGCCTCTGGATGGGTGGGATCGCTAGATTTTTGAGAGGCACATCATGAAGAAATCCCTGCTTTGCATGGCCAGCCTGCTGGCGGCCCTGAGCTGTGGCGGCGCTGCTGCCCAGTACGTTGACCACAACGCCATCAAGTGCGAGCCTGTGCCCAAGGACGAGATGCGGCCGCAGATGGAGCTGCAGCGCAAGCTGACCGGCGAAGGCTGGAAGGTGCGGCAGGTGAAGAACTTCAATGGCTGCTACGAGGTCTACGGCTTCAATGAAAAGGGCGAGCGGGTGGAGGTGTTCTTCCACCCGAAGACTTTCGAAAAGGTCGGTGAGGTCAAGCAAGGCTCGTGAGCATGGACATGCAGCGCGTCTGGGACCGGCCCGTGCGCTTGTTGCACTGGAGCCTGGCGGCATCGGTTGCTGCGGCGTGGCTGATCGGCGAAGAGCGCTTGCCCTGGCACGAGGCCGCAGGCTACACGGCGCTGGCGGTGGTCGCGGCGCGGCTGCTGTGGGGTGCTTGCGGCAGCCGCAGTGCGCGCTTCACGTCATTCATGCGCGCGCCGGCCGCCACCTGGCGCTATGCGCAGCAGGTCTGGCGCGGTACCGAGCCGCGCTACCTGGGCCACAACCCGCTGGGCGGCTGGATGGTGCTGGCCCTGCTGGGCTGCGTCGCCGCTACCGGTGTGACCGGCTGGCTCTACACCACCGACATGTTCTGGGGCATGGCCTGGCTCGACCTGCTGCACCGCAGCCTGGCGTGGACGGTGCTGGTGCTGGTGGCGCTGCACCTCGCCGGTGTGCTGTTCACCAGCCTGCGGCACCGCGAGAACCTGGTGGCCGCCATGCTGTCGGGCCGCAAGCGCCGTGGTGCGCCCGAGGCGGTGGATGCAGGGGAACTGCGCCAGGACAGGCCCTAGCTGCCGGTGAAGACGTCGAACAGCAGCTTGAGGTTCAGTACCACGATCACGGTGGCGATGGCCCAGGCGATGGCCCCCAGCCAGCGCGGCGTGACGAAGCGGCCCATCAGCCCGCGGTCGGTGACGAAGCGCACCAGCGGGATCACCGCGAACGGCAGCTGCATCGACAGGATCACCTGGCTCAGCACCAGCAGCTTGGCGGTGCCGGCCTCGCCGTAGACCATGGTCACCGCCACCACCGGCACGATGGCGATGCCGCGGGTGACCAGCCGGCGCGCCCAGTCGGGCAGGCGCAGGCGCAGGAAGCCCTCCATGACGATCTGCCCGGCCAGCGTGGCGGTCACGGTCGAGTTGATGCCCGAGGCCAGCAGCGCCACCGCGAACAGGGTGGAGGCCAGGCCCACGCCGAGCATGGGCGCGAGCAGGTGGAAGGCCTGCTCGATCTCTTCCACGTCGGTGCGGCCGGCCTGGTGGAACACACTCGCGGCCATGATCAGGATGGCGGCGTTGACGAACAGCGCCAGCGTCAGCGCGATGGTGCTGTCGGCCACGGCCCAGCGGATCGCCAGGCGCCGGCCCTGCTCGTTGCGCTCATAGGCGCGGGTCTGCACCACCGACGAGTGCAGGTACAGGTTGTGCGGCATCACGGTGGCGCCGATGATGCCGATCGCCAGGTACAGCGCCTCCGGGCGGGTGACCACTTCGGCGCGCGGAATGAAGCCGGCCAGCACCTCGCGCAGCGGAGGGGCGGCCAGCAGCATCTGGATGACGAAGCAGCCGAAGATCACCAGCAGCATGGCGATGATGAAGGCCTCCAGCGCGCGGAAGCCGCGCCGCATCAGCAGCAGCACCAGGAACACGTCGACCGCGGTGAGGATGGCGCCGATCACCAGCGGAATGCCGAACAGCAGGTTGAGCGCGATGGCCGTGCCGATCACCTCGGCCAGGTCGCAGGCGATGATGGCCGCCTCGCAGGCCAGCCACAGCGCCAGGTTGACCGGGCGCGAATAGCGCGCGCGGCAGGCCTGGGCCAGGTCCAGGCCGGTGGCGATGCCCAGGCGCGCGGCCAGCGCCTGCAGCACCACGGCCATCAGGTTGGACAGCAGGATGACCGACAGCAGCATGTAGCCGAACTTGGAGCCGCCGGCGATATCGGTGGCCCAGTTGCCCGGGTCCATGTAGCCGACCGAGACCATGTAGCCGGGCCCGAGGAAAGCCAGGAAGCGGCGTATCCAGTGCCCGGAGAGGGGCACGGCGACGCTGGCATTCATGGTGCCCAGGCTGGGCGGCGGCTCCGGATTGCGCATGGGAGCAATATAGTCGAGGCTATAAGTTGAAGCATTGAGAATGACGATGTCCCCCATAGAGAAGAAGACTTCCCGCGCAGCCGTGGCGCCCCCGCCGCTTGTGGAGGCGGACGTGCACGTCGAGAGCTTCCGGCAGGTGCGCCGCGCGCGCCGGCAGGAGCTGGCGGAGGACTACGTGGAGCTCATCGACGACCTGATCCGCGATGGTGGCGAGGCGCGGCAGGTGGACATCGCGGCGCGCCTGGGCGTGGCCCAGCCGACCGTGGCCAAGATGCTGGGGCGCCTGGCCGACGCCGGCCTGGTGGTGCGCCGGCCCTACCGCGGCGTGTTCCTCACCGACGAGGGCGTGGCGCTGGCCACGGCCAGCCGCGAGCGGCATCGCCTGGTGGAGGACTTCCTGCAGGCCCTGGGCGTGGACGCCGACACCGCCCGCCGCGATGCCGAGGGCATGGAGCACCACGTGAGCGAGGCCACGCTGGCGGCCTTCGCGCGCTTCATGAAGGCGCAGAAGAGGCGCCAGCGGGCCTGAAGAAGAAACGGCCTCCTGCCAAGGCGGCGCCTGGGCTATCAGCTATTGAATAAAGAGCGGGCTAGCGCATGTTGCCGGTGTGCCCGAGCGAGTAGCGCCCGGGCTGCGGCCAGACGGTGAGGCCGTGCGGCTCGGCGCCGACCTTGATCTTGGTGACCTCGCCGCTGCGCGTGTCGATGTCGTAGACCACGTCGTCGAAGCGGCCGGACAGCCACAGGCGCGTGCCGTCGGCGCTGACGTTGCCCATGTCCGGGCTGCCGCCGCCGGGAATGGGCCAGTGGGCCACCACCTTGCGCGTGGCGAAATCGAACACCGAGACGCTGCCCGGCCCGCCGCGCTTGCCGTGCACCTGGTGCGAGCCGCGGTTGGCCACGTAGAGCTTGCTGCCGTCGCGGCTGGGGTACAGGCCATGGGTGCCGGGGCCGGTGGGGATGAAGCCGGTTTCCTTGAAGGCGTCGCCGTCGATCTCGAAGATGCCGTCGGCCATCATGTCGGCGACGTAGAAGCGCTTGCCGTCGGGCGACACGCGGATGTCCTGCGGCATGCCGCCGCCCGAGAGCTTGAGGTAGCCCAGCACCTTGTGCTCGACCATGTCGATCTTGGCCAGGTGGCCGCCGAACTCGCAGGTGAAGATGGCGTAGCGGCCATCGATGGCGAAGTCGGCGTGGTTGATGCCGGCGCAGTCGGGCGTGCTGAGCGAGAACTGCAGCGCCATGGTGTGCGGGTCGCGGAAGTCCAGGCGCTTCAAGGCTTCGGCGACGACGATGGCGTGCTTGCCGTCTGGCGTGAAGTACATGTTGTAGGGGTCGTCCACCGGCACCGGGGTGCCGGGCTTGCCGGTGAGCGGGTCGATCGGCGTCAGGCTGCCGTCCTTCTTGCCTTCGGCGTTGTTGGTGACCCAGAGCGTCTTCAGGTCCCAGGACGGCACGATGTGCTGCGGCGAGCGGCCGACCTTGAACTTGTCCACCACCTTGCGCGTGGCCGGGTCGACTACGTAGACATCGTTCGAGCGCAGGTTGGGCACGTAGATGCGCGGCAGCGCGCCCGCCACGGCCGGGCTCAGCTGGTTGGCGCCTGTTGTGCTGTAGAGGTTGCGCGCGTCGGGCACCGGCGGCGTGCCGGGCAGGGCGGGGGTGACCTGTGCCATGGCCGCGCCGCAGAAAATGGCGGCGGCCAGCAGCGTGGCGCGGAAGAAGGGTGGACAGGCAGGCTGCATCGAAAGCTCCATCACAGAAAAAGGTATCAGTTCTTCATGGTGCTACGGGTGATCGCCCGCGGCGCCGGCAACAGAGAGGCACAGAACTGGGGGTGTTTCACTTTTCAGCGCGGGATGTCGCGGCGCAGGGCGGCGACGGTGTCGTGCACGATCAACTCTATGCCGCGCTGCCCGAGCGCGGCGGTGGCGCGGCGCGGGTCGCCGCCGTAGACGCCGTCGGCCGCGCCGGGCTTGGGCGCATTGCGCAGGCTGCGCACCGCATCAGGCGCGACCGCCAGTTGCAGCGCGGCGTCGGCCAGGCCGGCGTGGGTGCCGATCTCGTCGTCACGGAAGCCCTGCTGGCGCAGGATGGCGTCAAAGCCGTCGGAGCTGGCGCGGTAGTACTCGGGCGGCACCAGGGCCTGGGCGCTGCCGGCCCAGCGCCGGTTGAGCTGCGCGGCGGCGCGCTCCACGCTCTTGCGGTAGCCGCCGTGGTCACCCAGAAACACCACATGCCGCATGCCGTGCACGCGCAGGCTTTCCGCGGCGGACATCAGGGTCTGCACAAAGACCTCTTCCGGCACGGTGATGGTGCCGGGAAAGCGCATGTGCGAGGTGGGCGGCGCGGTGTTGCCCTCGGGCACGTAGGCGACGACCGGGGCCAGCAGCGCGTTGCCCAGCGCCTCGGCGATCTTCTGCGCGATGACGCGCACGCGCTGGTTGTGCTTGCCCAGGGCGATGAAGGGGCCGCTCTGCTCGACGCCGCCGATGGGCACGATGAGCGTGGTGCTGCCGGCCTGGATGCGGTCGCGCAGTTCGGTCCAGGTCAGGTCTTCGAGCCAGACGCTGGCGGGGCCGGTGCTGGCATCGGCCGGGGCGGCGGCCCTTGCTGGCAGGGCGGCCAGGCCACCGGCTGCGCCGAGCAACTGTCCCAGGGCGGCACGCCGTCCCTTGCCTACAACCGCCATTCCCGCTCCTTGCCGCTGTACTGCGCAAACCGAAAGCAGCGATTGGACAAGAGCTTTGGCGTGGCGCCGGGGGCAACTTGTAAGCTTTGGTGCGCCGTCCGGCGGAAATGCAAGGTAAAAGTGGCTGTGGCCCAGGTTCTGCCTGGGCTATGCGCTATTGAAAAAGTAGCTATCAGGCGGCGTTGGCCCGCGTCTGCCGGTGCTGGTCCCAGCCGCGCAGCTTGCCCGGGTTGAGCAGGCCTTGCGGGTCGAAGCGGCGCTTCATCTCCAGCACGGCGGGGTTGAGCTGGCCCTGCTTGCCGTCTTCGACGATGTAGACGTGCGGGTTGTTGACGTGCACGCCGTGCGCGCGGTGGATCTGCATGATCTGCTCCAGCCGCTCTTCGGTGCTGAAGCGCACCAGCTGCAGGCCGCTGCAGGTGACGGCGCCGTCCTTGGTACGCAAAAATTCCAGGTGCATCAGCACCTCGCCGCCCAGCGCCTGCTCCAGCGCCAGCACCTGCTCGCGGTGGCGCAGCGGGTCGAAGCCGGTCTGCAGGTAGGTCAGCGTGGGGTCGACCTTCATCGCGTGCAGCGTGGTGTGGTTCCAGGTGTATTCCAGCAGCGTCTTCTTGCCGGTGCGCACTTCGTCGGCATTCCTGCGGTAGCCGATGCGGCCGCCGTGCGCGGCGACCATGGCCTGCAGCGTGGCTTCGGACTGCGGCGCGATGGACAGCAGCAGGGCGTGGCTGCCAGCGGGCAGCCAGTCGGACAGCGTGGCCATGTAGTCGGGCACCGGCGCGCCGAGGAAGCACACCTCCTTCTTGGCAACGCCCGGCGCCGCGGCAAGGGCACTGGCGCATTCCAGCGCGGCGGCGTAGCCGGCATCGCCCGCGTCGAACAGCGCGATGCATTCGGCCCAGGGCGTGGCCGGCGCCAGCGCCACTTCCAGCTCCAGCACGATGCCGTTGGTGCCGTAGGTATGGTGCAGCAGCATGGCTTCGGCGCCGCGCAGCTCCAGCACGCGGGGCTCGGGCTCCACCGTCATCACGCGCACGCCCAGCACGTTGCCGGGCGCGGCCAGCGGGCCGTAGGTGATCGAGCCGGCACCGCCAAAGCCGCCGCCAAACAGCCCGCCCAGGGTGGCGCTGCGAAAGGTGGAGGGCAGCCAGCGCAGCTCCCAGCCGTGCGGCCGGGCCTCGTCGTCGAAGGCCGCCAGCCGGATGCCGGCCTGCGCCCGGCCCACGCCCTCGCGCACCCAGCCAAAGCCGTTGTAGGCCGACAGGTCCAGCACCAGCCCGCCCTGCAGCGGTATGCACTGGCCGTAGTTGCCGGTGCCGCTGCCGCGCACGGTGATGGGGATGCCCTCTTTGGCGCAGGCGGCGACCACGCCGCGGATCTCGTCCTCGGTGCGCGGGCGCACCGCGATGTCGGCGCGCTTGTCGGCCAGCTGGCGCTTGAGCACCGGGCTGTACCAGGCGAAGTCTTGCGACAGCCGCGCCACGCGCGAGGCGTCGACGATCCAGTCGGCATCGGGCAGGGCGTCCTGCAGGCGTTCTGCGGGGGTGGCGGTGATGGTCATGCGGTGTCTTGGTCGGAAGGGTCAGTCATGCGATTGCTCGCTGGCGTGCCAGGAGCCGAGCGCGCGGCGCGTGGCCCAGGCCATGGCGGCGAACAGCGCCACGCCGGTGAGCGAGATCAGTAGCAGCGCGGCGAACATGCGCGGGATGTTGAGCTGGAAGCCGGCCTGCAGGATCTGGTAGGCCAGGCCGGCGCCGGTGCCGCCGGTGCCGGCGACGAATTCCGCCACCACCGCGCCGATCAGCGACAGGCCGCTGGAGATGCGCAGGCCGCCAAAGAAGTAGGGCAGCGCGCTCGGGATGCGCAGGCGCACCAGCTCCTGCCAGCGCGTGGCACGGTTGAGGCGGAAGTAGGCCTGCAGGTCCGGGTCGATGCTGCGCAGGCCCAGCGTGGTGTTGCTGATGATGGGAAACAGCGCCACCAGCGCGGCGCAGATCA
>Ga0116227_10001621_pt1 | contig 50642 bp, 34 predicted proteins | sample S1TSphgellanicum_FD_89693 | JGI IMG/M metagenome (GOLD analysis project Ga0116227, IMG submission 89693) | Host-associated microbial communities from peat moss isolated from Minnesota, USA - S1T2_Fb - Sphagnum magellanicum MG | ecosystem: Host-associated > Plants > Peat moss > Unclassified...
AGGTTCTTGGGGTCCTCTCTTTTCTTCTGACACAAGAACTTTTGTTTACAGCAATTGGGTCCCACTAGAAAACCTTTTCTGGTATTGAAAATTGGCACCCATAGGGTACTACTTAGAGATGGGTGCCAAATTCCTGGCTGTGAACATGGAGAGACTTGTGAGTCATACGCAGAAGCTCCAATTTTCTCCTTCTTCTTACTACCACCACTTCTTCTCGCATTTACAAGAGCAGTATCCATCCCTAGGGAAGTTGCAGAGGAAGAAGCTGCCTCTTCCTCTCCACCCAAGCTATAAATGCTATCCTGCTCTCTCTTTCTGTAGTACTAGTACCACCGTCACCACACCCACAACAGTAGCAGCAGCAGCATCTCCCCCCAGACTCCACTTGAGGTATGAGTTATATGAATAGAGAAGTGTTCACAAAATTGCTGTTTTGTTGGAAAATCCTAGTATTTGTTTTTTTGTTGTTTTTTGAGATTTGATTTTGTCAATCGGGTGATAATGTTTTTGCTGGTTGATCATCAGTTGGAAGTTGAAGAAGTTTTTTTGTTGAGGAAAAAAAATGCCCCAGAGGTTTTCAGTTTTCATCTCCTCTCTCTCTCTCTCTGGAAGCTCCCATTTGGCAGCTGAATGGAGCTGATAAGTAGTTGCAAGCGATTTATAGCTTCTTAGTTTAGGGTTCAGTGATCTGAACTTCTCTGAGAGATGTGAATTGGAAGAGCTTTGGAGTGGATTGGCTTGATTGGTGACAACAACATTTTTTATCATGGACTTTTTGGCAGCTAAATGGTTTGTGGGAAACATGACAAGTGCAACTTTTTTTGGGGTGTGTTCTGCAGACAGAACTTTCGGTTGTTGAGTGCAAAAGTAGAGGCAGAAATGGCATCCAAAATACAGCTTTATAGTCTTGCCACACCCAATGGCATGAAGGTTAGTGCTTATTCAATTCCATCACCTATTCTTCTCACACACTGTCTTTCTCATGATCTATCAAGTTCACCAAAGCTCTAAGAGTGCCAAGATTTGTGCATCAGCCTTTCACCTTTAAACTTGTTCATCATCTCAGTAGGTAATCCCTCTTTGAAGAAACAGCAGGTGATGCTTAGGTGATGCCCAAGAGATAATTGCTGAGTTTTTTTCCCCCCCTCTGGTTTGTTTGTTGGGGTTGACAGATTGGGATAGCATTGGAGGAGATGGGACTGGAATATGATGCTCACCTCATCAACATCATGAAGAATGATCAGTTCACTCCTGAGTTTATAGCTGTGAACCCTAACTCCAAAATCCCTGCAATTGTGGATCCTGATGGTCCAGGTGAGCTTGTCATGTTTTGTGCTTCCCCAATGTTGTGTTTCTTCCACATTGTGTGCTTTTTTTGGGTCTGCATCGATTGATGTCATTGTTACTCAATTTGTGATAGATATTATTGGGGAAAATTTGAGCCAGATGGGAAACTGTTCAATGTCTTCAAAATCAGCTGCTTCCTTCTTCCCCAAAACCAATTTGTCTTTCTTCACATTGGGTGCTAATTTTTGGATCCACATTCATGTCATTTGTTACTCAATTTGTGATAAAATATTGGGGTAAAATTGGCAGATGGGAAACCATTCAATGTCTTCGAGAGTGGTGCAATCCTCTTGTATCTAGCAGAGAAGACTGGGAAATTCCTGTCAAATGATCCTCGCCTGAAGTGGGAAACAATTCAATGGCTCTTCTTTCAAATGGCTGGAGTTGGCCCCATGTTTGGTCAAGTAAAAAAATTAGCTATTCCTGTTTTGCTTTTAGTTTTGTTTTCGGACCCATTCCTCTGTTTATAAATATGTACATCAAGAAACCGGGTATGATGAGGAACTTAATCCATTATGAACGTTCTACTAACTCTCCCATTTTCTTGCCTTTTGGTGTGATTCAGTTTGGTCACTTCTTTAGGTTTGCAAAGGATAAGTGCAAGGATCCATACCCAGTGGAGCGCTATGCAACAGAGTCAAAACGTTTGCTTGGAGTACTTGAAAAGCGCTTGGAAGGTCGAGAGTACTTGATTGATGATGGTTATTCCATTGCCGACATGGCAACAGTACCTTGGGTGTACTCTGCTTCCAACTTCCCTGAAAGCAAAGCAAAGCTGGAGATTGATTCGCTTCCTAATGTCACTGCATGGGTGGAGCGCTGTATTACACGTCCAGCAACAGCCAAGGGTATGACAGTTTGCAAACTAAGTTGAATTACAAAATTTGAAGAGGGTTTTACCTAAATGGTCTTTTGGGTGCACACACACTTTGGTTTCATTTCTTTGCTCGTTCTTTCCAGTTGCAACCAAACACACCTCGTGTTTATACCTGGCTTTTGTTATCTTAGTGAGACCACCAAATAATGGACGTGGAAATTGGTACTTAATGCTGCTATCTTTGCAATGGAAAATACGGCAGAGCATCAGAAGCATATATACTCTTAGCTAAGATATAGTGTATGTGAGAGCTTTGAAATATCTTAAGGCTTTTTCAGCTCGAAAAACTATGTCCAGTCCATGTTGAAAATAGATGTTTTATTTTCACCTTGTGTTTGGGTTGTAAGGAGAGATTTTGCGATATGGTTGTCGCCCAACTCATGCTTGATGCTTTTTTCCTTGGTTGCCAGCTTTGAGAAGTGTATGGGAGAACTTGTCAATTGGATTGTTAAATATCACTTCTCTACTTCCAGTGTAAGTATGAAAGACACTACTAAACAATGCAAAGTGCGATTCTGACCAAGAATATCACTAGGTACTAAAACATGGAGCCCACTTCTCTGACTGATTGAATATACACACAAATGGGTTGCTCAATTCTGACCCCGGGTTTAGGGTTTAGTTTACCACTTTAATTCTAGTGTCCAATTTTCATGTTGTGGGTGAGAATGGGAAAATAATCAACTCCTTTTTTTCATGGATGTGGTAAACCCTAGTAGAGCCCAAAAAAATGCCTTTAGATCCAAAATAAACCTTTAGACTTCCAAAAGAAAAGAAACTTAGTTTGTGCAAAATTTAAGTCAAAAGTAGGTACACAATGTGTTGATGCATTTAAAATTAAAACCACAATTATTGACTATTATTGACAATGGTAAAAAAATATTAGCCTTCAATAGGATAAAAGTATTGCAAAATCCTCCAAATTAGAAACTATTGTAGTAGTACCTTGGTAGCTTTGACACATGTTTGTTGAATAGTTTATTTATTTTGATTTTTTCATTTCAACAAATAGAATATTTTTGAAGATTCAATATCTTCTCTTTTTTTTTATAAATTATTTGAATTGTTTTGGGGAAAATTCAACAGTTCTGAAAATAATATAGTTAGTGTGGAAGCCCAATTATTGCAATATCCTTTGACACTATCCCTTTACTTACACTTTGATAACCAAGGTCTACCCATTATGCAAGATTGTGGTATCTTTTGACCACTTAGATATTTTGGTACCACCACTTGAGAGTTCAAAACACCCTTTTCACCTACCACAAGTTTCAAAGATGGTGAAGTTTTGGATGTTCCTCTCATAAAGTCCTATTTGTGAACACTAGCAATGAAAAAACATATTTGTTATCAAGACATGCAATTGCTTTAATTGCACATTGCTTTTTGATGGGTTGGTTTCTATATATGCCATAGACACATGGTAGGTATGCTTGTAATGTTGTTTTTTAAAAAGAATTTACAAGTTGTATCAAAATCTTTAAAAAGTGGAATGTTCTAATTGAATTTGAAGGACAACAACTTACAAGCATTTCATCACCCATTACTCTACCATTTAGGGTTTGGAACAAAATCATGTGAAATGATGAATTATGTAAGGTAGGTAGGTCATTTGAGTGCAATATGAATGTGAGAAAATAAAATGTAGCTGAAAAAGTAAAACTAGATCTCCAATTGTTCCAAATTCAAGTCGATATTTTATCTTGAAATCCAACGCCAATGTGAAGTTTGTTCACTTTGGTGCTTGAGCCTATAAATTTAGCCCAATAAGCATCAATTGTAAATGAATACAAATCAAGAAAATTTCCACCCATGCCCCTTATTTGGGTCTCTACTAGTGTTTACTACATCCAAATTGATGATTTCCCCATCCCCACCTATAAACATGGAAGGAAACTCCAAGGGGTTTGGAGGACACCTAAAAAAATCACTAGGGGCTCCCCTTGATAGGGGTGTTTTTTCTCTTTTAAAGACTAAACCCTAGACCCCATATCCATTGCAACTATGTATTTTTAACTAAATGTGATCTAGATAACATTTATTGTGTTTAACTTCAATAGTTATTATAAGTTGGTCATACAAATTAGCTTCACTAAAAATTAGATAGGTAAATTGAGGTACATTTTACAATAGGGTCAAAGAACTCGCCCAATGTAAATGGAGCATTCATAGTGTTGTATAGTTGAAAATTAAGCCTATTGGTTTTACATTTAGACTAGAGCCCATGGGTGCCTCATTTCCAATGCAAATCAATGTGTTGTTGGCACATGCACTATAACAACTACATTCTTGACTTGTTTATACTTGAAATAAAAACATAATGACGAACAAGGATGCAAGTTGAAAAACTAATGGAGCAAACCTTTCATAGGATTAGGTGTAAGCAACTTGACTGTTGATGAAACCTTGTTTCAAGCAAAATGTATGGTATTGTTAAGTCAACTTTGAGGAGCATTTAATTTGCAATCTTCTCACCATCAAAAGCATTCATGTACATTTCTCGTTATGTTTAGTGGAAGAAGAATGTTTTTTTATATAAAAATAATTCAACTTGCAAAAAAACTATAGTTTAACAATTTAACCAATAATGCAACTCCACAACAACCACATATATTCCATTTGAGTCATAATTTTGCCAATTGATTTACATATGGCAATATGTGTACATTGTTGAATATTCATTTGTAATGCAAGCCTTCTTTTTTGCACAAAATATTGGGTTATACAATGGGGTTTCCAAACAACAACTCGTTTTATGAGTGTGTATTTTGATAATGAAATCATAAAGATGAATCCTTTTCTTTTTCCATGTTTTGACAATATATATAATATATTAAATCATGTTGATAAACATTTTATACAAAAAAAAATATTTTGAAAATTGATTCTATGTTCATGAGAGTGCATGAATTCATAATTGTTCATAAAACATGTTCATGAACATCATCAACTCAATGCTTACATTTGCATGTATATAAACTCATAAAAAGATTTAATGGAACGTCGAAAGAATTAGAAATGGGGAACACAGTTATTGACATGGGAGTTGGGGTTTCTTGAAAATGTTGTTCTAGTTTTAGTCTTCTAGGAAATTGTAAGGAGTGAAGTCATTTGAGATAAGAGTTCTAGTTATTTTCAAATAAATTCAGTTTAGATGACCTTAGAGAGCAAAACATGTGAAACCAAATCAATGAGAACTTTTGTGGCAATTATTTCACCTTATGATTTGTGACCGATCATAATGTGTGTCAATGTTATTTTATAAAATGTTTTGTACTAATATCCATTATAAATTTGTGTATTTGTGTTCAGAGGTACATTTTTTCAAGACCATTTTTGTGAAATTGTTTGTTAGTTGAATGTTTAAATGGTTGTAATGTTGTTTTGGTGCTTATAATTGATCATGTAACTAAATAATTTCTTTTTTTTCATGTTTTTTGCTCCATCCTTTCCATAAGAATTACACGAACAAATGGTTCGCTTGAATGCAATATCAATTCCTATATGTTTTTCATCGATCAATAATGTGACATTTGATTTCTTAAATTTCATGTTTTCCCCACCATGGCAAGCTCCATCTTTGGGACAAACGAACGATAGGTAATAAATTGCAATTTGGTATCAACACATTGCATTTAAAGTTCAACCATTTCATTGTAACTTGCCACAACATAAAGTAATTAGTTATTCAAGACTTGCATGGTGAAAGACAAAACCAATCTAGTCAATTGTGACCTCAATAGACTCATGTGGGTTGTATTGAAAACCTCTCATGACTAGGGAAATTGCAAAATGGATTCATGTATTTCCAAATGGATGATCACCATCCACGTGCCAAATGTCATTTATGATGAAGTTCAAGTCACAAAATTCTTCATCTTTTGACCATGCTCTTGGTTTGGTGATTCCAAATTAGTGGCAAAGTTTTGCAAAAAGCTTGCACATGATTTTTCCTCAAAAATCCCTCAAGTATCAAAGGAATAGGCTTCCTTCCTATCAATTTGGTTAACTTGATGCTTTTGGAACAATTTGATCATGGTTTGGTTCATAATACTTGCATTGAACATGGTAAGAACCTCAACTCCAATGACAACATACTTCAAATAAACACAACTTGATTTTTGAAAGCGTTAGATAATGTTTTATGAAACAATATATCCATTTTTTTCATTAAAAATAGCCACATAAATGAGAGTTAGTTTCTTGTTCAAAAATACTAACTCTATGTATGAGGAAGATCAATTGTAAATCCTCAAAAGAAAAAAAAACCATTTTGATGCCCTCCCAATCCATATATTTTAGGAGACTTCTTATGATCTCCAAAGCTAAATGGATGTTTTTGGCTCAATGTAGTTATGTGCTTTGTTTGATTTTTTAATGTTTGTTTCATGTTATGGATTCTTAAACCTTGATATTGCATTCATCAACTTGCTATTCATACCAATATTTTGAACACAATCATATTTTCATTTAAAAATTCACTTGAACATCAATATCAAGAATCATGAATGTGGATGATATGCAAAGCATCGGTGTTTTTTTTGGAATTTGTTATTTGACAACCATTGCCAAACATAATGTTATGAAGGTTGTTTTCCAAGTTGGAAAATCTCTTCTACTATTTGTAGACCATCTTCAAGACCTTTTTCTTTTCCACGTTTCTTTACATTTCAAAGATTTCTTTATCATTTAACAATATCATCAATAAAATGTAGTGCAACCTATTGGAAAAAAGAGTATAACTTTTTTAACTACAATATAAAAAGATTGACAACTTGGTAAGGAAAGGTACATAGATAGACTAAAAATAAATTTAAAAAATATGTTTCACATAAGAAAAGGATAGCCTTCTTAACCTTTCAATACATCTTTGATACCTCCTACCCATCCATGGTGGTTCACAAAAACATCAACCATTTCTATGGTTTATGTAAGTTCTTCATGAAAGAATGTGAAAGATAACATGCAACCATAACCTGCATACACATTACCAAAACTTTAAAACTCAATAAAATAAATATCTTAACAACATGTAACCATAACCCACATTAGAAGATACCAAAATTGAAAAAAATAAAATTTTAAAATAAAATCTTTGAAACATGTGACCAAAATTCATAATAAATGTGATTCAAATTGAAAAACCTACCAAAAAAAAAACCCTAACCCCATGTACATGCATCAAAACTAAAACATCCAAAAAAATCCTTTCACACATATGGTCAACAATACCAACACTCATGACACATGTGACTAAAATTGAAAAACCTTAAAACAAAAAAAACCACACATACACACACACACACACACACACACACACAAATTATTTCCATTTTTTTCCAAATAGAATGCAAAAATTTATAGAGTGCAACTAATTATTCAAAAAAAGTTAAATCTATAATTCACTTAAATATAAATAGGGTGTTTAAAATTGATCAAGTGCCAATGACAAAGATGTGGAATGAAGATTCATTGAACAAGCCCATTGCTCCAAGGCCAAAAGCATAAGTATGGAATGACTTGCAAATTGAGGACATTATAACAATAGATGGATTTTTGTTATCACAAAAATCTTTCAAAATCTCACTTTGTAGGATGTTGCCAATGGAGGTTATTAGGCTTACAGTTCAAGAAAATATCAACGTTTTACGTGGGGTCAATGGCAAGAAATAAAGAATGCAAAGAATTTCTATTGAAGGGACCAAATGAAGTCAAGGAGCATCTTTCCAACAAAATGTACTACATTTGGGATGCTAACCATTGTCTTAAAACATGGATGGAATACATAAAAGACAACCACCCCAACAATCTTGAATGGCACTTTGTAGTGAGAACCATGGTTTTGGATGCAAGGAAACAACTATTGGCTTATTGTCGGACTTTTTTACTAAGGTAACTATTCTTACAATTAATTTTTTTCCTATTTATGGTTTTTGTTTGATGGTCCTTTGTTCTCAATTTTTTTTTCATTTTCTGGTATTTTATGTGTTTTAATGAAGAAGTGTTAATTTTTCTTTACTTTTTTATTTGTGAAAATGGAGATTTCTTGAATCTTATGAATGATATCTTGTAGCTCTACAAAAAACAATATTGTTGAAACAAAATTCATACATTTGTTGTGGAGAGGAAGCTATATTTATAGTAATATATATTTTAATGAAATATATTTTATTATTATATTATTTCATAACATACCAAAAAGACCCCTTTATTTCATGTGTTTCATGAATATACAAAAAGTAGTTTCCTTGGGCACAAATAAGTGACCATAACTAAAATACATGTGACCAAAAAAATTTACATGCTATCTTAAATAAAGTGAATTAATAAATTTATTCTTTATATGAGATTATAACATTTTTATATGCAACCTTAAGATTAAATCAATATTTTCTACATTTCATTATAAAAATATCACTTAATAAATTAAATTTTTACTTGTGACCATTGCATTTTTACATTTGATAGTAAAAAATGATCTTTTAAATTGTTACATGTGAACATAAATAATACACTGAATTAAATTTTTTTAACATGCGATTATAAATGTTTTACATATGACTATAGAGGAAAATAAATAAATATATAAATATATAATGTGATTGTAACATTTTTACATGAAACCATAAATTAAATAAATACTGATTATTATTTTTTCTATTGTGGTCGAAATTAATCACACGTATACTTTGACCAAAAGTTTGACATGTTTGATATGTAAAATTTTCAACCCAAAATCCAAAATTTTAGCTTTTCAAGTTACAATACATATATAAGGTAAAACATGAACATGATGCATCAAACTTCTTGTGTCCAATCTTCTTGTTTTCTCTAGTCTTTTTGTAAAAACACATTATAGGTTTAAGAATAATCCTAACAACGAAGAATAAGAGAAGGAAAAAGAAGACACTGATGATGACAATGACAATTCTCCTGTCTAAAGATATTGTATAAGTTCAATAAAAGGCGTTCGCCGCCCAAGGCTAGTTAACTTTAGTGATGCATGATCACTGAGCTCACAATAGTTAATTAACTATAGTGGTGATCAGAGGTTGGACCTTATAGGCATAGTTAACTTAGTGGTTGTCACAACTCGAGGATGAAAAAAATAGTTAAAATAGTTAACTACCGTAGTGGTAGAAGGTCTGCAATGTTTCACATCACCACCCACTATCAATTGTAATATTCAAAGAGGACGAGATAAAAGCTAAAAGTTATTTTTTACTTGGTCTTCTTTTTGTAGGATGACTGGATAAAATGCAATTGACAATGATGGAGATGATAAAAAATTCATAGGAAACAAGTAATATTTCTAATATATGATGAGAACATGTGGCAAAATTTGAAATGATTACCATAGTACCTTTACCATTTTGGCAAAAAATAAATTATTTTTTGTTTTGCTGAAATTCTGAAAAACTATTTATTATTTGTGTTGAAACTTATAGAAAATCAAAAAGTTCAACTATCAAGTTTTGAATCACAAACCTCGGGTTTTGAACTGCAAACCTCCCATGATAGTGACTTAAAACTAAAACAATTTAAACACATTAGACAGTTCCATAATAGTGACAAAATCTGGTATATTATTTTTTATAACCATTACCTACCAAAATTTTCAAAATTCAAAACCAAGTGCTGAAGCTAAAATTTCAAATTTAATTAAATATTTAGTAGTTTGTTGTCGAAATGGTAAAGGTACTACGATATGGAACACCCAAAGATGCTTTAAAAATAAGGTGACTTTTTTTTGTTACTTAAAGGATTTTAAAAAATAATTTAAATTATTTGAAAATGACATTTTCATGATTTTTTATTTATTGTGCACCTTTATATTATATAAAATACTTTTGGGTCATAAGAATTTTAAAAATAAAAATTGATTTGTAAATCATGATTGTAAGCATATTCTACTTTTAAGGACTTAATCATGTACTTGGGTGACTTTTAATACTATGTTTGGACTAACAATCATGTTGAAAAATTTACAAATGAAGATGGCATGGTCTAATCATTGACAAGACAACCTTCCCTAAAAGCTATGAAATATTTGTAAATTTTGTAGCATTAAATTATTCTCCATTGCATGTGCCAATAAAAAAACAACACAAATCCACCACTATCTATGATAAGGGTGCAATGTTTGGCTCTCAATATCATTGGTCCAATTATTCAAACGTCTTGTTAAGTCACCCATCTTAATATTATTAAATTGAAGCGAGCTTAACTTCAAAGTTCTAATGAAACGCAATTGAGAAATATCATTTTAATTAATTTTCAAGGACAAAAATCATAATAATTTCAATAACTTTTGTTCTATTGGTCCTAAAATTGCAAACCAACAAACATACACACCACCTCATTTAGAGCTTTTCAATAGTACCAAAAGTATAATATGAGGCCCATGGTTTGGGAGGATAATGATTTGATCACATCCAAACAAACACTTATCTTGATATATTTAGACTTTTCCCCAAGTTTAATTTTGAACTAATTGTGTTTTAAATTTCATTTTGAGATATACAAATTTCTATTTAGGAAATCATGAGGTTGTTTGAAGTGCAAATTATGTGTAAAATTATTGTAAATATCATAGCATGGAACTCATTTATTACATCGTAAACTAATGCCAATAAGTTTATGTAAAATACAATCTTGTTACCCAATTGTATAAGAAATTGTTGATCTTGTGCATAATTACCAAGTTCTTATTGTTGCATAGTTGATCGCTTTTATTAGTGATTATTTGGACAAAAATGACACAAACTCCCAAATTGGAGGCATAAGCATGAAATATAGTAAGCTTATTGGATTCATTTAACAAACATCATTTGGCAAAATGATGATCATTATTATAATGGACAAAATCGTGTGCATTATGATTAGTTTATTAGTCATATAAGGTCAAAATTATTTTCAAAGTCCAATGTTGGTGGTATTGTTTATAACTATGTTAACATCCATAATCTTTTATTTTCTAGTAATGGTTTTGATATGTCTACTTGCAAGTGTTGGTATTGTTGGTTGTTAGTCATTACCCATGTTTCAATTTGTGTTATTCCATAATATGTCTATTAGGTGTGTGAACAAGACATGTATGCTTAATGTAATAATTCAAAATATTGAATCTAGATGGTAATATACTTTTGAATTTGAAATGTGTTTTGTCATGTCCATATGCATGGCCTCATACATGACCGCGGGTTACGGGCATGCCAATCATGCCTTTAGGTTTAATGTACGTTCTTAGGTTATTATAAATGATTAGGTGTTTTAGGGTTATGGCTTGTTTAGGGTTTTAGCTTTGTTGATAGTTGTATAAATGGTCAAGCTCTTCCCTTCTCTTGTTAGTTTTTTTAGAATTCCTTTATTAAGAACAATTTCCTCCACAATCAAATTGGATTTCTAGATGTTCACAGCAACTATTACACAGCCACCATTTACATACATTACGTTTTCTTTCCTTCTTTTCGATTCAATTTAATACATGAGAATTTCATTTCACCCTCCTCTTGTGCATTGTACATATATGTGCGTGCATCTTTTTTTGGTTGATTAGTTTCTATCTTTGACTAGTTTTAGTTTTTTTGTTTAGTAGAGTTTACTATGGATTTACACCTTTATGACATCGAACGTCACAACACTACACGTCATGACAATTTACAAGTAATGATATACACTAATGTAATACATATTTATATGTGTTTCCCCTTTTTTGTTTGTGCTTTGGTTATTGATGTTGGTGATCCCATGGAAAAAATGTTATTTTGCATTTTTTTTATTCATGTTTTTTTATTAGAGTTTAATCTACTTGAATGATAAATTATACCACATAATGATGTTAAAATAAAATTTTTAAATAAAACTTGTGCATTTGGAATGGTGATATGTCTCTTGCCACCTTGCTTCAACATTTGTTTTGCCTTCCAATTAATAACATTATTTCCAATCTCTTGTTATTTCTACTTTAATTTGTGTTCATCCATGATTATGATCAACTTTTCCGACAAATTACGAATGTCACATTAGTTGTTTTAACAAGACATATATGTTTAACACAATAATTTAGAATGCTAAATCAAAATGGTAATATCTTTTTGAATTTGAAACTTGCTTGCAAGTCATTGTGTATGTTAATGTAATCAATGTTTTTTTTGTGGCAAATTTTCATATTGTGGTGACAAAAAAAATCCATTGTGAGCTTTGTAAAGGGATTTGTTGGAAAAATACACAAAAGTTGCCATATTTTGAGGAAATAAGTTAGAAATCACCTTTTTAAAACAATGAGTTCCTATAGGTTGCCAAAACTAAGCATGCTTCCAATAGGTTTCAATTGTGCTATTGAACCTCTAGCCAAATTGGGTTGATTCTTCTTGTGGATGATCACCAATCTACCTAATTGACAAAGTTGAAAAATAAAACACGTAAATGTAATGTGTGCTTATATATGTTTCTCCCTTTTGGTTTGTAGCATTGTTTGAATTGCAACTATTGGAGTTGGTGATCCCATGGAAGAAGAAGTAATCCCATTGTCATTTTTTCTTTTTTTGCATTTTTCTTATTCATGTTCTCTATTAGAATGGCAATTTGCTCAAACAATAAATTATATCACATAGTGACATAAAAAATTCCAAAACCTAAATAAAACTTGTGCATTTGGAAGAGTGACATGTCTTTTGTCCCCATCTCCTTCAACATCTATTTTGCTTTCCAATCAGTGACGTTATCTTCAATCTCTCTAGACTCCAATCCAAAAACATCCATCAATAGACTTATATCTTGTAATATTGAAAACAAATTAATAGAATTCAAAACAAATTGCTTCTTGAAAGATAGAACTTCAAAGCCCAAGAGATACACGAGAGAAGGGAGATTAATAAGTCACAATTAGTTGGTCTAGTAGGAGCTAAATCCAATATCTTTTTCCCTTGACAATTGTTCATAAAATCTTGTCCTGATCCATTTAATGCTAAGTTGAGCACTAGAGTAGAGAGATTGTCATTACAAGTTGCATAGAATGTGATTGTAATAGGACAATTGTGTAGTCCATGAAAACCTCACTACTCAAACCTACTATCCTTTGTGCAATTACAATCAACTACTTGTTTCATTCCAAGTTATTTCTACCCATAGCTTGCCCCTTGCATATTTGAGCACAACCTAGACAACCTTCATTATGATTCTCATCATCATAAGCAAAACTCATTCAACTAAATGTCACATGCAAGCCATTGTGATCACAATTGCATGTGAGTGTAATTGCGAACCATTCCAAAGTAAAAGTTCATACATTTAAATTTCAATTAAAATGCTAAAAGTTTGATATCGTTCGTATCCCATCACTCTTTACATGGATTTAGTGTCTAAATTTACATACAAACATAGAATGACATCACAATACAAAGTTATTAACGGGAAATATTAGAGACAAATACTTTATGTTGACAAGGACTATGCACAACCAAACCTGTAGAAGAATCGAACATTGTTGTCTTCTAGGACATGTGGACTTGGTTGCTTGGAGTTGCTTTGAGATGAACCTTTCTTAATACTTCTACACGTGTCCAAGTATCATGTCTTGTGCCCTCCATTTGAATTTTATTGCTCCTCTCTTCTACACACGCAAGTAGACTCTTGATTAAAGCTTGAAAGTGGTGATAATATCTTAAAAATTGATGTTGCAATACCCTGTAGCATGATAGTTCCCAAGACTATCTCAATAGCTGCAATTTACTCTCACCACAAAATTTTGTCTTCTATAAGCTTCAAGCAATTGTCAAACAAGCAAGTCACTTTCCACCAATGATCCCTATGCTGTGTAGGATAAAAAACCTCACTTCAGAACTACGCTTCACTCAATCATCTTGAATTCCAATCAAACCTTACTGAAACTAAATTCTAACAACCCAAGCACAAGATCTCACAGACACACTTGTGAGCAAGAGCTTGCAATTCACCCTCGGGCATACCATCATGGGGTTCCATTGCACCATTATCCCATGCATTGATGTGTTCTGTGTTACCCACTGTTAGCACCAACGTTTCCAAATAATGGTCCTCATTCTCCTATGTCTTCACAACTCAGAATTGATCTCTCATTACTAACAAAGCTTCAAAAAACCAATCTATCACATGCTCCTTTGGTTGGTTGAAAGATCTCACTTCAGTTCTATCACCTACAATAAGAGGAGCTCTATCATGAACGTGTTTTGTGATTTTCAATAGCAACATGTATGGTAGTAAAAGCTACTGTAACATCCCCATTGACATAATCAACTCCAAGTAGTGTGTGGACATCAATGTTAACCAACATATTGAGCTTCTATTTAAAGACTTGCAGCAACAGAAGACTTCACTATGATGTCAGTTAGCTGAACAAAACCCAAAAGAGAGGACTGAAAGTAAAGAAAAAAGGGGAAAGCTAAAAAGAGCTAGTTGGGAGCTTGCATTTTATCATCATAGGCAACTAGACACCATTGCACATTCCACAAAATTGGAGAAAGGACAATTTCATAGAAACACCTTGTCCAAAACATTGACGGGGTTGATGCATACACTGTCATCCCTCAGGCAAGTTCAAGATACATTAAATCAATGACAACACCTTCCAGCCTTCTTTCTGGATAGTTATAGATCAGATGGACTAGAAAGAGAGCGATTGCCAAATTTGCACCTAGTTTCAGATGGTTGAAAGGACATGCTCAGGCAGAAGGAGGTGCCTGCCACCCCAACAAGATGCCTCCCAATCTCCTCCCAATCTCAATCCTGTGATCATTAGTGTTCAATGTCTGGTTGCATTCAGGTGTTTGAAAAAATCATGCCCTTCCACACAGTACCTCATCCCTGCTCCTCACACAAGGGGAGTCTCTCTCTCTAAATTCCTCACCAAAACCCTAGAAACACATTTGAGCTTACTAGGGTTCCACAACTACCATGACATTTCTTCAAGCAAATACAACAACAATAAGCAACTGACCTCCCCTTTCATAATTGACATACAGCTCCTGCTCATTGTTTCTCACTCCTAGCTCCAAGCTCCTCACTATTACTATTTCAAGACATTTGTCCAACAAGAATGAAGCAACCATAGGCATATAGAGAATAACCAATCCTCAAAAGTAAAACCCAAAAAAAAAGACTTTGAAAGGCCTCAGTTGTTACCTCATATTCCATAATGCCTTTTGCCCATTTCCAGACTTCTTAAATTGTAGAATTTGGCTGCTTTGAGGTAAGTGCCAATCCTGCCTGATGCATAACAGAAAAAGCCCTCTAGATCTTTTACGCCATGCAAGGCACCCCTAGGGTACATTCTAAAACCCAGTAAGCCCTTATTGCAAAATAGACCCTCTAAATCTTGTATGCCAAGTAAAGCACACTAAGCCACATTCTGCACACCAATAAGCCCTTATAGCAGCTTGCCACCCTAAGCCACATTCTGCACCTTAACAAGCCCTTCTAGCAGAATAGGATCTCTAAATCTACTATGCAAGGGAACACACCATTGTGGCACATTCTGCACCCTAGTAAGGCTTAATAGGGTGCAGAACACAGCCTTGCCTGGGCACCTGCTCTAGTACTTAGGACATCCCTTGGTAAGAGATTCAGGATCTTGACTGATAGTTGGCACCAAATGGATGTGGCTCAAGTTCAGATTTGCAAATCTCCAAACAATTTTCAGAGTGTTACAAGTCCAAACAATTGTTGAAAAATCCAAGTTACAGAAACTGCATAGTAAGCCTAAAAATCAAAACAACCAACAGAATTGTTTCATTCAATCAACAAAAGCTGTAAATTGGTCCAATATAATAAGACCCATTGTGCCAATGACAGCTTGAAAAAACACTACTACTACTTCAGGAATCATAGCTTAATGGTTGATTTCTATGTACTAACAATTAACTTCTGATCAATTCCAAAAACTGCAGCAAACACTCTGATAAACCTGCTGAAAACACAGATGAATAAGGAGCCGGATGTGTTAACAAATTCAGAAGCTCTGCCCATTTCCTCTCTTTTGTTCCATCATGAAAACTCCTAAAAAAGACCCAAGTTACCACTGAGCAGAGTTTAGTCTTCTCCTAAATAACAAAATTGCAGTCAACTGATTGGATGGTAGGAACCACCATTGTCATTGTCTTCATCCACCAGCTTCATTGCCTTCCTGTAGAAGTAAATAAACTGGCATAGAATCTGGCTTTTTGTTAAGGAGAACAAAGCATGTGGATCATTTCATTTCTTGTAATCCTTTGGAAAAAACATATGTTCTGTGGAGTGGAAAAGAACATGAAGCAGGAAAACAAGAATGATGGATTTCAGAGGATTTGAGACTAAAATCTCAATGAGAGGATACAAAGGTGTCAAGCACCACACACACGCCTGCATCCACCAGCCAAGGTAGATTTGGTTTTAGCTGTGACCACTCTGTACTGCGTACCAGAATGCTGCACAAACCACCCCCACCATGTATTTCTTTATTCTCTCATGTCCTTCTCATGAGCTTTGGATGCAAAGTTGATTTATTGAAAGCCAAACCAAAGAAAGAAAGAGGTTCTGAATCAGGATTTCATACCTTCCCACATATGTTATGTTACCAACAAGAGCAAACATGAACATCAACGGATTAAGACCCTGCAAAAAATAATCCCAATGTGAGCAAACAAGAGTGTGAGTTTTGCACGACTTTACTCTAGAACAAATGCTTTTGAAAAATAAAATAAAACAGATGGACAAAAAACATGCCAGATGCTCCTCCACTCCGTAACAACTCACATGGCCTGAAACTCTCGTAAACTACATGAGATTCCCAGAGTCCTGAGAAACCTACCTCAGCTGTCCCTCTTTTGATCTGAAAAGCATCATTGTTGAAAGCATTCCATGGAGTCATCATGGCACCATGAGAAAACATCCATCCCATATAAAGGACCATGGGAAAACAGACAAAGCAAGTATGTTAGGTGTCTATAGAATAACAAGACTTGCTGGTCAACTACTACTCTCTGTACAGATAGATGTTCTATACAAATGGAACAACAAAGAGCAAGAATGCTGGAAGGTCATACATTGAGCAAGATTTGTGGGAGGCGACCACCCATATATATAACTGCCATAATCCACCCAAACACTTCACCCAATGGAGATATTTCCTCCCCCAACAAACCAAAAGGGACACTGTGTTGATGACTCCTATCCAATACAGAACTTATCTGCATACACAAACCAAACCAGCCATGAAATGAGATTGTGATCAATTTGATGGCATGGGCCTTGGGAAGCTACACTTGTTTGTAGCTGACTGCCATGTTACACAATGCACCTGCACATCAAGGTCTTAAAAACATGTTGACAAACTCTTGTGAAAGATCCCTTTGACCCAAAATGCAACCAAAACCCAGGTCATGCTGTGAGTGACTTAACTCTCTTCCTCAGAAGTGTAATGCCAAACACTACTAATTCCCAGCTGTTGATGACAAACCTTTTCAAAGCATCCAACCACATGCACCAGAGAACTGTTGGTAACAAAGTTGCAGTGAACTACACAACAAAAAGCAAAGAATAGAAAGAAAAATACATGTAGGAGACTTTGAACAGACTGCCTTGCAGATGTGGCACCCATAAGTCCTCCAAATGTATGTCTGTTGAAAGCAGCGCTTATGCCCAGAGATCCAACCAGAAGTCCTCCTGTTGATGCCACCTGCTCCCTCTCATTTATAGCACCAAGAATAGTGAATGTGCCATAGCAAATCACCTCAGAAGCAAACAAGGCCAAATGCAGCAAACTTGCAAGATCTTCATCATAAAACCCACAGGATTACAAACACCACACTCAGAGAAAACTACCAGATATCATCAGCTCATCTATTGCACCATTTTGCAGACTTCTCATAACATTTGAAACTGTAGGCAGATGATAAGTTCCTAACTGAGATCCTGAACTTGCAAAAAGGAGAGGAAACTCAACTGTGCGAGTCAGGTTGGAGACAGAAGTGCCTACAGGACCTGAGTGTGCTCGGACAGGATGAGATCCTACTACAAGTGGGTCTGATGTGACAGAGCCCACATGCGGCAGCAAATAGCTTGATGACATATGGCCACCAGCAGATCCCCCTCTTGATCCCAGGCCATAAGAGCCAACTGTTGGTACATAGCTACTTGCCAGTGATCTTGCAGACCTGAATAACCAGTGCAACAACCATGTACAGACCATCAACTGGCATCAGTCAAGAAATCTTCCACTGGTGCACACACACACGCACTGACAAATTATGGGGAAAGTCTAAAACACTTCTGCATGAACACACACAATATGTTTTTGACATCTGTGGATAATGCAGAACAAGTCTAGGGTGTTGAGAGGTACGTGTAATAGAGGTCTCTGCCTGGTGAAGGGTGAGCTTGGGGAACAGTGATTGATGTGGTCTGGCGGCTTGGAATTTTACTTGTCTCAATAGTTTCATCAGCAGCCTCATGTATGGTGCCTGGCTTCTGGGCTTCTTCTACATCTGCTTTCACAGCCTTCACCACCACCAATTCAGTTCTGACTGTCAAGTGATGCTAAAAAGACACACAAAAGATGCTGCTGGCTGGAAATTCTCAGGGTCAACCTCCTAACCCTAAAAATCTTGAAACTCTCAAACTCACAAGCCATCCTGTGCTACAACCACCACCTTCACAGAGTTTCAGAGATAGAGATTTGTTCCCATGTTTCTCACTGGACACTGCTGAAGTGAGACAAATTTCTGTCAACATCTAATCTTTGCTAAAAACATTGCAACTGACCTCAGGAAATACATCCCCTTGTCGTCTGAATGGAGCACCTTGGATTCGCCACATGACATGATCATAGTATATAGTTTGACTGACCAGCACAAGTGTTGTGATTGTGTACAACTGCAAACGAAAATCTCAAAAATAAAGGAGGAGTAAACAAAATCATTATACCTAATAATCTTACAACAACAGAAACACCAATCCAATTTGTTAAGGCAAGAAACAGAGTGCAAAGGGATGTTGTACAAAAGAGAAAAAAATGCATCTGTGGGTACCCACCATTGCCATGTAGAATTGGGTTGGTAGCTGATGGCACATGCATGTGTGCACATCCACCAGAAGAGCTTGTGTTAGTGACGAGCTCACAAAAAAACAGATGTGAGAGGAGAAACAGCAAGCTTCTGTGTTCCAAAAAAATTTGCTCAAAAACATCAATAAAAACATGTGACCACCAACCTTCACCATCTAATTTAACAGACGCAGAAAACTGTAGTCTACTCCAGGACCAGTGCATGCAGGAAGTGAGGAAGAAGAAGAAGAAGAAGAAAATGAAGGTCCATGCATATACCGTTGCTGGTTCCAAATAGCATCCTGCCAGGTTGAACAAATCCCTGCTCATAACAAAAACCATCAAGCAACAACAAATTCCCATAACCCTTCAGACTCAGCTGATGATACTCTATCATGGGTACTGAGATCTTTAGGTGCTGGAGCTTCTTCCCCATGCCCAACATCATGGGTTTTCTTCTTCTTCTTCCTTAGATGAAAATTCTATGCAGAGTACATGTACCCAACAAAAGGTGCAAAAGAAGAAGAAGCAACAGCAGCAGCAGTGTCCAGGAGCCAGCAGAAAGTCCTTGTGAAGAATGAATGGGTGGTGCAATTCTGAGGCTTACCCAACAACCCAAGTCGTGAGAAAGAGGAGGGAGATGCCCTCAGTGGATTTCTCCCGGAAGTTGGTGATGATCTGCGGTACTTCCGCCACTCCCCAGCTCACCACGCTCAACAATCCCATCACCAACGAGACTGTATCCCGCCGGTTGCAAACACAGTCCTTCAGATACCGCTCCACCCACACCATACATCCCTTGTCAGCCGGACATTCCGGCATCGGCCCAGTCACCCACAATTCTCCCATCTTCAGCGCCCACAGGTCCCCAACCACCCCACCTCTCGTCTAGTCTGGTCTTGTCTTGTCGCTTCTCTTCTCTTTTCTCTCTCTCTCTCTCTCTCTCTCTCTCTCTCTCTCTCCACACGAGACTTCTCCACTCCGACGACACATGCAATTGATTTGAAAAACAAACAACCGACGCAGAATGGGTTTGTTGTTGGGATGTCGTCTCATGCATCAGCCATACTGCTGGGGTGCTGTTACAGTAACAACAAGCTGAAGAAGGTGGTGAAGGGAAGATGTGGTACTATTGCAGTAACAAACAAGTTGAACAAAGTGGTGAAGGAAGATGGCACGATTGCAGCAACAAACAAGTTGAAGAAGGTGACGAAAGAAGATGTTGCAATAAATTGTTTTGATGGGGATTTTGGAACACAATTACAAGCTCTACCCAAAGAGAGAGGATGATGAACAAGCGGCGCGGGGTGGGGGGGGACTATGTGAGAGAGCTGGCTGGCGCTGCGCCGCACTGCCACCAGCCTGAAGCCCCCAGTAAATATATGGCCATGGCATTTTGATGTTTTTCTCATATTCTCATGTAAAACTTCTCTCTACTACGTTCACTTCTTTTTTGATTGGGCCCTGCATTGGATCCAACTTTTGGAAGTTTTACCTTATTAGAACCGATTTCTTCTTCTTGGGTGAAAGTGTTTAGATTGGAATGGATTGTTTTGGTCTTCAGAGTGTGGACACAGTACGTAGTAGATGTACAACATCTTTATCTATTGGCAGGGCCAGCGTGTTTGTGATGCCTCCTTGTTATGAAGTCCTACAGAATTCTCTGCTTCATAATCCCCTCTCTCTCTCTCTGGGGTTCTCTCATATATTACCAGAAATACTAAGAAGAGCATGCAGGTATGCCCCTTGTCAAGTGCTTTTTGGATGGAGATCTGCAGAAAAAACACTATGGAAGAACTACCTGGTTGTGGCCTGGAAAAGTCCGCACCGCACCTTACTAAGTCCCCAGGAAATGATTATTTCTCATTGGCCAATTACAATTATTGGCCCAGGTGGTGTGGTGAGAGTTAAATAGTCTCTCTCTCTTTTGTACAGTCCATCTTTTCATGTTCATGGGTGGGGGAACTGGAGGAGAACCTAAACAGTGCACACTCTTCTGTGTTAAAATACTGATAGAGGGCCAGCTCCACCGGTGCTCAGTATGTGCCCGGCTTGCGAGAAAAGATGGATGACAAAAAGTCAAAACATGCAAAATGGTTTGGCTCAACAAAATGGTTTTGGCCCAGCATTTTTGCAGAGAGGCAGCCAACAGGCACAGCACAGCACAACCTAATAATATCTGCTGTTGATTGGTCCAGGTGGGTTGCAATTAGTAGTCTCTCCTACCTGTTTGCAGTTGTACAATTTAGTTTTAAGGGTGGGGTTGGGCAACAGTAACTAACTTAACTTGGATGTGAGAAATAATACTTTTGCAAGGTTAAATACTGAGGGTTGTTGGATATGTTTTAAATAGCTTATCTCATTTGACTTGTCAGCACCCCCTAGTGGTGAATAATTATTTTATTTTTGAAAATCAAATTTGGCAATAAAAATTGTTAATTTATGAAAATTTTGATCTGATATTATGTTGAAATAAAAATATTTAAGAATAATCATCAATGATTGCATTTCATGTCCTTGAAGGATCTTGTTAAAAAGAGATGTATTGCATGACTTTCTCTCATCGTATTCTTTGATTGCAAGTTGCAAGGATTGCATTTTATCCAACAACTTAATTGAGTTGTAATCACATTCGAGTTGCTTAGCATAATAGATTGGTAAGTGATTGTTGGTAAATTGTCGGCATACAAGATTTTGAGATACACCTTACATACAACCTACACAAATGTCTAAAAGTCCTAAAGGTTTTGGCATTGATGGGCCAAGTAATTTCTTTCCCTTTCAAAAATGTCAAGCAGATAATTCTTTAAAAAAATCAACATTTCAAAATAATATAATTATCATTGAACCTGAAAAAGAGGTTCACACATGGTATGTGAGCCTCTCTACCACAATGTCCATAATAGCATCTAAAATACTCCGAAAGTTATTCATTATTTAACCTACTTCTTTTGGTTGTGTTTTCTAAACATCTTAGCGACTTGGCCCTCATGTTGGGGTTTGGGACTATGTGTGGTCCAATGGGAGCCCCCTTATATGACAATCAACCTTTGTTAAACTATTCTATTAACTCTCCCATTATCCTATTAACTCTCCTACCCCGTATGCAAATTACCTATATATTTAAAGAGAACTACCATAGGCAAGTAGGTGGGAATTGTAAGTGGTTATTATGTAAGTACATAACTAGGCCATTCCATTGTGGTTAGTTATGGGACGGGGATATAATGAAAAAGTGTTTCTTGTTCACACACCATCCATCCATCCATCCATCCATCCATCATACAATAGATGACCCACTTGCTAGAACGAGTTTCAAAAGTCCTAGTGGAGCCATTGCCTTTAGAATCTTGTAAAGTTGTTTCTAAGTATCCTCTTCTTTTAAGCAAACCATGCTCTTCAATATTAAGAGACTTGAGAGTACGTCAAAATAGAAGATCTGAATAGGATATCTTGTTTTCAAAAAGCCCTAAGACATAAAAAGCATTCTAATCTTTGGAAAGATTTAAAAATTATACACTCGAGACTAGTAGTACCTATAGGGCTTGGATTGAAATTTTTGCTAAAAAAACAGACAAAAGAGAGCCGCCATCACCCATCCACCCATTTTGTTCTTCCATTGGCTTTATGACTAGATTGCTACCTATTTAATTGCATGGCTTTTCTATGGCTCTCCTACATTTGCTCATATGCCACCACCACTTTGTACAACTACTTTGTTTTATGCCATTTTTTGTCTCTTTCCCTTTTAACACTTTCCATCTCCTCAAATTAGACATGGGGGTTTTGTCCTTGCAAATGTAAACAAGTTCTCATAGTATTGTGTGTGTATAATATAATGTAGGACTTACACTTAAGTGTAAATGCCATAATGAAATTTATTTACACTCCATGGAAGTGTATAAGGTTCATTTTATGTCACATAAAATCATTTTTTAAAAGTGTAAAACAAATGCATTTCTACAATTTTACATGATCATGTCAAAAAAATGCAAAAGTGTATCACTTCTATTTGGGGAAGGATCAAATTGCACCCATTTCAAATAATTGAAAAAATAAATGAAGTTTTGTACCCACATTGGGATGCACTCACAACTAATAAATAGGGATTCACAAGTATATATAATGATTAAGTGTATATAATATATAAATTTACATGTCCCAAAATATTCACATGACACCATGTAAAATATATTTGACAAACCGTTTACACTTACACAATATTTACATGGTATATATATATATATATATATATATATATGAGACTATTAACATTTACACACACAACATTCATTCTCATGTGTTTGAAGATTGAGAGAAAAAAAAGACCTACCTCTTCTTCAAATCTCATGGCCAATGTCACATTTGTGCTTGTTAGCTCGTTTGATAGAATTAGAATGACCAAGTCCTTGAAGGTGTTGTAACTTTGGTGCCTCTTTTTAGATGGGTTATTATCAACAAGGTTGTGAACCCTAAATTGTGAACCTTAAACCCTCCTCTACTTCAAATGCTAAGTAGTTTTAAGTCTTTGTGAAATTCCACAACAAAAGATGGCAAATAAAGTACTTGTGTTTTAGCCCTACTAACCCAATGCTCAAATCTATTAAAAGGCTTGTGAAGATTCTCATAGCTTGTGATGTCAGTGAGCAAAATTGGCTTTTTTTGGCCTTGAAGAATGTCAAAAGCTTGCAATCTGGAAAAGTTCCATTCCAAAGATGGATTTTTAAATTCAAACCTTTCACAAAAGTCACTATTATTATTGGTCCTTGAAGTACCCATTCAGCTTAAATTTAGCCACCATAACTAAAATATTGATTGGACACAAGAATAAGAAATAAATACACAAATAAAACAAAAATTAAAGCTGAAGACACACAACAAACAAGGAAAATATTATAAGAAAATCCAATATATATGTGTGTGTGTGTGTGTTTGGAACCTTCCCATTTGGACTTTATTCATTTATGGTTTTTTCTTTTTTGGATATGTTTGGAAGAACAACTTTATTTTAGAGGAAGCAAAGACCCAAAAAGCCCCTATTATTATTTACATATATATTTTTCAAGCACCCTACAAGCTATGATTGAGGTACCTCTTTTTCAACAACATATGTGCACAAGAGAGAATTTTGAAAGGTGAAAAATTATAAAATAAAATTATAAATTGGTGAAAAAGTTAAGGCCCATACATTTTAGGCTAGTACATACACCTTTTCCCATTCATTTTATTATTTTATTATAACCTTATATGTATGTTGATTTATGATAATGGTTTGTGGGAGCCCATCCTAAGGAGCCTTTTTTAAGTGCAAAAAGTTTGCACTCTTTTGAAATTTTAAACTTCTTTTTGTCATAAATTCAATGTTTTTTTGAAAAAGAATTGCCAAATTTTGGAAAAGAATTCTCAAAAAATCTAAAAAATTTGCCAAACTTTTATACATGGTTCAAGAAGGTATCCAAAAAACATAACCGGATTGTTTTAAATGATTTGCTTTCATGTTTTCTTAATAGCCAAATTTGGTTAAATTGGCTTATCGGTTATTGCCACCATGGATGGTTACATCACAAAATTGAAGAAATAACATTGGTTCCTAATATGATCTCAATGTTCCACTGATTTGTATTGTTATGTGGTTATGGATTAAACGTGAAGCGCATCCTTCAATATCTTAGAGCCACAAATCAAAATTTTAAGGTATCAATTGCCCCCAAATGGCTATAGACTGAAAAATAATCATAAATATTGTTAATGTTATCTCATATGCATAACAAAGTATGTTAATCATACTTTGTTATGCATATGAGATAACATTAAGGATGGGAACCATGGGAACAACATAAGGAACATTTGGCAAAGGATATGGGATAATAGTGTGGTGCTATTGGGAACATCTCAAGGAACACATTGGGAACAGAAGAAAAAGCCACAATATCCAACAACACCCCCAGTCCCCACCCTCCTCAAAAGTAAAAAAAACTTGGGGCTCCTAGGTGGATTATGAACCATCTCATTGGCTCAACACGATTTTTATTCCTAATTTTTTTTTGTCACCATTTTTTTTTAAAACGGAGAATGACAAGTATATACAATTGGAGGCCTATTGGGAACAACTTCAGGGAACATATTGGGAACTTGGAAGAACATTTTGAAACTTGATGGAACGCGTTTGGGACAATCAAAAAAATTCCTCCTCAATCCTTCAACCCAAAAGAAAAAAATTGGACCCTCCTAAGTGCATGTTGAGGCTTCTTGTTCCCAACATTAAAGGTTCTAAAATTATTTGTCACCATTTTCCGCTTGGGCTAATAACCTCTCTAACAAAGTGTGTGCTTATTACACATGCACCTTGAGTAAAATCTTGGAGTAAAATTAAAGAACAACATTATGTGTTAAAACTCCAAATTCTTGTTAAAGCTTCCAATTTCCGTGTCTTTTGCATGCAACATGCCCATATGACTTCACTAAGGCAACTCTTTAAAACAATTCAAGATACCAATTTGAACAATCTCATAATTCATTGGCCACAAATTCTTTCTTTGCACCTAGGCACAAGCCTATATAATAATACTATCATAACATTGAAGAGCTAATTCAACAAAGTTATTCCTTAAAACAAACCCTATAATGTTGCATTCACACTTGATATTAAATCAATGTTAAATGCAAATCTAGGTGGCACCCAATGTTAAATGGGTGATAGCTTAATGTTAAGTGAATGTAAGTTTAACATAAAATCTTCATGATAAGTAAGTTTAAGTCTTAAATGACTAGTATGGTGAGAAGGGATTCAAGACTAAAGTCCCTTAACACCAAGTATGAATGCATTTTTAAAAGGCTTCCTTTTGTATTGACCATATAGACATTTTTTCACCACTAACCCCAACCCTATTCCACAAACCCTATATATTTGTGTATATTTTTAAGATTAGTCTTGTAAACCTTGTCCAAATGCAGACGGAGTATTTTTCTTTTCGTTTTTAAATTTAATTTTTAAAAAATAATTCAGGTTTGGACTTTGTTCTATCCATTGCTAATACATATTGGATATGACACAATGGATAATTATGTCACACCTTTCTTAATAAATACCTTCATTTTATAATTATTTCACTTTTCTTCCTCATCCACCAACATGGATATGAAAAAACAAATTAACATGTGTCTTTCTGCCTCCACGAAATGTATATCAATTAAAATTAAATTTGACATTAACATAAATAACAATGAATTATTGAAATTGTTTGAAAACATTATATATATATATATATATGTGTATATATATATATATAGTTGATTGTCACTAGTACTGCGTAGCAATGCGAAGTTCAAATTTAAGATAGACTTTTTCCCACCTACCTACCCCCCACCCATTTATTTATCTACCTATTTAATCATATACCTACCTATTTGTGCTTTAGGTAGGTACCCACCAAACTTCACCTAATAGGTTACACCTACCTACATGGTTGCCACTCCAATAAACCTTGCAATTGCTGAAAACAATGATAAATAAATAAAACTGTGTAGAGCTTGGACTTGTTCACTCAAGAAATATTTAAAAGCATGATTAAAATATTTATCATCATTCATATAAGGGTATTGCATATATGCATTGGCTTGAAAAATTATGTTTAAAGTGTTTTGTCATGGGTCTTGCACAAAGTTATGAAAATCAAAATATGTGAAATATCCCCATTAGGGTATTGCATTCTCAAAGGATTTTTTTCACTATGATGAAGATATTGCAAACCTAATGTAAATGCCCAAGGAATATGGAACTTCGCCTTAGTCTTGGTGCATTTAATACATATTGTACCCAATTTAAGTAAGCAATTAAGTCTAGATTTAACCATTTGATTTGTTTATTTTAATGGTGTATTTTAAACAATGTGGATTAGATTTATAACTATTATGTTCATATAGTTATTTTTGTTGTTTAACATTATGGTCAACATGATGATAATATTGCACACAATTATGAAGGTTGGGAAGATTAAAACTAAAATATTTCCTACACACCAGTGGTTAGAGACATGGGTGTATGAAGATACTATTAATTCAAAAATTAAAATCCCAAACAATTAGAGTATTACACCAAAAAAATGAAAAAAAAACCCTAACAACCTTTTTTGGTTGGAAAGTGAGGGAGGTCCAAAAAGGAAATAATTAAATTGATCACCTTGGGGAGGAACAAATAGTACAACTAATTGCTATTGTTTGTCTATATTAATGTTCAAATTGAAACAATTTTTTCCATGAACCAACATTTTATTCGATTTGATCTTTTAACATAAACACCATTTGTTTATTTGTTGCACCATGCATTAGTCCATCGATTGTCACCAAAACCATCCCATCCATGGTTGGTAAAGGTTGAGTTTTTTCCAACCTTGTGTAAGGTGCCATTTCAATCAATTTAACAATAACCAACAAATTCAACAACCATAACAAGAACAAAACCAAACAAAAAAAATACCCATAACAATCTTAAACATAATACATTACAAACAAAATGTAGAGTTTAACTGTCTAGTTTAGGCTTTATGGTTGAGGACGGCAATAGAAGTGAAAGAAAAGGTGGAGAAACAAAATAAACACAAAAAACTAATCAAATACAAGAAAATAAAACCAAAATAATAAAACCGCAAACAAACATTTAAAAAAATTAATTCAGAAATTTTTTAAAAAAAGATAAATTCAAAAACACACACAATAAAACACCAAAAATAGAAAAACAAAGTAAACAAAACAAATAAAATAACAATTTTTAAAAAAAAGTAACAAACCCAAAAAAATAATAATGAAAAAAAAACCAAATACAAAAACAAAGCAAAAAAACAAAAGAAAAGAAGCAAAAACAAGGATTAAAAAAATGGAAAAAAAACTAAAGGTTTGCTGTGCATGTAGTACCTCATCATATTAACATTGATTTCCTTTCTACTACTTGTCAAGTCCACACACATTTGCTTGCTCCTCTCCACTATCCCCCCCACACACACAATTCACACTTCCATAAGTTGACAACTTTTATTGTTGTTGAGTTCTTCTTTTATGGTCTACTAGCACTAAAAACACTATGCAACTTAACAAGCTCGTGCTACTATAAAGCTCATCCTCCTTCACACACACACACACACACAAAGCAAAAACACAAAATAAATAAATAAAGAAAACACAAGAAACGACACATAAACAAACACAAAAATAAATAAATAAATATTTTTAAAAAAAGATAAAACAATACAAATGGAGAAAGGAAGAAAACAAGAAAATGAAGGAGAAAATGGTGAATGGGAAAAGGAAAGCATAAAGGAAGAGGGAGGAGAAATAGAAGGAAGTAAAGGTTAAGTTGGAGGGTGTGTGGGGAAAAAAACTAACTATTGGGGTCAAGGGGTGTGAAGGAAAAAAACAATTTCATGTTAAGACCCTATTCTAAAATTAGGTTGAGTTTAGTCCCATCCAAAAAATCTCTAAATGGGATTTTTTGGATGGTGCACTAATGGGTTTTGGGTCACTCAAACTGTTATGTTGGATTGAATTTTGAATCTAAATACATTGGCAAGTCTTTTTTATTCAAAAAGACATCATGATGTGGGATTTAGATTTTCAACAAATAAGTTAAAACACATGAAAGACAAATAGGATGAAAGATACTTATAAGTGGGGTGATGACTCCTTTGGTGACGATGACAAAGTTCCAAGTGATGAGGTTGGTAAAGCTAAAGAATTGGCATGTATGTAAATACTTGGTGATATGTTGACACAATATCATTTGGTGGATCCAACACAATAACATTTGAGAACTTGTGTTGGTAACAGAAATAACGGAAAAGGCCCACAAGAAAGTTTAATTCTCCAATTGTGAATTTCTTTAACCTAACTTTGATATGGAGTCTCATACCCTATTGTTATTTTGATACCTAGTTCCTAGTTGTTTAGAAAGTCACCTTGACCATGGCTGAAATTGGAAAATAAAAGGTCACAAAACAAGTTGACTAGGGGTGCACCTTGACTACCATCAAAAAAATGTGACATGGAATTAGGGCTTAGGTGTTTTGGCCAAGTACGTGTCCATGAGTTGAATAAGTGTTAAATTGTCTATTTTTATAATGTTAAAACAATTCACCACCTTTTGTCTTTTGTCATTCAATGGAGCTTTTATGTGATGGTCACTATTGCGTGGAGACACTTTTAGAGGCTATGTTTATTTATGATGGTGCATGAGAAATTTGGGATGCACTTGGTTGTTGTTTTGTTTGCTTGTTGATTTTATGTGGAGTGGGACAATTGTTGATGGGATATTTGTGGTGCATTTGGATTTGGGAGATGTGGTTTTCTGCATGTAGATTATGTTTTTAAAGGCTTATGGAGGATGAAGATGGGATTTAAGGACTCAAATCAATGAAGTTAGGCATATTCTTTTTTTTATCTTTTCAGTTTCCATTTTGTGTTTTTGTTGATGAAAATAATGTTCATAACAAGTTGTAGGGTTTTTGTTTCTCTTGGATTTCTATTGCACTAAGAATATCAGAACAATTTGTTGAAGTTGATAATAAAATGTTTAAGGCGAGACGTATATGGATGTGATGAAAAATCTCTAATGGGTTTGAGAGTTAATCCATAGTGATTCCACTTTTTCAAGTTTGGTATACTTGAAATGTTGTTGTGTTAGTTTTCGTTATTGGGTGTTGAAAACAAATGAGACTTGTGTGCATGGAAATTCTAAAGGAAGATGGGTCCATGAGTGGGGAATCTAACATTTGCATGAAGATACACTATCAAATTTTACATTGCAAATATGTTTAATGGGGGCTATCTTCTTTTGTACAAACTTTTTGGAAAAGTTTTGGGATAAAATGAAATAAGAGTTATTAACGAAATTTTGATTAATCATGGTGGAAGGGATTTGTAGTTTGGATATGTCTTCAATTTTGTGGAACTGAAAATGTATAGGATGTTATGGGTTATGGTGACAATGTATGTTTCTAGGATTGGTATTAAAGGGGTTTAATATGATGGAATCATTATTAACATTTTTAAAAAAATGCCAATTTGCAACTTCAATTTGTGATTATAAAACAATTGCAACCAACATTTATTATTAAAATTGCTTTAGTTACATAAATGAAATCACACCCAACATCTAATCACAAATCATGACTTAGCATGATGTCACCAGATGAACCATGGATGATGTACATAGTCAATGTATACATGTTCATCCTTTGACTATCCATATAACATTTACAACTAAGTTTTGTTTTTGCAACTATTTTTGCAACTATCAATTATCCACACAATATTTACCACATGTTTCAACTTAGGGTAATTTTACAATAATGATTTTAAATGTTGAAAAAATCCATGCGATCAAATTTCAATGACTTGTGATGCTGCCATTTGACAATACCACAAATCTACCATGTGGAACTGTGAGAAATTTTTGGTGAATTTTTTAATATTATTTATACATTGATTTTGGCCATCCATGCATTATTAGCATTCATTGTAGATGGTCTTAGATTGTGACACATGGTGTAATCAAAATAAGCCCACATGGCATATTAATTGTATTTTGGAAAAAAATCAAATGAATATTTATTTGAGTAAGTGGGTAGGTAGGTAAAAATAAGTAAGTAGGACATACCTACCTACCTAGGCTACATACCTCCTTACTTATTTAAATATGTAACTAATTAAAACTTATGTACCTACTTACTTACCTACCTAAGTAGGTAGGAAGGAAGGTAGGTGGGCTAAAAAATAGCCATGTAATTAATTATTGTTATTTCATTTTTTTTTTTGCTTTTATGGTTAAATCTCTTTGAGCTCATCCCGAATGGTACATGTTTTCCAATGTGAAAACCTAAGATAATACACCTTTCTTATATATATTACAAGATAAAATTGAAGGACAAAACATATGGGTTAAAAATTTTTATTGCATTTTAGTTGCAAATTGAATTGCAACTAAAAATATTTTCCCATATGTTTTGTGCTTCTATTTTACTTTGTAAATTATATAACTAAATAATTAAATAGGAAACCAATTCATTAGCTAGTTAACTAACTAATTAATTAATTAACCAATAACTAATTACCTACCTACCCATTTACAAACCTACCTATAATTACCTACTATTCTTTAATTATTTAATTTAAGACTAACATTCATTTTTACTTCATACTTTGTATTAACTAATCATTAATTCATAATCATAATTCATTAACAATATGTAATTATTTCATGAGATTAATTATTTAATATTTAAATAAATAATTCATTAAAATTGTAACAACTAAAATTTTAATGAAATTATTAACTAGTTACCAATTTAATTCTACATTTAATTGATTATTTATTATTAGTAAATTTTAATTTTTGACACTTAAATTTTTAAATATTATTTATCAACTAGATAAATATATAAATAAATAATTTAGTGTACATTTCACTTAATTAATTATGAAATAATAGTAAATATCCAATATTTGATATCAACTATTAAATTGTGAACTTATTAAATCAATGAATATAATTCAAAAAGATAATCAGTTTTAATAAATAATTTGGTTCATGAAAATTTAATTAATTCATATTTTAAAGTTCACTAACTATTATTTAATTTATTATTTATTAAAACGATAATCCTTGATTCGTAAATTCAAACTATCATATAATTCATTGAATATTAATAACATTTATGTTGATTAACAATTATTAATTATCAATTCTGAACTTATAAACTAAATAGGAACTAAATTTAATTAATCATTAGTAATAACTAGAAATTTGAAATTTTAACTAATACTTTTATAAACTGCATCTTTATTAATTAATTACTATCTATTAATTATTGACCATAACTCTTGATTAGTACATATGAAATATCAGATAATTAATTGAATATTAATTAAATTATTAATTATGAACTCAGGAACTAAATAGGAAGTCAACTTAATTAATCATTAATAATAACTCAATAACTGAATTTGTGAAATTTTAATTAATATTTTTATAATCTAGTTACCATAACTCTTGATTAATAAATATTAATGATCAGGTAATTAAAAGATAATTCATTAAAATAATTTCAAATAAATGGTAAATACAGAGTATTAGATACTAAAATATAGAATAGATTAAATAATCATATTAAATTAATTAATAGATTATAAAAAATTATTGATTATTCAGTATTAAATTATTAAATATAATTTATCTTAGATTAACCTGTTGATTTATTAAATAGATACTAAGTATGTTTGATTAACTTAATATTTTAAAGCATTTTTTCCCTCTAAAATTATTATTATTATTATTATTAATGATCAATAATTAATAACTTGTAAGAAAATTAATTAAGTTTTATTTTATGTATTATTATTTTCTATTTTGCATTATATGATCAAGTAGTTCATAATATTGTTTTATGAATTATTAATATTGGTTAAACATGAATATTATGTCATCTTAATATGACCTTGCCACTATAATTTAATTATACATTAGAATAATCATGGTATGTTTAAAAAAACATAATATAAGATTAAATTGTTTATTTAATTTTTTTTCATAATGTGAAATAATATGTGTTTAATATGGGTTGAATTCAAGTTAAACACATTTAAATATGTTAAATAGGTTTGAATATATGCTTCCAAAATTTGCATCCAAATCAAGCTTATGCCATGGGATCATGTCAACAAATTATGGGCCCACTAGGGGTTGCATTGATTGTTTCTAGATTTGGTGGAAAAAACTTTTATTTATGGAAGTTCAAAATGCAAATATTTCAAGAAGAAAAAGAACTATGGAAAGTTATGTCTAGTACATAAATCAAACCAACTGAAAACAGTTTGGAGTGGGGGAAAAAAAAGAAACTAGAGTCTTGATTAGTTTTTGCTTGCAAGATTTGTTGATTCCCAATGTCATTTATGCTTCCACATCCAAGGAGAGTTGGGATTTCTTGTTGAATCTTTATGAGACAAAAGGGTTAGTAAAAACAAACTATTTTTGAAACATCAATTTTTTTTCCTTATAAATGAATCCAAGTGATAACATGTTGGAACATATCAATAAAGTCAAATCAATGAATCATTAGTTTCAAGGCATTGTATATCTTGACGACATGTAAGATATATTTTTAATGTAGTCCAAAACATTTTATTGTACATAAATGTATAAGCACACCACAAAAAATAACCAAGTTACAACTAAATTGCAACTAAATGAACATAAGGGCCTATTCTTGGATGAAAAACCCAAGAAGTTAGTCAATATGGAAGGATGCATAATTTCGTAGTCACGCCATAGTCACAAAAATAGTAATTTTTTAAAAAATGGTTATTAATTGTAAAAATTATAAAACATAAACTACAAATGATGAATAATCTCATGTAGTTACAAATTGAATGGTTACATAATACAAGATTTCTTGTAGTCTAAGGACTAAAATAGTTCATGAGAGTAAGCTTAGAGCGTTTTGATCCCACTTGTGCCTTAGTAAATAGATCTTGGATTATTGTTCGAATAAAAGAAACAAGGTTATTTGGTGTGCAAAACTCTATTATTGCATATGTTTTGTTATGTGTTTATCATTATTTGTGTTAATGAATTTATCACAATGTCTACCTTTGTTCCTTTTCATCACAATAGGATAATTTTATTTTTGTGAATAGTCCAAATTTTTGGACTAAAGTGAACGGGTGCACACAAGCCAATATGATAAAAGACAAGGTAAGTTTTAGGAATGCATCAAAATGAGTGCATTTTCTAGTTTTGCCCTATCTTTTTTTCTTTTGTATGATTTTCATCTTGCCTTATTGACTACACATTGTATTTTTAACAAACACTAGGCACTTGTCCATTGAAATTGACATTTTATAAATATGTTTAATGTGTATTTGAAAATAATCATGATTTGGTGTGCATAAAAACCTTTGAATTTTTTTAAAAATTAGTTGGAAGAACATTTACAACACATAAGATCTTGCAAGGCATTTTGAAAAATGAAACATTTGCAATAAATGAAACAAAATGCTTTGAAAAATGAAATGTTCACTTTTGCAAACATTTTTTTTTTTCAAAATGCAATATGTAATTTTTCATTTTTTTCTTATGATATTTTATGAGTATTCAACAAGTATCACATGAATTTTTTTTAAATGAACAAAAATTTGTTGATTTCTACATCATGCAACTCCTTCAAATTGAAACATTCCTGAAATAATGGGCTCTCAAGGCCTTTGACCTTAGATACTCATTATTGCCATTGAAGGCTCATTATTTCAAGAACACCCCAACCTTCAAGCATTACCCTTCACAAAATGTGCTAGTAAAAAATGCATTTCTCAAAAAATAAATTACATTTTTCAATCATGAAAACATATGAATAAAAACAATGCACAAGGATATCCATATTTAAGCATAATAAACATGCTTCTACAACATAAGATAAAAGGGAACGGACTAAGAAAGATGTTTTTGGATAGGGAAGACTCTTCCATTTTGTGCACTAATCTATAGGTTGAAAACTAATGTGTTTTTTATGTGATTTAGCACACTAACAATATAGTATCATGTCACCAACCTTGTAAAAATATGACAAAATACACACAATATTAAATATTGAATGAGATGGTCTTACATTGATAAATTATTTTCCCTTGTGAATATAGAATGAAATTGCTCCATTTTTTATATCAAATCTTCAAGAAAACATTATTTATAATAAGAAGCATTTGTTCTAATAGAAATTTGACACATTTGCATGACAAGACTAACACAATGCGAATTTCTTTCCCAAGTTTTAAAAGGAGACAATGTATTGTCCTAGTCCATTGTTGATAATGGAAATGAAATTACAACATCTTTGAATTGTTGCATGCATAATATTATTTAGGCTTTGCAAGAATTGTTAATATTCTCTAAGAACTAGGAACATGCACAATTTGCATGGACACGACACACTATCGTAATGTGATGTTTTATTGTCCTCTATTGTGATAATAATGAAAATTTGAAATTGCAACATGTGTGAATTAATACATGTGCATAATCTTTGAACTTTGAAAGAATTGTTAGAACTCCATGATATCCAAAAACTAACACATTTGGAATGAACATGGTCTTATAATGTGAATACCTTGTCCTCCGTTACCACATTGGAAATGAAATTGCAACATTTCTAAATTGTTGTAATTCATTTCCAAGATTGTCAAGATTCTTTTGGGAATTCTAGTATAGTTAGAAACTAACACATTTGGATGGAGATGGTGGTGCAATGTGAAGAGAAAGAAAAAAAGTAAAAAAAAAAAGAAGATAGAAAGTTGTTTTTAGGAAGGGTTGTTTGTGTGAAGAGGTTTTTATTAAGAAGCTTAATTTAAAAAATTTGGGACTTTTCTTTGTGTTAGTGACCCAAAATATAAAAAATCCTTGTTCATATTCTAATTTTAAATAATCCTTTATGTATCGATTTATCACAATCTTGAGCTTGTGGTGGCATACTTAAAAGGTCCTTGCTATTGTAGTTAGCTAATCTAAGAATTTCATCCCAATTCAATTTCCTCCTTTCTTTGGTGTGTTGCTCATGCCTTTGCTTCTTGCAATCATATTCCTCACTCTCGTTTTAGTACACACATGAACTAGTAAATCACACACACAAGTTGATGGCTTTTACACATGTTGGATTGTGTCTTAATTGTATTTTCTTTTCAAGAAGTTGGCAAAGATGTACAAGGTCCTTTGCAATCAATCATGTTACCATGCATTTACAATTTGAACCCAATCTCTTGATGTTTAGTTTATAATCAAATGTATAGTTTATGAAATGCAACTTTATTTTGGTTTTTTTAACACAAAATTTTGATGGGTTTGATGGGTTTGATGGGTTTTGTTGAAGAGAAGGATACGAGTTGCAAGGGCTTTTGGGATGAGGGCTGAAGCACACAAGCTCTGCCTTCAACTCCTGCAAAGAGAAAGAAGCAGATGGAGATTTGCAGCTGAGGGCAATGAGACAGACTCAAAGTTTGAAGAAATGCAAGCAAGGGGGTAACAAACAAGGTGCACAACACAACAATGATGCTAGTCTTGACGAAGACATCAAGGGTTGGTTGGTGAGAGCGTGTGAGTTCCCAAAGGGGCAATGCTTGGTTCTATAACGTGTGATTCAATGTAAATGATGCTCATCACTCCAGGCAGACAGACATGCGATACACACATAATATTTGCTTCAGTGTTGAAGGATTCCAGAAGTTCCCCTGAAGTTTTACAAGAGTGAGAAAGGTCTGGATCAGAAGGAGAATGGGAGGGCTACAGATACAGAAAAGTCGAAGCTGGAGTTGAACAAAGTACTTTGACAGAAGAAAAAAATTCAAAAGAGGATGAGCAACGAGCAGTGAAATGACCCAAGCAGGATGTGCACCCATGAACACCCTCGCTTAGCGTCAAATAGACATGTCAATAGGACAATGTTTACCTTCTGAGCAAGAACCAGAGATTCTAGAGGTCACTCCTAGCCATGCACACCAGCTGCTCCACCCGATGTCATTGGATCCAAGAATGAAGTCTTCAAAAAGGAGTCATTGAACCACTCTACCCTATCCAAGGTTTGCTCATCTCCGGAGTCATCAAGAAGTGGGTCAAATGCTCATGGTTCTTCTCCCATTGAGTCCATTGTATCATCATCATCATCATCAGTATGGTTCAGAAAAGGAGAGAGAGAACGGTCAAGAAATCAAACGGGGGTGGACCAGAGAATTTATCTGCACCAAATGAGAGTGTATTGCACCAACATTCATGGTCTGCAAGCCCTAAAGATGGTGAAGATGCATCTCATCAGTTCTCATGCGATGAAGGTGAGTTTCATCATGCTGGGGCTTGGCATGGTGCCAATGTTTCTCAAAAGCATGACCACAGTTGTGGGGCTCACGACGAGGAATGGAACTGGGATGAGCATAGGGGAGCAAATCCTGGGTTCACATATGACAGTCATCAGGATCGCAGTGGACAGCGTCCAGATTGTAATTGGGACCGAGATGAACTCGATGAGCAATGTGAGAGAAGGGTTAACCAAAATAGTCAGTGAAGGAACTAGTTGGGAAGGTGAGAGGGCTGCTCCTGTTAGCAGGAAGGAGAATGATAGTGCTACAGTTCTCTAGATATTCCAGTGCCTGGGAAGAGGCCAAGTGCAACTGTAAGTGCTCGAGACAGAGAAGATACAGGCAAGGTACTGAAACATGAAGGTCAAACTAGCATCCTGTCAAAAGCTCTTGTGAACATTGGTAGGGATGGAGAGGGAGTAACAGGCAGTCCTGTCAAGAGGGAGCATTCTCATGTACATAATCCTGCATTTTCAGTGGCCAAGAAAGAGGCCAGAGCGCTGGAGCATTCTACAGATCATTTGAAGGTGGGTCTCTGCTTTCTGTCCCTGAAATCATCATCTGAATAATGATTTCATGTTAGACATGTAATTGGAGGACATGATTTCTTTGAGCTTGTTTTGAAGGAATTTTTTGCTATTGACCACATAGAAGCCCGTTTTGGACTTTGCAGGCATTTTTATCTGGTCTGATATTTGTCAAGCTTGGTTGCCTGTCTGGGTATTCCATTCACTGAAGTGCCATGCTTTCATTGGTGGGCATGACATCTCTTACAAACTGTGGGCTGAATGTGCAGAATGAACCTGGACTGGAAGTTGAGAGCACCAATTTGTATCTGCGGGCAGCACTGAAGTTCTTGCAGGCAGCAGCTCTTGTTGAAAATGACAATACTGACATTAACTGTGCTGGGGAAACCCAGTCGATGGTGGTCTACAACAACACTGCTACACTCTGCAAACAGGTTGGGCTTCATCATATCTTGCATCCTTCATCCTCTTGACCTTTTGCACAGATTGTTCTTTGAAGCTTTCAAGAACTGTAGTTTTCTACTGCTCCATTCTAAGGTCTATCCACTCACTGTGTATGCATTTGATGGCTGGATCTTTGAAGCTTATGAGGTATTTACACAACCTTGAACCATGCTAGAACTCACTGCTTTGATTCTTTTGCAAGAGGGTGTAGACAAGGATGAGTATTTTGGCTTTGGTCAATGTTTAAGATCATGAGTTCAATCACTGACCATTAAAATTTTTGTTTATTACGGGCACATCAGAAAGAGTCCAAAATGATTCAAAAAGTCCCCAAGGAGAAAGAAGCAGCTGTAGCTAATCTTAAGGTACTCATTGTAACATTGCTGGTGCATATCTAACCTACTATTTGTAATGAAGGTGATGATCTGAAACCTTGTGAGTTGTACTCACATGGTTTTCAGTTGTGAACACACCCATTCTTGTCATGCTAGCTTTGCACTTCACTGGAACTGTTTGCACCTTCAATGTTCCAGCAAATTGCATGGATATATTAGTGTCCATCTTTGATATCATAACAGTTATAATGGCTTGTTACTAGCATAAATGTTGCTGTCAAAGGTGACTCAATATTGAGTTTGGGCTTTTCGGCATTGGAGTTTCCGCTTTTTTTCTAGATGATCCTACACTACTTCCTGTGTTCAACACTGCATTGGGTGTTGTTGCCACATGAGTCTTCTGGCATAGAAGAAAGCAAAGATTGCTGCTGACATCAAAAGAAAATGCACCTGATGAGACCTGAAAGTTGCACTCAAAGCCTTTGCACATCCCAAGCTCCTCTTGGAGTCGTGGAACTTTGGCTTGACTGAGTGAGTAGGCAACTGAAGAACTGGTGATTTTCACTTCACTCCTCTTTTCTCCAATAGTAGACTAAAAGATTGTTGGGTGGGGATAGAAAACCCTATTGATTAGGGTTTAGGGTTTATCCACTAGTACTCTTGGAGACTCCATTTTAGCTTGATCATCCATTGTTCTTGATATATCCTTGGGTAAGGGTATATATATATATTTCAATGGCTTTACTAATTCTATAAATGTATATTAAGATTAAAAATTTCCATGGGACAAGGTTGGGGTATACATAAATTGTTGTTTTTGGTAGATGAATAAGGTATGGATACCCCCTATCATATACCCCTATTTGGGGTTTAAAAAAGGCATGTATTATTTATCAATTTAATTATGAATGAAAAAATGTCCACATTTTGAAAACATTAATATAGTTTTTGAAGGACAAACTCAATAAGATCATGCACCAATTTCATGTCAAAATGTAAAAATCAATGTACAAACATCATCTTTAAATACGGATATGCACAAACACATTTAATAACCTTGATTCATTCAATGATAAACAAAGCTTTGATTGCCTAATATTAAACATGCATACATAAGATGTTGTAACTAAAGAAATATGTGAGGCTTCTGTGAATTAGACATCCATGCTCTACTCAAGATTGATCATCATATTGAATAGTTTGTTGACTTCACATTTCAACAAATTGGTGGAATTGAAAACATTAACAAATTGATATAATTAACGCCATGTAGTGTGCTCTTATGTCAACACTTACAACCATTGTTGTCAACACACATACAACACATAACACCCCAAATGGTACAACACATCCAAACTTAATTTGCTTGATTTTTCTAAATGGCCTACAATGAACTTCCTTCGTAACACCACCTTACAATGGTCTCATATTTGTCATTTTGGTCGATAATGTGCAATTTTTTCACAAAAAATCTAAGGCAATGCTTAGTGGATATAAATCCACTCCACTAACCAATATATCATAAGATGTAACATGGGTGATCACAATTCAAGCCCACACCGTGCTATAATCATTTCAATGGGGATTAACTTGAATGAAGATCTTTTATTTGGTTAAACCCCAAGCTTTCTTTAACCCAACCATTGATGTCATAATTTGGTACATGCATGGTTCAAAATTGGCATCAGTCAATCCAAGACCTTCTATTGTTGTTTTGCCCAACATTATGGGTTGAACATTTGAATCTAATAAAACCTTATAAGGTTGGTACTATTTACTTGAAACCCCTTCAATTAGAAAACACCATTATTGTTATGCATTACCACCACATTGAGAATAACCCCTACCCTATCAATGGTGGAACATGTAGGAAGGAATTACAACTTGATGACAACAAAATGCCAAGTTAATACATTTAGATCTTACAACTATTAACATTGGGAGCAACCTAAAGAACTATGGTTAATATTAAATCCTTATGCCACACAACCCCCATAATGTTAATGTGGTAAAAGACAGGGTTTTTGTTATTTATGCCATATTTCCAAATGTAATGTGAAACAATGATTTGCATCATGCTTATAAGTATTACAATGGGAACATGACTAGTTGGGATTAAGGTTGGAGGTAATGGCATGTAATGGATTAAGGTAGTCCTTCTTTTAATGAGGCCCACCACACCTTTAGACAACATTTTTCTTCTCCCCCCTACTTAGTAGAATATGATGTGGAACCACCTTGTTTCAACTTGGTTCCCTTAGTCTTTTATAATGCACCTTTATGGGTCTCACTACACTATTGTTAAATTAATGGTGTCAATACATTTTTCAGGTTATCCTTGTTAAAACTAATAGTCATCACATGTTCTTCCACCATGTTCAAATATTTCAATAATTGAAACACTTGCCAAGGTTGGTCATGTAGGTTGAAATAACATTATATCCTACATTTGATGCCTAAGCTCCTTGTTCAAAATTCCATGCCAAAATTTGATAACTTGTGTTTTCATAACACCTTACATCATAGTGATGAGCCTCCTCATCCATGCATATGCCTTTCATAAATTCTCATGCACCTTATTGTTGAAACTTTTGCAAACTTTGTAGTTGTTCTATCCAAACCCCTTAATAATTCCTTCACAAGTGTTCAACATAAAGTTCCTTTACAAGGTTAAACATCATGAACGAACTTTATGTATTGGTGGAAGGGCCATTACCATTGCTTCTAATGGCTCCATTACTTCTAAAGGTTCTACCACCATTAGCACTTTTGTTTTTAACGATTCCAAGATTTTCGATGGTTCAATATTAACACATCAACACATCAATTTTAAAATAAATAAAAAATTTAATATAAATCTTGTTTTGAGATATAAATATTTTAAATTAATTGATGTTATTTTTAAAACTTCAAGAAGGCTTTGATGAAGATTTAATAACAAAAATCATAATGAAATTAATTTTTAATCAATTAAAAAAAAATTGTTGTTTTTAATGTTAAAAAACATTATAATTGCTCTAAGATAGTAGACATGCATGTATGATTTTAGGTTTTACCAAATATGTATGGGGCAAACAGAACTAGTTATTGCCTTAAATTAATGGATTGGCATGTGTAGATTTTGAATACACCCATCCAAATGATGGGTTGTTTTGAAGTTTATCCATCTACTTGTTAGGTTTCTTTTCAAAATAGGAATGTTGGGTAATGGATTTAATCATGCCTCTTATCATTTTATTTTTTTGGGGTTATCACTTGCCTTTTTATATCACAAGGTTTCATGTCACTATGAAATATTTAAAAAATTCATATGACTAATTTATAAATGAAATTTGTTTGATAAACATACCAATAATTAACTTCAATTCCTTTAAATCTTATTAAATTTTGAAATAACTAAAACCCTATTATTTATGAAAAATAAAAAAAAACCTCAACACATTCAAAATTATGATATGTAGACCATCATTGTCGCAACCCCACTTTGGCCAAGTGTGGGGGTGAAGCCCAACACTTGGAAAAGTTGGAGGTTTGGAGTCCTCCAGGATTCCCGAGTGTTCAGAACTCGACAACAAGGCCCAAAACACCTTGCATTGGGGTGTTCTTGGTGTCATTGGAAAGTTCTTGAAACGTAGATATCGAAAATGGCCTCGCATTGGCAATTCGGACATCTGTAGCCCAAGTTATGGACAAAAGAAGGGCTGGGAGTCAAACTAGCAGTTTGACTCCCGACCATTAAAAGTCGGGAATCGACCTCTTCCCGACGTCTGAATTGAAAGTGCGACACAACGTTGGAAAGCTCTCGACGAGAACTACAACATTGATTTAGGACTCATCCCGATCCGAGTTTGAGGCGAGGAGCTATGGCCGTCCAAAATTCCGGAAGTCCAGCTGGGACAATTTCGGGACTCCATTTCGGGAGTCCCAACAAAATGTGCCATTCGGATGTGGCCTCCGCGACCAGCCGCAGAAAATACTATATTGGGGAAGGTGGTGGCTTCCCCCAAGTCCGGGCCGTGGTGAGTCTTGTGTGTCCAAGTGCCCGTGGCTAGTCCCAACACCCAAGGGTGTCCCGAATGCTAAACTAATCCGATTTGGTTGGTTTTTGGATGCAGATTCACACGAGCTAAGCTAGTCCCTCTTCCTAATTTAATCCTTGGGCTCCCAACTCGACCTTCTACCCCTTTTTAGAGTTGGAGGTCGAGAGTGTGCTACCAAGTCTCAACTTTCCGCAACTTGACTTTGTGAAACCCTCAAGTGGGTTTCACCCCGTGACTTGGGAACGCGTCAATCATAGAAAATTAAAAAAATAACAAACAATAGATTCGTATGTTAAATGATTTACAAAAAAACAAATTTGATACACTAATGTTAAAACTTCAAAATCCATATTATAAGAAAAAAAACATGCATATGGAAATAATAATTCACAACAACCTAAAATATGTGGATTATTCAATGTCGAAACATAAATAAATTCCTTATACAATGCCATGAAAAATTTGATATTTAATAATTAAAATATTTATTTACCCATATTTTTAAAACTTTCATAATCGAATACAAATTAAATGGTTTACAACTTTTTGTTTTTGAAAATTCATAAAAATGAATTTCATTAATCAACTATTACAATACATAAGGGGTACTATAGGTACAAGCAAAATACAAATAATCAAAAGTTATTAGAAAATATTTTTTGAAAACAAACACTTATGAAAACAAATTATGCATTATAACATACATTGCAAATGTTGTTTTATTGATAGGTGGAACAATTATCCATTCCTTACTTGGCTTATCAATTGATAAAAATACAATTATAAACTAATTAATATAATACCAAATAGCTAATTTGACATTCAATTTATGATAGTCGATGAAATATGAATGGTGGGTTGTATGATGTTCGTTACAATGCATTTAAAATTACAAAAATTAAAATCAAGCATATTGTCATTTGGAGGACTTAATATAATGTTCATGAAAGACTTTTTACACTTTTTGCCCATCATTAACACACCATTATTTTCAATTAACTTTTAACCAACTTTTACATTCACAAATTCAACACAAAAAAAAAAAGTTATATGTATAAATATATGGGAAAATTAAATTTGTCCATATAACATCATACTAACGCAACAAATGCAACAAAAAAAAACATAAAATATGCAACTTTTTTACAAAATCTTTGAAATGGAATAATTTCATATTCAGATTTTGATTAAAAGTCATATGTAAAAGTATATGGGAAAATTACATTTGTCCAAATAACATCATATTAACGCAACAATGTGACAAAACAAAAACATAAAATATGTAACTTTTCTTACAAAATCTTTGAAATGGAATAATTTCATATTCAGATTTTAATTTGTTAAAAACGTGTTTTTCACTAATATAAACATAGATATCTTTGATGACCCATGGAAAACAACAACCTTCATAGTACCTAGAAATGAGTTACAAAATGCAATTAATCAACAAATGATAAACATACATGCAATAAAATCAAAACAAAAATGTTGTATTATAATGGCCAGCGATACTTACCCAAAAAATTCAATATGAAATGATATACAATACCTCATAAAACAAACTGTTTCAACAAGTAAAATTCAAAATTTAACACCTTTTTTGAAATTATACAAATGAATGAAAGTCATAATCACATAAAACATATATCCTAAACTAGGAATTGTCAATGGAACCATTAGTTACATTCAAAATATTTCAGTCAACGAATCCCAATGGATTCAACAAGAACATTCAATGCACCCACCTATAAATATTTTGTGTTGATTTAAATGAATTCATTAAAAACATGACACTAAATACAAGACATAACCTTAGAAGGTTTACCGAAAAATGTCATACCAATAGTATCAATATCTAGAATCTTTCAATATCATCATCAAATACTAGAATCAAATACTTCCAATACATTTAACATAAATAGATAGCAACTACCATTATCCCTTGCTTTCTATCTCATGGATTTTGAATTTCAAGGACAAACATTTGATCATTTGATCATAGGCTTGAAACAACCACCCAATAATGTACCAATTAGCATGCACAACATATATGTAACATTATCACGATTATGTTCCTTGGATGGATTTATAATATTAAGGGATATATTTATTGAATACATATATAAAGCCAAATTCAAAAAAAAGGTTATCAAAGATCTAACAAAACTTCTTTCAGACCAAAAAATTTGTCAATATAACTAGTATCAAAACCGACCAAGATATTGAAATTCCTATGGATTCAAATTTTGACCTTAAAAAATGTGATAATAATATTACATGATAAAAAAACAATTTTTTTTTTGCAATATCAATTGATTCATAAAACAACTGTAGTAAGTATGATAACATTGATTCTTGGATTGAAAACCTCCAATTAATTAAAATATATGAAAATATTTTTGGTTAAATAACCAAAATATAAGAAGTGTTATGCAAATATTATGTGTTGAAAAATTACAATCACTAGGATATGAACAACATATATATGCAATCATAGGAAAAAAATGTACGTCAATCAAAAAATGTCTTTAACACATATTCATAAACAACGATCATTGGATATTAGTAAAAATCCACACGTCAACTCCTAATTTACATTGTATAATATATTATTCACATATGCCAATGATGAAAAAGTTGCCTAGCAACACAATCCAATTATTATGCAAATTTATAAGTGTGAACAACTTGTTATATACATATGTACATGTAATGCAGCAAATAGACAACTCATCATGCAATTTTTTCACAATAGCATATGCAATAGACATTGGGTTTGGATTTGATCTCGAAAAATCTCAATATGTTTTGACACAAATGCAAACCCATTTATGAAAATCTATAAACAATAGATACACCTTTCCCTTCCCAAAATATGAACTAATATGACATATATATTCTTTTTTAAAAATAATTCATCATCACTTGTAGAGTGAAGTAATGTGGAGCCCAAGTTTTGTTTTTATGCGTTGGACCAAAAGAGAAACAACATCATGTAATGATGTTCATTACATTATGTTCATTTTGTATTCTTGAATGATTTTGTGATTTTGTTAATGTCTTGATTAAATAATTCCTATTATGATTTGAAATATTTAGGAATAATATATTATGGAATCAAAATGGATCTTATAATCTTTTAATTATTTTTCAATTTTCAAATAAAACTTTGCACAACACTTGTCTTGTCGATTTCTCAGACTCTCCTTCTTCTAAATTGGGTGCATAAGCATGCATTCCAAAACTTCACCAATAGGGAGGCAATAGTGCAATAAAAGGTCCCCATAAAAGTATTGCGTCACAAAATTTGAATTAAAATGAATGGATTATTTGGCACAATATTGGTCTAGTGATTAAATGAAATGGGTTAGAGGTGAATGATAAATCCTTAAAATTGAAATCAATTTCCCAAGTGTATGTAACTCTAATGTTTTCTTGCTATACTAAGAATTATCAGGAGATTCTTTTTGAGTGATGTTTCAAATGTTGTAGTTTAACAAATCTAACATGTGAAGGCCCTTAAAGTTAATCCTCAAACCAATGTTGGTCATTGATAAAAACCAACAATTTTGTAAGGGTGGAGCTTGTGTAAATGTTGCTTCACCCATGGAACATGGACTACTTTTCATGACAAGGGATGCACCAATTAATCACACCACCTAGAAGGCAACACCATGTTTTTTAAGAAGGCATTTGTGAATACGGCTTGAAAGTCATTGGTTCAAGTACACCCCAAATACATGTCCCCTTTTATTCTTCAATTTATGAAGGAGAATCATGGGTGTGTTGTCATTCGTAGAAACACATAAAGTTCAAATGTTTCACAAAACCAACATGAAGTTTTCTATGGCAAGCCATCCATGAGCAAATAATTCTCCTAGTTTCCTTTTGGCACACCAATATAGAGTTCAACAAATTTGAACTTGTATAAAAAAAAAGGTTTTCAAATGATTTCACTTTCGCATAAGATTGAAGTTCCACATAAAATGTGAACTATAGGTTATAATATACGATATGTTCTTTACATCATGTAACTTAACTTTTGCAAATCCTTTTAAATTCATGGCTAATCCCAGGTGAAAAGATTTTATAGTTGTTAACATTTATCAAAATATGATCAATGATTTTTTCAGTTTTCAAATTTTATGGACCTTTGATTCAATCATTGTTTTGTTTCCTCAAATTTTTAATGTTTCCACGTTGGTAATCTTTTCGAAAGGAGATTTATCCAAATTTGATTATAAAACAACTATGAAAATATAAATGTATTAAAATCCTTTTGTATCAATGGCTAATTGTTTAAAAAATGTGTAGAAACATGGTGATTTTTTAGATTTTTGGAAACTTGTTATTGGAATAAATGGAATATTTGAAAAGTGTTTTAAAAAAAAATTGTCAAATGATGAAAATTCATCACAAAAAATAAATAATCTAACATTCTAAGGTTTGAACAATGTGACATTAAATTGGTTGGACATGTTGAAAATTATAACATAGTTACCAAATATAACCTTCAACATTTTGGAGGTCTCATTTCTTTAGCAATATGAAAAACTACCAAACTACATAGTAGTTGTTAGTGTTGTTTAAAACAAATGTGTGCTTGAACAAAAACTATGCACAAACCTTGATTCATTGATGAAAAGACTATCAATGTGAAATATCATAATCAATATTGCATAATTTTAGTTCATAATTCACAATTTGATGAATATTTCAAGGATCTTGTGCTTGGATCTCATTTCAAAGATGAAAGGTCAATAATATGAGGATTTTTTCATGCATATAATGTTTTGAAGATATTTTTTAATGTTTTATATGAAGGCTTTTACCTTGATTCAATAATGCACTATGTTGTTCAATGGATTATAATGTATCTTTTGACAAAAGTCAATTTCAATTTCATTTGATCTAACCATTAAACAAATTATTGTGGAAACATTTAAAATCACACAAAAGTGGGTTTGCTAAGGATTGTAGCAACATCACATTAACCAAATCATTAAAAGCTTTCAAATGTGAAAATATTTAGTTAGAATTAAACTTGATACAATGTGTGCATTTTCAAAACATAATTTTTTAACAAAGTCTTATTTATTGATGAATGCCCTTTGTGGCCTTTTAGCTTAAGCATGCAATATGAATTTCATGTAATTATCACAAAATGCAATATGCCATATCCTATAATAATTCAACCAATTTTTTAATTTAATATTAAAAAACTCATTATGAACATTAATGTGATGTGTGTGTGTGTGTGTGTAAATATAAACATATCAATTTATTTTAACTTAATTACAAGTTGCATACATTATGTGACATAATATGTTCTAGAATATAACATGATCTAATAATAATAATTACATTGTAAATTTTTCATTATAGACTTTTGCCTAGTTCAAATTTATGTAACATGTGAATTTGCCACCCATAATGAAAAACATATGGATTTTCTTTTGGAATCTTAACTTGTTGGAGCATTGCACATTTTGTCACTTATTGTTTTCCTTCTTTTCAGTAGTTTTACATTCCTTTCATCTCTTTTGTTATGTTTTTATCTGAAGTTTTTATTTGTTTTAAAGCTTACAATAGTTTTAATTTATCCAAAAAAGTGTGGACTTTTCGTAAACATTTCTTCTCATCTCTTTAGAGGACATTGGCTTTATCTCATTTGTGACCACAATGTTCAAAACAGGTTAAACATTTCAACTTCATGTTTTGTTTCCAATTTTTTGCTTAAGTAGCACCTCATCTTCTTGTAACCTTAAGCAACAACACCTTGTTTTGACAACAATTGAACTTGTGATTCGTGTTGTTTTCCCATTTGTCTTTCTCACTTGGAAAACAACACAAACCAAAGACACAAATGTTTCCATGTGTGCTTCCCTTTGGCCCCCTTTTACACTTTATGTTTATGTATGTATGTGTATGAAAGTTCAACTTTGGGCGAAACATACAAGATAAAAATGTGGTGCTATTGGCAACATTTCAAGGAACACATTGAAAACTTGGGGAACACATTGGGAACTTGATTGGAACACAATAGGAACACAATGGGGGATAGAAGAAAGAAATCCTTCCACTCCCCAACCCAAAAAGAAAAAAATTTGTGCTTTCTAGAAAGCATGTTGAGCCTTTTCTTTGGCCACATGAATTTTATGATTTAAAATTATTTTTCATCATTTTTGGGCTAGGCTAATACCATTGCCCAACAAGGTGGGTAGATATTAACATTTGCAACTTCAATTGCTTGCATAACTAAGGAAAAACTTTTTATTTTCAATGTTATGCCAATGAAGCTTGAAACACCGAAGGTTCAAAGGATCCCCCTTTTCAAGCATGATCACTTTGTTTAAACGAAGAACCTCCATGCCCTATGTCAAAACATTGTCAACATAAAGTCAAGCCATTGAAGTGGGGATGATCTCTTTAGTTTTCACCAATGTTTTTCTTTTCGTTTTCTTGATATTGAAATTTTGAAAAAATTGAACCCAAAAAAAAGATCAAAATTATTCGGATTTCAACAAATTTGTTTGTTGAAAAGTGGCAAAATTCCACCACCAAAAAAAAGGATTGGTCCTCACTATTTCCTTATGAAGCTTTCATCATTTATGATTTGTTTTTCATGATATGTCCATGATGATTTAAATTGTCATTCTTGGGTTGGAGAGCTAGAGTTTTAACATGTAATTAGGGATAAAAAATTACATCATTTCATTTGCGATCTCATTTTCTTTTCATTTTCTCCATTTTGTAAGTGTTTTTATTGCAATATAGTTTAGCAAGTTTAGATTAGAAAAAACAAGACACACCCCCATCTCTCTTTAAGCATTGTTCATCTTCATACTTTCACCCACCCTTTGTTGCATACAATCTTAGCCATCAATAAAGCCACAAACTAACAACAATAACAAGAAGCTTAATGCCTCTAAAGCAAAGAGGCACACTAGCTCATCACTCAATGACTTTTACCCTTAATGGCTAGTGTAAATTTTTTTGCACAAATTTTCAACTTAAATAATGCAATTTCAACAAATAAAAAGGAAAGCAAATTGTGGAAAAAATGGAGCCTTATTTGCCAAACTTCTAAATTAAAAAAAATTTGAAAGATTTCTACAACAAGTTCTAGCAAGTAACAAAAATATGTAAAGAGGATTCTTAAATGTTTTTAATTTTTCAATTTGATTTATAGCCAAATTTGGCTAAATCTTCTTTGTGCATGATCACAAGTTTGGCTACATAACAAAATTAATAAAATAAAAAATAAAATGAAAATCACCCTAATTATGGCAAGTTCAAAGCAACAACAATTTTTTAAAAAAAAGAAAGAATGTTTCATAAAGTTCTCAAAAAATGAATGCACAGAAATTGCTAACTTTTGGTCAAATTAGACAAAAGGCATCATCTAACCATTGCTAGCTTTTGAGTCAAAACAGACATCACTAAAATATATAACAACACTGGAGCAAATATTCCTCAAAATGTGGGACTAAATGAAAAACTAACATCACAATATTTCAATAGTGTCTTTCTCTCTCCATTCAAAGTACTTTTTACAAGCTACAACACACCCAACAACTCTTTATTTCCTCCTCAAAAATCAAAGACTCTGCAACTATGGTATCCTAGTTTAAAACTGCAGTTTTAGTAGGAAAGAGTAAGTTAGGTTAACCTAGCTACTAGTCAGAACAAAGAGCAAGTGTGCAACTTCTAGGGTTTTCTCTAGGGTTTTGTGTCCCAGTACCCAAACCCTTGTTTCTCTCTGTTTGTGTCATATGTGTTAGTGTGGGTATGTTTTGTGTTCAAATTTCCAGAGAAGATGATGTTGTGGGTTTGCAGCAGAATGTCAGTCTTCTGTTTCTAGCTATTGGGTTTGTGGGTTTTTATTGTTGGTTGCAGGAGTAAAAGGATTTGAGCAAGAAGTGGGTTTGGGTGTTTTCTGTTTTTTTTTTGTTGGGTTTAGGGTTTGTGGAGGAGGGAGGGAGGGAGGGAGAGAGAGAGAGAGAGAGAGAGAGAGAGAGAGAGAGAGAGAGAGAGTGTGTGTGTGTGTGTGTGTGAGAGATGGGTGTCCCAGCTTTTTATAGATGGTGGGCAGACAAGTACACATTGTGTGTGGTGGGTGTGGTGGGAGAA
>Ga0116227_10001623_pt1 | contig 50600 bp, 49 predicted proteins | sample S1TSphgellanicum_FD_89693 | JGI IMG/M metagenome (GOLD analysis project Ga0116227, IMG submission 89693) | Host-associated microbial communities from peat moss isolated from Minnesota, USA - S1T2_Fb - Sphagnum magellanicum MG | ecosystem: Host-associated > Plants > Peat moss > Unclassified...
AAAAAAAAAAAAAAAAAAAAAAAAAAAAAAAAAAAAAAGTTGTGTGGATTGTTATGTAATTTTGTGACGATCATGGGTTCAAGACATCAAATCGTCACCGCATGTGGCGAGATTTGAGGTCCCTAAATGGATTGAGGTCTCCATGCGGTTTCATGAGAGAACTGGTAAAGAATCCATGGTTTAACAGCCGGTTATTTGGTTTTTCCTCACCTTCTGAGGACTGTGGTTATGCATCAGAAGCCGGTTCTTTGATTGGCCGAGAATAGCAGTCATGAATGTCAATAACCTCCATGATAACCGCCGGGGTTCTGTTCCTGTTCCTAAGTAACCCACCCGACAGTGCTGTTAACCTAGAGTCAACATCATGGTCCCGCCACTATCGAGGTCTTGATCGAAGGCCCATAAAACGAGATCCTTATTTAGAGAGCGACTCAGTGCTTTTCTGCCTAGTCAACATGACGGTCCCGCCATTATCGAGGTCCTGATCGAAGGCCCATAAACGAGATCCTCATTTAGAGAGCGATCCCCAGCTTTTCTACCTAGTCAACATCCCGGTCCCGCCATTATCGAGGTCCTGATCGAAGGCCCATAAACGAGATCCTCATTTAGAGAGCGACCCCCAGCTTTTCTACCTAGTCAACATCCCGATCCCGCCATTATCGAGGTCCTGATCGAAGGCCTATAAATCAAATTCCTTATTTAGAGAGAGCGAGGTGATAGAGAGAGAGAGGGAAATCAACGGCACCTCGATTTTTCCGTGAGCGTTGTTGGCGATGTCGCCTTCTGCGGAGCTTCTCCGTACAAGAGATCGTCTCTGTTGCCGCACACTCTACGCGTTTCCCCTTGCGATTTTCCACAAGCTTGCGTCTCAATTCGCGTCCCACGTTGGCGGAAAATTTTCCGCTCTCGCTTCTGATTTCCTCTACTGTATTTTCTTTTCCCTGTTCCCCCTTCCCCTTTTTCTTATTTTTGGCTGTTTTCTATTCTATTTTACTCCGTGTTTTGTCAGTGTTTTCTTCTCTTTCCTCTACGGACGGAAGTCGTAGCCGGGGATCGGCTTCATCGCAGGATTTTGTTTTTGGTAACTCTTCTATTGCCGTGTTCCGTTAGTCCCGGCTTCTACGGCAACATCGCTATTTCCCAAGGGCATCCTCATCACATTCGGCGTCCTTTTGCACGTTTGAGCAGAAAGTTCTAGTTTGCTTGTTTTGTGTCATTATGATCCGCGTCGACGTTGTTGCGATATCGTTGTTCTCCGAATTTGCAGCTAAAGAAATCTATGCCAAAAATTTGTGCACACTTTCGCCTCTGTAATTTCGCATTATTACTATTATTTGCTTGATACGACGTTAAAGAATGCGATCTGCAGTTTTCGGAATTCGACAAGAGTGTTCGCTTGCAGCAGAGTCTGTGAGAAAGGCGATCCAGTTGCTGAAGTGAATCTCATGTTCTCAGCCGCGTACTACTTCGTGCTGGCGGCGGCGACGAGTAAGGTTTCTTTTCCTCCTCGTACCAGCTCGTAGCTTTTGATTCTCATCTGTATTCGATGCACCTGCGCGCAACCTTTGAATCTGTGCTGCTGCTGCACTGTCTGCACTGTCTCGTGATCTTATGGTCGTGTCTGTTACTTAGACGCCGCTTCGTGCAGACTTCGTCCGCATGAACCTTGCTCTCGCCAAGTAGGTGCAGTAATACTTCGCTCACAGCTTGTATTCTCTTTGTCTGGTTTTACAGACACGCACTAGAACGTTTTCAAAACCAAAAGCTGCACAAGTGTTTCAGTTTGTCTTCTTTGCGGATGATCGCAACTGAAGGAGCTCTTTTTGTCCATATGTATATATATTGAGAGCGTGCTTGCGGAAGAAGAGGCGAGCTTCCCGGTAGCAGCTACGGAGCACTTCAGAATTGGATTCTTATTCTGCTAATACCACAATTACACTACTGTATGACATGATTGCCGACGGCGTGTAGCAAATCTTCTATAATATATGCTATAAGTGCTCAGGTGCTCACAGAATCGTCCTTATCGAAATCCTCTCAAAATCTTAGATCTGGTCGATGATACATGTGGAAAGACTCGCGGAGCGATCTTGTATCGGTTGCCTATTTTGCAAAAGGTTTTAGCTTTCGTCTTGATGCTGAGTAGCTCGCAAACCCAGCGTCCGTAGCTGCACAGCCGGCGTCAGCAGTTGAATTAAGGAATGATGGTTGTAGTAGGATCCATCTAGCTAGAGATACAGCAGACAAGTCCAAATTCGTGCATTCGGTGTGAACATTGAAGGTTTCAAAAACACAGAGAAATCTTCAAGCGGGCGGTCGTGGTGGCTAACATACTCAGAATATTAGCGTTGAAAGATGGCGCCATCATCTGTCCCACCAGCAGAGGGAAATGGCAATCGTCGAGCATCTTCTATTGGTGGTGATATCAACGACTTCCTGGGGAACCCGTTACCACCTATTAAAGTTGATCTTTCAGGTGAATATTGCACGTCCCTTGCCTGCACCTATGTTTCTGCTCTTTTCTTCTTTTCTTTTTTTTTGGGTAGACGAGCTGGGTTTAGGGTTTAGGAAGACCTTCATTTACCTCTCTGGACATCTCTCCTCTTTTCTCCATAGAGGAGAAACCAGCAACCAAGAATCATAGACAGGGGATTCTACATAATGTTTGGTAGGGGGATGTTTTCATGCGATGATCCACATCATAGCCTGTACACATACTGGTTGCTATTGAATTCATGAGAATTGCTCCTTGGGTGATTGTAAAGGTACAGAGAGAATACTGTTGAGTTCATGGTGGAAACTACAAATTAGGTTATTTTTGTCTTGGAACAAAAGAGGTGGAAATTGATGGAGGTCTGGGAATGATTCTAAATTGGACCACATGTGTGGTGGCAGATCACCCCCCATCAATTTCCCCCCTGGAAGATAATTACTTAACTAACTCAATTGCTTCGATTTGCTGCAGTTGATGACTTACGAGAATCATCATATGAGATACTTGTAGCTGCGTCTGGGAGTATGGCTCTTAGTGCAAGGATTGTGTCTGTACGAGGCAACAAGGGACTAGAGAAACCTCTCGCATCATCTGGTCCTGCAAGTCGCTTGAAGAAGGCTCTAGGTCTTCAATCAAGTGGTATTTCGTCATTTCATGGCCAAAAGTCCCGATCAACAGCTGAAATCATACGGGACCAGATGCTGATATCTGAACAAAGTGATATGCGGACACGACGGGCCCTCTCTCGTGCTGCTGCAGGCCAGGTGCATAAAGCTGACCCTAAACCCCAGACCTTTCTGATACATGTCTATCTGGGTAGTCTCCTTGAGAGTTTGAGACATATGTTCTGTTTTCTTGTATGATAGTGGTTGATTGGTTGTCCTCTGCTGACAGAATGTGTGGATTTGAGTGGGTTGTTTTGCCAGCCTACTAAGAGCACAGAGCAAATGTTGGTCCCACTAGAGCTGTTGCAACACATTCCAAGCTCTGCATTCACAGATCCAAATGAGCATGATCACTGGTTTAAGCGGCAGCTTAGGCTACTGGAGGCAGGTCTTCTTGCCCACCCACTGGTCCGTGGTGATTCTGGGGGAGTGGATGCTGTTAGACTCCGCCAAAGCTTGAAGGAGATGTATGTTAAGCATTCAGGTACAGGGAAGAATACTGAGAATATGCAAGCCCTACGAAGTGCAGCTATGGGACGTGCTACAAGACCTTCAAATGGTGAGACAGGTGATGTGCTCCATTGGGTTGATGGTTACCCATTGAAGGTGCATCTGTATCAGGCTCTTGTTGGTGCTCTCTTTGACACCCTCGATCAAGCTTCAGTGATTGATGAGATTGATGAAGTCATGGAGTTGATCAAGAAGACCTGGATTGTATTGGACATTGATCAATTTACGCATACTTTATGCTTCATGTGGGTCCTATTCCGGCAGTTTGTGGTAACAGGCCAAAAGGAAGCTGGCCTTCTGAGAGCGGCAGAGAGTCAAATGACTGAGATCAGTAAAGATACAAAACTGCATGTCCAACCTGAAAGTTTACAACTCATGACTGCCATCCTACGTACCATCAAGTCCTGGGCAGAGAAGAGGCTCTTGGCTTACCATACCTCTTTTCCAGAAGGAGCTGATGGAGCTATGGAGGCATTGCTGGCAATAGCTGTGTCAGCTACTGAGGTTTTGCAACAAGATGTGCCACAAGAGCAACTTCATAGACGAAAACCCGTAGCTGATGTTGCAAGTGGTCAAATTGACGTCTATGTCCGTTCATCTATGAGGACTGTGTTTGCTCAGGTACATCAGATTTCCACATTGCACTATAAAAGTCTATAGTAAATACTGTTTTAGCAGGCTGCAGACAAGAAGTTTTGGAGTAAAATACCTGGTAAATGTGTTTTTGATAAGTTAGCTTTGCCTGCAGTGTCTTCCTTTGTTGCACTTTATCTGACAGTGCCCTCAGGCAAGACTCAGATGAGTGTGTATATGAGCAGAGCTTTCAAGGTTCTTAACAATCTGAAATCCTAGTGGAAGTGTATTCTTGGTAGGTTTTATGAACAGCATTGGCTAATTATAGCAGTGCTAATTACTGAAGTGCTCAAGTTCCATTTATGACTACTGTGTTATGGTGTTCCAATAGAACAAGTTTGAATGATGCAAACACAAGTCTCTTTGTGAATTGATCTCATGATGAGTTTCATATAGTTCACATGTTTTCCTGCAGATGATGGAGAGTGTGGATGCACAGAGGAAGTCAGTTGAGGGAGAAGGAGAGCCAATTCCAGCTCTTGCAATGCTAGCAAATGACACATCAGCACTTGCCACAAAGGAAGTAGAGAAATTCAGCCCTGTGTTGAAGAAATGGCACCTGTGTGCAGGTGGTATAGCTGCTGTGACACTCCATGCTTGCTACAGGAGGGAAATCAAGCAATATGTGTCGAGATTGGATGCTCTGACACCTGATGCACAACAAGTGCTGGAGGCAGCAGATCTACTGGAAAAATCCCTAGTCCAGATTGCTGTGGAAGAGGGTGCAGATGCTGAAGATGGAGGAAAGGCATTAATTAGAGAGATGCCTCCCTTTGAAACCGACAAAATTGTAGGGGATCTAGCAAAAAACTGGGTTCAGCAGAGGCTTAAGAAGCTGGGAGATTGGGTCAGTCGCAATGTTGAGCAAGAGGTAACTCCATCTGTCTGCACACACAATTTCTTTCTCTCTTTAGCTATTGTATGGTTCATGATGGAAAGAATTGTATTCTGTAATACAGGAAATTTTCTGTCTGTGGGGTATGGAATTGTTGCAAAGGTTTGTCATGGTAGTATTGCAATGTTCAACAAAATGGGAGGTTGCATTGAATGGCATAAATGGCATGTCATGGAATGTTTTCTCTATCTTCCCACCGATAATCATATCACTTGCAGTCAGAAAATGTTCATGTGGAAAGAGAACATTGACATGCAAAGTGGTTTCAATAAATTATTCACCAGTGTTTTTTTCAATTTTATCAAACTAGGTCATTCCTGTATCTACCCAACTCATTGGTGCATGTTGCTTGCAGTTTAACTAGAGAATCCACTGAGTCAGGGGAATACATCTTTTGCCCCTAGTTTTTTGTTTGATTTTGTGCTTTCCCCTAACTGAAGGTGGTGGCATTTGCAGCGATGGGAGCCCAATGCCCTAAGAGAGAATTATGCTCCATCAGCTGTGGAGGTTCTCCGCATTGCAGATGAGACATTAGATGCCTTCTTTGCACTGCCTGTGTCACAGTTCCCGGAGCTAGTACAAGAGCTGGCGGCTGGTCTGGATATGGTGCTTCAGGGCTACACCACCCAAATTATTGCTCCCTGTGGTGAGTATCCCTGCATGATTGCTTGAACACCTGGAACCAAAAAGGGGACTTGTCATCTTGGCAACTATGAGCCTAGGTCAAAATATTCTTCCCACAGGGTTTCACGATTCCCAAGAAGTATCCTGGGAGGTGACAATGTTGGTGTAGTCTAAGTTGGAAAGTATATTGTGCTAATGGATCTTGGAAGTTGGAACATATCTGTGTATTGGGCACATGTCTCAGTATCTTTTCCTTGCAAATGAACAGAAGATCTAGTTATTGATGATTCCTTTGATGATTCGAGACATCTTGTTTCATAAGGTTTTCTTGCCATTGAACTGTAAAACAAACTCTCCCCTTTTAGTAACAACAAGCCACTTGGTTCTACTTATTTCAGTAATGATTGTGTTTCTTGATTCTGTCTTCTGCAGGAACCAAAGATGTGCTTGTTCCATCTATACCTCCTCTCACACGGTGCAAGACCAAGAAGTTATGGTTTGGCAAGAGCAAAAGGGGCACTGTGGAGGCTAAGAACAGTCCAATGCTGCAAAGCCACAACCGCAAGGCACCTCTTGCAAATGGGGAAGCTTTCAGTGTACCTCGCCTGTGTGTGCGCATCAATACTCTTCAACACATCACCACAGAAATCGAGTTCATTGAGAAAAAAGTTCGTTTTGGCTGGCAGAAAGACCCAACTATCTCTTCCATGGATCCAAAAACTACAAAGGCCAAGCACCACCCTCTCATGCTGCATGACAGTGTTAGCATAGTTGATGCTAAATTCTATAGAACCCGGGAGGCTGCAAAGGCAGGAGTTGAGCAATTGATGGACATCACTGCATATAGAATTGTTTTTGGGGATTTGAGGAACGTGCTATGGGATGGACTTTATGTTGGGGGTGTTGCAAATGCAAGAATTGAACCTGTCATTGAAAAGCTAGATGCTCAACTAGGAGTTATTGCTGATAGTGCAGCAGAGCGCTTGAGGAACCATGTAGTGGGTGCTCTAATGTGCGCTTGTTTTGAAGGATTTCTGCTAGTTCTATTGGCTGGAGGCACATCTAGGAAATTTAGTACTGGTGATGCAGAGATGTTGGAAGAAGATTTGGGATGCATCAAGGACCTCTTCAAGGCCGATGGTGATGGCTTGCCAGCGCAGATGGTGGATAGGGAAGCACGGACTGCAATGCAAGTCTTGTCTTTGTTCTCTCTTTCTAGTGATGAGCTGATCCAAAGATTCACTGCAGCAACTGGAGTTGCAAAGTCAGGATCCAGATCTTCACTTCCACCAACCACAGGCAACTGGAGTGTTTCAGATGCCAACACATTGTTGCGAGTGCTTTGTTATCGTTGTGATGACACTGCATCAAAATTTCTGAAGAAGAATTATCATCTACCCAAGAGTGAGTAGCTGCTCCTCTCCCGTTTTCTTTCTAGTACAAATTTAGCCTTCATTGAATTTCCCCAGGTTCACCATCTGTGCAAAACTTGGGGAATATGGCCCTTGATATCAAGCATTCAGTACCCAGTAGATCAGAAGATCTTTAAACCCTAACCCTAAATCTCTATGAAATGGGGTTGTGCACACCTTTTGTAGCCAATCTTTGGTAGCTTGTGTTATAGTTGTGCATTGTACTCAATATCTCAAATTCTGATTTGCAGCTCTTCTGCAAAGTCTATTTGATTGTTGATCTTCAAGCACTGCTGGTCTTATGACCCGGCCAGGCAGCCAGGCAGCGAGCAATATAGCATTTGTTCTCATGTCAATTAGCAGAAGAGATGTACATTGTCTGAAATGATAAAGAGTTCTTCTCCAACTGGTTCTGCACTATTGTAGTACCTTGTTTTTTGTTTTTCCTCTGTGATTCTTCAGGACTTGAGAGATGGCTTTGTAGTTGCTCGTAGTTTCTGAATTCAGAAGTTGTAGTAGCTGATGATCTGCACGGGCAGCAGTGAGCAGTACTCAAATGTGCAGAAGCAACTCAGATTTCATAAGGATTTGGCAAGAATCAAGGGTGGAAGAGAAAGAAGCAAATATGATCTGCTAGCTTTTCTTTTCTACAGGACCTGTGAAAATTGAAGCAATTGCTGTCTTCTAGAAATAGCAACTGAATTCAGAGCTGCCATTTCTATAAGACAGCAAAGGAAGAGCTCCACCATCAACAGGACAAGAGCATCTTGCATCTATGAGAGCTCTTCATCTGGATGCAAGCAATCAATCAATCAATGTCCTCATGCTCTTCATCTGCCTGTAAGCATCAATCAATCTCCCTGACCTCTCTTTCTACATGTAGGAAATTGATCAATCTGCCTAAGCTCTCTTCATCTGCTTGTATGCATCAATCAATCTCCCCAAGCTTTCTCTTCTAAGATGCATGTAGGAATTGATCAATCTCCCCAAGTGAGCTCTTCAGATTTGCATGTAAGCATGAAGAGGAAGCAATTGTTGGAACAATTAGCTTGTGCAGTGTGATTGCCTCTTCTTTGTCCCTAGTTTGCGGGTACAACTGTTGTGCACACTCTCTGGCTGCGATGGAGCTTCAGTTCAGGAATGTCTGAGCTTGGATTCAAGCTTTTCTTCAATCCGCACGCACTTGGGCTTGTGGAAATCTTTCTGTCAAACCTCTTCAGGATTGTTGAGAGGTTTTTGCTTACAAGGTTTTCCTTGAAATATGCAGGGAACAAGTTACTTTCTAAGGTTTGAGTTGGCTTTAAAGAAACATTGAGTTGGATACCAGTAGGAAGCCAAAAAAAATGGGGTTGAGATTGCAGATTCTCAGGAATTTTGATGCTTTCCTTCAACCTGAAGAGCATTTGATGCAAAGAACTGCAACAGGCAGAGCTGGTTAGTTGCAACTTTCAAACACCAGAGTGATGCAAATGTTGAAAGCCACATTAGCATCTGGTGACAATAGAGTCCATTATGACCCCACAGTAATAGACATTCACAATGGCTCTTACCACCACTAATGTGTTCTTCTGACTGCATTAGATTTCTGTGGCACCAACATCTGGAAACCTGGATCCTGTACCCTAACCTTCTGTTTTCCAATATTCAGGTGCCATTCTGACTTGTTATAGAGTCTTATTTGCATTAACGTGCATCATGATTGTTGCCTGTGAGGTTTAAAGGTAGGTTGCATCCACAAAGAAACCACTCCTAAATTCTTGATGGCTACAAAATTGGTTTTGGGGCCCAAAACAACAAATCCAGAAAAAGTGTCAGTGTGGGGATGCAGCTCTGGTTGTGGTTAGATTATTTTTCTGCACAGTCTACAGCAATGTAGATGAAAGCCAGACTGAGGCACCAGGAGTTTGTATCTGGTTTCATAACAGTGCCAACAACTCTTGCTTGAGCTTCTGGAGCTTCACCATAACAGTGGCAACAACTCTTGCTTAAGCTTCTGGAGCTTCACATCCCTTTTGAGCTTCTAAGTCTTCACCATTTTAAACCTAAGTTCATAATTGTCCCTCTAGTAGATAAGTTTTGGTAGCCATAGATGCTATGGACTGTATTGAGTCGCCTGGTTTCATTTTCATCTTTTAAAGTTTTATAGACATTAATGATCAACAGACACAGACAAAAGGCAAATGGGTGTTACGGATTATGAGTTTGCTTTCTTATGTCTACAAGTTTATTGGACCTAAGGCTGAACAGAACTGCCTCAGTATTGCAACGAAGGGCAAGAATCCAAGAAACTGATGAGTTCAACTATTGCAGCTTAGCAAATAGTCAATGCTTCAAGCCAAATGATTGCTTTGCACTGCCATTGTTACCCTTCATTACTGACCATTCGGTGCCAACGAAAGAACATTACAATACTGAAGGAATGGTAGTTTGGAGAAAAATCTCACAATGTGTTGTTTACAGTGTACTAAAAAATTGAATCTTTCTTTGTACATACTGCAAAAATTCCTTTAAAAAAGAAAACAGCCAGTTCATTAGTAAAGTGCAACAGCTCTCACAAGTACTGTAGCAAGTAAACAAGAACAGAACAGGCAAAAAAAAACGTCAAATGTGTTGTTTGCAAGAGTGCAAACAAACAGTAATGTGCTCCAGTTTTTGTCCATACCGCAATGAATTTTCATCAAGATGGTGAAATACAATTAGGAAAATGGGAAATCGCACTTAAAGTTGCATGGGAACTGCAAGGAATTCTGTTTGTGGAGTTTTCTATTATCTACCATGTGATTGGAAGATGACTTGCACTTGAATCAAAAGACCCACGCAATGAAATCTGTTCATATACTAAGTGATCATCTGATACAAATGTTTCAGCATTAATACACTCAAAAGAAAATTCAAAATTCAAAATTGCCCTAATCCCAGATTTACAGTAACCCTAGACTTCTACTCAAATGGTGGAGTTGAGAAAAACTTCAAGAACAATCTCAAGTGAGGGCTTCTGGGAGACATGCAGGTTTTGGTGAGTCTCCCAGCAGCTGATTACTGGTTCAGTAAATCACCACATTGCTCAACATCTTTTAGCTCTGCAAAGCCATATTAGGTTGCTAGGTTTAATAGGTTACTGCCTTTCCTTACTGTGAACACCTTGCAAATAGAAATTCCTATCTTTTTTTGTGGGAAATCCCAGCAGTAATAACCCTTGTTAGAACACAAATGCCATTCTCATTGAAGGACTGGGCTTTTCATCCTTGCACCAAAATGAAGAATCAGGTCATTATAAGCATTGTTAAGCTTCATGATGAGATGCAGAGAGGTGAGTATCCTCTCTCTCAGCAGCATGTTACTTCACCAGGGTGATTGACAGTCCCTTTTTCTGACCACGACTTTGAAGGACTTAGAGATTGTCAGGTTCTTCTGTAGCAAATGAAATATTGCAAAAGCTTCATTCAAAGTCTAAATAGGGGTGGAAATGAATTACTGGATGGAAAAAAATAAAATCTATAAATGACGAAGATGTGATGTGTCATTGATTCTTTGGATTTGCCATCCTTGGCTGGTTGAATGTCGAAGGACACTTATTGATGAATTATCAATACACCAGCGTCGGGTCATGTGTGCATCAGAGCCAAGCAATCCCCGTAGTAAGCATTTTATTGCCATGGCATGAGTGAACACGGCTGCACAGTATGGCAGACCCTGTGACATACTGGCCAAGTCATCATGCACCCTGAGTTCACCATAGCTGCCAGTGCTATCCGGTGTCTCATCCTCTTCCTTGCACAACTTGACTCCATCCACATTTTCTCTCACAGCTTCAAACACGTTGTCATCCTTAGTTGAAATCTCCCACTCCTTTGCCCTACACATTTCTGCCTCCTCCAACGGATGGACTTGTATTGAAGACTGGGGGATTGCATTCAAGGGGTCTCCACTTCCCCTTTGGTGCCGAAGCCTGGCTTCCTGCATGGCTGCAAAAGCTCGGTGAAGTACAGTGTTGTTGAGAAATTCCACCATACGAAATTCCACCTGACGTTGTGATTCCCCTCCAGGAGCACAAAAGTCTGGCTGTGTAGCATTGATCAAGGGGAGCATCCTTGCAGTGTACACTTCTTTGCGAGGCTGGCCTTCCCACTGCCCTTGGCTCAGCTCTTGCAAGGCTTCCGCTATCTCCACTACATTTTTCGGTATGTCAAGCTCCTGCGTGGTCAACAACACAAGACAAAAGCAAATTTGCTCAGGAGAATCCAGAAATACAGAAATTATTACAATCCAAGATAAAGCACTGAGAGATGTTTGGAACTCCAATCCCCCTCACATGTAGGGCTACATTTCTGTGTTCAATGCAAGTATATTTGTGAAGATTGCATCATGGATCTCCCAAAAGAAATTTTAACATCCAAATTTGTGACAAGTCAAAAAATTCAGTAGTGGGATGACTTGCATGGTAGCAAACTAATGAATCAATACTTACCTGGCACACAAAAAATGCAGTTTGCTTGGCCCGTTCAAGTGGAGATGAGTAGACTGCATCAAAGTCCACTCCCAAAGACCTCAAGTGGACACCAAGGGCGTGTGCCTGCCTTTTCCCCAAAGCAGTGAGAGTTGCCAAAGGACTCCTCCCACCCACTAACTCCGGATGTGCATTCATGGTGCTCTCCGCATGCCTTATCAAATAAACCTCAGTGTGGACATCCTCATCCCCTAGGTCAAAAAAAAAAAAACCCCAAAACCCACACCCACCATTCGAAACCTGGACTTAGATAAAAAATACCCAAAAGAACCTGCATCCAAATCCTAAATAGATCAGAAATGTCTAGCAAACAAAAGGCCCTTCCCCCCAAAAAAAAACCGCACAAGATTGTAGGTGCTTCCCAGAGAGAGCGCGAGCCAAAGGAATATAAGCAATGGGCAATAGTTCAAAATGCCAAACCTGACACCCAATTCGGCGGTGATGATGCAGCACTGACCATGGATTGAAGGCGTGAGGAAGCGTTGAGAATGTTGTAAGGATCCGAGACACGAACCGAAGGACCAAGGTAAGTGACATGAGGTGAGAGAGGAGAAGAGGAAGGATGGCAAGGAGCAACTTCTGGTTCTTGTTGCAGCTCATCCACGCCTTCTGCTTCCACTGACAACATAGCACCCATCACCCCTGGAAACAGTATCACAAATCCCCCCCGGCCCCTACCAACAACAAAAAAAAAAAGCCCTCCTCAACACCCAACTCTGACACATAAAAACACTAGTAATCCTTTCAGCACAACAAAACTTTCAAAGTCTTCATGCATTTTCCCCCCACCATTTTCAAACACCCAAACAAGCTTCATCATCATTATAGAACCCACACTTTTGTTGTTGAAGAGAGCTCCATATGTTCAAACAAATGGGCTGGTACAAAAACCAAACCAAACCCACAAACAAAACCAGGACTTCTGAAGAAACAATAACAACAACAAAAACAACAACAACCCAACACAAGAGACTCGAGCTCAAACCCAAGAGACCACTTCACATGCGCTTTTGATGATGATTGATGATGATGTAGCAGCAAAAGCTCTAAAGAAATCTGGTAACAAAAAGTGGGTTCCTCTTCAAGTGCTACAATCTGGGTACCAAAATGGGTTTTGTTTTTTTTACTTAGCAAAACACAAACTAAAGCAATTCAACACCATCACAAGTTACAACATTGAGAACTAACGAATTCTGAGGGTAGAGTTTTGAAGGCTTTATAGGATAGATATTTCTTGTGAAGAGGAGTAATAAGTGTGAGAAGAGAGAAGAGGAGAGGAGAGGAGAGAGAAGTAGGTTAGGTCTGGACCCTGAGGGTGTGTGAGAGACAGAAGAGAGAGAGAGAGAGAGAGAGAGAGGAAAGCAATAATACAAAGGAGGGAGGGGAGAGGGGGACCCAGCAGAGAGTTCTTCTAAGAGAACCTTCATCAGTCTTGGTTTTGATATTTCAGAAATTTTTTTGGGGGCAGCTTCTCCATGTGTTGGGTTTTTTTAAGCCTGGGTTCTTCAAATTTTTAAATTAAATTCTTGAACTTTTAAAAAAAAAATTATTAAAAAAAATTTCAACAAACTTTTGAGTCTAGTTCAAAAACTAGGTTCAATTTCATATATACAAAATAGAGACTCCCAACTTGTTTACCCAAAGAATCTGAACTTGCAATAAAATCAAGAGTTTTTTTTCTTAGGTTTAGGGTTTTATTTTTTATTTTATTTTTTCAAATTTAACAAAAAAAAAAGTTAGTTCCGTGGTCTAGTTCTTATGCTAGTTCCAACAAATAAATGTTAATTCAAGTCCAAGTATCACAAGAAAAACTTAAACCTTCAATTTCAGTCTTATAAATTAAAAAGAACTTACCAACATTGGTACTCATCTTTGCTTTTGACAAGAGACTAATTCCTATGACATTGGTACCCACCCCCAAGAGCTTCACAGGTTTGAGCCAGTGTTGGCTGGTTATTGAATTTTGACCTAGTTATCAATTCAGACTTACCAACTGGTTATTGTTTTTTTTTCTAAACAATTAAATACCCTAATCAATAATATTAAAATTTCAAAACCAAATAACCTACCTGGATGACCTTTGTTTTCATCTAGGTAAGTTATCGATCCAAAAAACACTAAACAATATTATGCTAGAAAAAAGAAAATAATTAAAAAAAATTGCAATGAAAGAACAGCAATGAACCTGGATTTTAATTGAATATATATATATTTTTTGGTGAAGATCCATGGTTATATTGAGACTAATTTATTAAAAAAATGAGCTATATTTTTTTTAATCTTTTTTTAAAAATTCTTGAAAATGTTGATCATGAGGTCAAATAACCCACTTTGAGAACTTGATGCCATTTTCTAAAACCCACCCAACACTGATTCAATCCAGCAACAGTTCTCCCTAAAAAGGAACTCACAGCCCACAGTAACAACACTTGGTGAACACTCTTTTAAAATGTGGGATCCAATGATGAAACTACATAATGTGGGACCAGATGACAACTATGTCATTCTGTAGTCCCTCATTCAGTAGTCCCTCCTCTGGCAACAACATTGAGGCCTTTGTCCCTTATCCTTCCAAAAGAAAATTTGAAGCTCTTTTGTTTTGCTGATTGATTGTGATAAATTGGGCGGTGATTGCTTTTAGTGTTGGTTTTAAGGGTTTTAGCTTTCACCCATTTGGTCACATAATTGATGGCTATCAAAATATACATGTTTTCAATGTAATGTTTTTGATTTCCATCCATTTGGTAACATAATAATGGAATATAAAAATTCAATAAAAATCAATGGTTGGAACCATCATATGGAAGACAAATGAGAAAGCTAAAGAAAGGTCAAAAAAATGCACAACTTGCAGGAACCAAAGAAGGATCTTGTGTTAAGAAGCTATCTCTTCCATAGCCCCTCTAATGTCGCCAATATGCAAATAGTGAGATCTAATAATAATAAGAGGTCTAAAGCATGTATATTTTGATAACATAATTAATAGGTACCAAAATATACATGTTTTTAATATAATGTTTTTGACATCCACCCATTTGGTAACATAATTACTAGTTACCAAAATATACATGTTTTCAATATAACATTTTAAACTTTCACCCATTTGATAACATAATTAATAACTATCAAAATAAACATGTTTTAAATATAACATTTTTGACTTTCACCCATTCGGTAACATAATTGATAGCTACCAAAAAAAAAACATGTTTTTAATATAACATTTTTGACTTCCACCCATTTGATAACACAATTGACAACTATCAGATAAATATTACTACACTATCATGTCCTGTAACAACCTTCATGCAGTTGAGTCTTCAGACCCCAAACCCTAAAAGGGCTTTGTTATTATAATGTGAGTGAAAAGGAATTGAACACATGATTTTTCTTTTGGTTGTTGGACTGCATTTTTACCTCCAAATGAAGAGAGGGAAGAGGGTTTGTTAGTTAGTACCCACCATCACTACTGTTGTTGATTGATCGATCGATCACGTATATACAGTACATGTACATACTGATTTTACATGTAGTGGAGTCGTCTTTGTATTTTTATTCATTTTTGAAAGGAACTAGGGTTGTTAGGAACCGTTGAAGGTGAAGAAGCTATTGAAAAACAACAAAAAGGTTTGTTCCATCCAAAAGGGGGCCATGATGAGTGACTTGAAACGGCTACTTGATTCCTGTTTCAAGTCATCACTCATCCACGCATTCACTCATGAGAATTGAGTCACTGAACATACGAACATATATGCACTCAAGAGATGAGAGAGATGAGAGAGATGAGTGTGTATGTATAAGTACCACCTAAACTTGTACTGAAATGGCGATCATGTATGAAATATACCCATGACTGTCAAATGCTGAGAAGTAGTAGAGTAATTTAAACAAGTTTTGCACATTTTCATCATAAGTGTGAAAGACTCACATACTAATGGTGTGTGCATTCACACTTGATGTTAAGTCCAGTGTTAAATGAAAATCTAGGTGGAATCCTAGGTGGCACCCAACGTTAAATGGACCATGATAGCTCGATGTTACAAGTGAATGCTAGCTTTAACATGAAACCTTTCATGGCAACTAGTTTTTAAGTCCTAAATGGCTAGCATGGTGTTACCGAACTCAACCCTAGAATCCCTAACACAAAGTGTGAATGTAACTTAATATTTATACGGGAAGGCACTCCCCTCAGAGCTTGAGATCAAGGTGGAATGCCCTACCGAGGGTGACCACCAGTCTGGATTGATGACAAAGGCCCCCAAATCACAAAGGTGAATCCCCCGCCCCCCCTCTCCTTAAACCCTAAACCTAGCCCGGGAATACACAAAAGCAAGCTCCTAAGCTATCAAGTGGCTATATAAGGGCTGATATGAGGATGTGCACTAAAACCCACTGGCAAGGTATAAATATGGTATGTGTAGTTGAATCTTGGGCTGGATATGAATATAGTATTATTAATTAATTAATTAAATAAATTTCTTAAATAAAATTTTATTTAATTTTATTTATTTATTTATTTATTTAGCATACCAAAAGGCATATCAGCATTGATATGAATCTTGAATGTGCCTCCAATTCACAAACACAAAAATTACAAATGCAGTCCATTCAACTGCTACAAGCTCTTTTGAAAGGAAAGCCAATGAGAGCTCAAAAAAGAAAAAAGAACGAAAAAAGGAGTAGATATCTACAACCTCAAAGAGATTGTTGCAATTGCACACAACCAAAAGATTTCCTCTCATTGAAGGAGCCATAAAGGAGATAAAAAAAATTTCGAGACTAATTTTCTAGTGTAAATTTCACTATTTTTTCTAAATTTGTTGAAGAATTCACCATTTTTTTATTATCAAAAAATTGAAAAAAATAATTAAAAAAATCTGATTATTGAAAATAATCTTCCATGAAAATGGGCACCTTATCACAATGATTAGAAGTTCAAACCAATAAACCCCTAGTTGTTGTTGCTTAAAATTTTTGGCATGAAATTAATTGCATGTCAATTTAGTCGTCAAAGCAAGTATTGGTTATAATAATACCCCAAAAAATCTCCATTTTAGTAGCAATAATAGTGTGTGGCATTGTGGCATTGGCCCAAGTGTGAACTTGTTACCCAACTAATTTCTCCTTCCAAATGAAGGTATTTAAAATTTTAAAAAATAATTGTAAGAAAATTACTGAGGGCATGTAAAAAAGCAAATAGGTAACAACTATTGCATGTGTTAAAAAATAAATAAATAAATAAATAAAAATCTAAAAATTTGATCAATCCCTTGTACATTTCAAAAATGTAAAGCACATTTTAAAGTAACAAATTATGACCAAAATTGTCACAAATTTGTGTGTCCTCTCTAAATATTAATTTCTGTTTTGAAATCAAATGGATCAAAATTCCCCCATTTAATTAGGATTTCTACAAAGTCCTCCCAAAAAAATATAAATATTAAAAAATATATATATATATAAATCCCGAAAAGCCCAAAAGTAAATATAATTAATTAAAAGAAAAAGAAAAAGAAAAAGAAATGGGGGCGTGCACAGAAAGAGAAAGGGGGGGAAGGACAGGAAGACATGAATAATAATAGGTAGACTAGGGTTAAGCTATGGGGTTACTGTGCTACCAACCGCAGTCATTTATGTACCAGCCTTGGTGAACATCCACATAAGGGAAATGGGATTTGCATCTAACGGTGGAACGCAACTCATTGATGAGCCTATTCCAATTGGAACTGTACATTCCAACAAAAGCATCGCATTCCAGTGCTAATTCCAGACTGAGCAGGCTGTTGAGGTACTCCTCGGTCCAGCCGATTCTCTCGGCGTAATCCATAGGACTGATGGTGGAATCGTCCACACGGCTGACGTTGGTCCACGACACGTTCCAGTTGGTCACTTTGGCGAAGAACTGGACGGAGTTGGGGTCTTCGGTGCTGAGGAAGATGTTGCGTGTGGCGATGTCGGGGAATTTCTCCAGCAGCTCTTCTGCCAATCGTAAGTAGACTTCGTCGGCAACCAGATTACTCTCCTTCCATTTATCACCATGTCGAATGTGAATCGAGATTGTCCCGGGATCGATCGGTTTGTTGCGGAAAAGAAGTTGGCGACGGGAATCCAGTTCGCGTAACGTGCGAAGATTGGGACGAACCATGTAAGCCACTGCTTGTGCACGCCACCAGTGATACCAATGGTCTGCACGCATTCCAGAAAGGGGGAAGAATTTGAAGAATCGGTCTGGTGCTCCCGATATCATGTGAAAAAAATTCCCGATGGTATTGACGTGAGAGCTGAGAACCGTCAAGTTGGATTGATCATTCCCACCCCCCATATCAATCGCTGGAATGTCGTCCCACTCCGGTAATTTGCCGCCGAAGATGTCGTAAATGGAGCAGGACGTGAACGGTTCGAAGTAGCATGCGTCCATGGTGTCGTAACCGTCGCAGAATGTGCCTTTCATCCAGTGGTGATTGGGAGTCGGGTATAATACCAGAATGCGATCTGTGTCTAATGCTATTCGTAACGCGACTGTTGCCACATGTAATGAAGAGCCGATTCCATTCGCCCATCCTAGCATTAGGTACACCAGGAATTTCTTGTTCTCGCAGCTGCTTGGATGCTGATGTCTCCAAATTTCTCTTTGTGTTGCAATCGTCCCGAACATTGCTTGCCCCGGCTGTCTAGTCTCGCTAACCTGACTCGCAGCCTCCACCGGTGGTGAGTAATTGAAGCGTCCTGTCCAGTACTTGGGCGGGAAAAATTCAGGCTCACATTTTGTGTCTCCCTTGTCTTCTTCTTCTTCTTCAGTAGTCTTCTCCGCTAGTCCTGATACTGAAAACGACTCGCTCGATACAAATTCGGACTCCATTTCCTCATCTTTGCTGACACGATGGAACAAACAACAAAACTCGTTTAGATCTCAGATCTACATATTACATTTCAAAACTACACATACCATTACAAAAAGGGAAAAAAAAACGCCGTCCATGAGAAAAGCAGTGACCGATGCATGTGCAGGCTTTCATATCCCAGTTCATGAGAGGGTGAGTAGTACAGGGTACCTGCGATGTGCTGGGCGTGAAACCAGTAACAGATGCCCCATGATGATGAAGCCAAGACCACAACCGATGAAAATTGCTCGTGGTATCAAGTGTCTTGTCCATTTAGCAGTAGTGCTAGAGTTCGTCATCATCCGACCAGCCTGCTTCGGCATGCTGAGACTGCAAGCAGCTGCAATTTACCCACAACAAAGCACTGGCAAGCGTGAACTGATCATAATATAACAAATCAGATGGAGAACCACGCAGGCGCGATCCGTGGTGGTTCTCAAACTATAAAGCTGTACCTGCGCCGGGTATGCAGGCGGACGGGAACTAGCTAGCGAGTCCACGACGACAAGGGTATTATAACGTGAGATGAAAGAAACGTGCAGCACCATGTAATTAGACGTGATCAGCTTGAACAAACGTGCAGCAAGGAAGAAAAAAAAAAAAGGAGAGAGAGAAAGAGCGCGCGAGCACGGGTGAGAAAGAGAGAGAGAGAGAGAGCGCACGCGACGGAGAGAACGAAAGAGCGCGCGCGCAAACGAGGGAGAGAACGAGAGAGAGAGAGAGAGAGAAGAGAGGGGGGAGGTGGTGACAGAGAGAGGATGGATTTCATACTTCATCCAGTAATGGAATACATGCAATTTTGGATGAGATTTGGATGATTGCAATCATGGACGAAATATTATACATTATAGATAAGTGTGTTCATGGATGAGCATTTTTACTAAGTTATATTTCTCAAGCCAGAGTGAACCAACAGCCAGCAGGGCACTTATGAATGAGAGATGGATGGATGGATGCATAGATGAATGGGTGCATGAATAGGTGTGTTCACACTTGGTGTTAGGTATTCTAGTGTTGGGGGTCCCCTAGCATCATATTTAGTCATTTAGGACTTAAACCTTCTTTCCATGAAAATTTTATGTTCAGCTAACATTCACTTTAAACATTAAGCTATCACCTATTTTAACATTATGTGTGTCACGGAAGATGCCACCTAGATTTTTATTCAACACTAATTTAACATCAAGTGTGAATCCACCATAAGAATCTATGACTTAGCTCTTTCTTACCTACCATTGACAAACACATACCTACCTACTATCAACCCATGATTAGCTATTACCTACTTACTAACAACCCATGATTAGCCATTACTTACCTACTTTAACCTATGACTAACCCTTATCTACCTATTGCCATTATAATTCAATTTATCATTCAATTCACTCATAGCAAAAGCATTTATCAATCAATTAAGGACAATAATGTATTAGTTACCCGATACACTATACATAGTCAAGGTTGCTACCAATGTTGGCCGAGTATCCAACTAGGTAGGAAAAAATCGTTGAGTAAGGATTCGGATTTATAGACCCCACCCAAAATTGAGTGCAACATATTGAAACTGGATATATAGCGGAATTGGAAATTTGTGTAGGTTAAAGATTTGCCTTTGGATTTGTATTTTAGAACATAACAAAACATCTCTAAATTGTAAACTTGACACCTATCAATGCATTTTTCTCACGTTTCGGTTTCGAAAGTTGTTAGGTTTAGGGTTAGGGTTTACTTGAACTTTCCCCTTTCTTATCTTGTCAAAGTTCTTTCTTTCTATCTCCATCAACCTTTTCTAAGCTTCATTATTGGTTATATGTTTTTTGGTGACCTTTTGTTTTTCTTCGGCATTGTTATGAATGATTGGCCAAGATATTTCAACAACTTGGCAACTTCAACAATTTTAGGTATTCTCTCGAACTTTTCTCTTTTGTTTTCATGTTTCATTTCCTTACATTACACAAGCTATGGTTTGTTCTTCTTGTTTATCCTTTGCAGCTTGTGTTGTTTTTCATGCTTGCAATGAATCGTCATGTAACGATGATAGTGCTTTTCGAAGTTGTTTTCTTATGTTCTCATCAATGGTGAACTTTTTGATGTCAACTATGTGCTTCATGCTTTTCAACAATTTTTTTTTCTTTGGCATATTTATAAACTAATAAGATACTTCAACTTCGCAAATTTAGGTAGTCTTTCACCTTTTTCCTTTTATTTGAATGTCTTATTTCCTTGCATTACACTAGAAAATTATTTTGTACTTATTGTTTCTACTTGTTCATGTTTTGTATTTTGCATTGAAACTTGCAGGTTTTGTTGTTCATAGGGTAAACTTGTTCACCTCTATGTCTTGTACATGTTGCAGCAAGTTTGAGTTTGTGTTATGTAATAAATCTTTAAAATTAGAACTTCACCAACTTCAACTTTCGAATATTTTGTCACCCCTTCCATTTTTCTTTGCTAATCTTAACATGTTTCTTGTTATAGTTAAAGGGTTGCAATAGTTCCAACATTGATGATTGTTCAATGGTCCTTTCACTTGTCTTGTTGTCTTCCTACTACAGCTAAAAGGACATAGTAATTGTATTCTTATTGTAGCTGAATGGATGTCTTGCTCTAGCATTAATGATTGTTTAATGTTCTTTGCATTTTTCTTGTTATCTTCTTGTTGCAATTATAGAACATAACATTTGTATTCATGTTGTAACTAAATGGGTGCAAAGTTCCAACATTGGTGATTGTTCAACAACCCTTCCATTTTTCTTGTTGTGTTCATGTTCCAATTAAAAGGACATAACATCTATATTCCTATTATAATTGAATGGATTCAAAGTTCTAACAATGATGATTGTTCAATAATCTTTCCATTTGTCTTTTTGTGTTCTTGTTGCAGCTGAAAGGACATTACAACTATATTCATGTTGTAGTTGAATGGATGTAAAGCTCCAACATTGATGATTGTTCAATGGTCCTTCCATTTTTCTTATTGTGTTCTTATTGCAGTTAAAGGACATAACAGTTCTATATTGTATACCTAGTGCATCATGTTTAAATTTGTGTTATGTAATAAATCTTTAGAATTGGGATTCCATTTTTCTTATTGACTTCCTATTGCAACTTAAAGGACATAGCAATTGTATTTGTATTGTAGTTGAAGGGATGTAAAGTTCTAGGATCAATGATTGTTCAATAATCCTTACATTTTTTTTGTTGTGTTCTTATTGTAGCTAAAAGGACATAGCAACTTTGATGGTGTTTGCAAGTGGCATTTACCTTTACACCATATTGTTTAAAGATGATGTTGAATATGGTGAATTTATGTCTCATGTTGAAAGTATAATTCAAGGATCACAATAAGCATCAAATGTCAAATCAAATACTAATGAAAATGCCTTTTGGGTAGTTCTTTTTCCAAAGTTTCTAGCTAACCAAAGCAAATGGTATCCTTGGCATCTCACTACAAGTTATTGGGCATTTTTTTTTGTGAATGATGGTGCACAAATTAATTCACATAATTTAGTGCAAATCATGTGATGTATTGTCTGCCACTCCAATCCAATTGATGCTAATGCTATAATATTTCCCATGGAAAAATTGAGGGACTTATGAGTTATGAAAAAAAACTATGAACATCTTCCTTGAAAAAACATGTATCTCATGAACGTGTGAAAGAGGGCAAGAGGTGGGACTTATTGGTGCAGAAAGTTCAAGGAAACAAGAATCAACAAAAGAAAGGAAAAATGTCCTTCCTTTGATCATTCTATTTTTTGGTAGCGATTTCCCTTACAACAAAATTGACCTTGCACAACATGCCTTTATTGAAGATCTAGTTTTATACATTGCAAAAAAGTGTTGTCTGATGTCCTCTATTAAGAATCACTAGCTAAGGTGCATGGTTTTAAGATAATGTTTTAGTTTTGTGTCTCCCTATTGACATTAGTTGGTGATAGAAGTGTTGCAAACATTTTGAAGAAAACTAGGGAAAAATGTTTTGCCCTCACTTGCTTCATGTGTTACATGCACAACATCTTTCAATCTTTGAATGTCTCATGGTTGGCATGACATTTTTGCCATGGTCATTAGTTTTATCAACAATTTATGGGAGCCCACACATATCATAATGGGAATTTTTGAGGTGCATAACACAATTGGTGTAGCCATCACAAACCAAGTAAAAGTGTTATTGAACTTTTTTAGTTTACTTGACAAGGTCATTGCTTATGTCAAGGATGAAAGGTCTAATATAAGAACCTTGACTTTGGCGTTGATAAATGTTGTTACTTGTTCTCCTTTTCAATTAACTAGTCCATTTGTGGGATCTTTGTTTTGCTTATGATGATTCCAACATGTGCTAGATTTTCAGAAGTGAGTTTGAAAAATGTTCAAACATCAATGCAAAAGATTATTACTTGGATTAAAAAATCTAAGAAGGGGAAACAAAAGTGGAAGAACTTTTGTATTATTGTAGGGTTGTTAACAAGGATGTTAAAATCTCATGTGAAGACACAATGTGCATCATGAATCATTCTGTTATATGAAACTATGGAGTATTGAAATACAATCTCCATGTGCTATGGGAGACAATAATCTTTGGCTTTGTCATCACGAGTCCCAATGTGCCAACTTGGGCTATTGCTTCAGCTATTATAAATACATTACCACTGGTGGTCAAACAATGTATATTAAATCAAAGTCAAGGGTTTTGGTTGTTGTCAAATGCACTTGCATATGCTTTCAATGAAATCTAAGGTGGTCAACACTCAAAATTTGAATCAACCTTTGATTCAAGGTGATTTTGATTTTAAATTGCTAGAGTGAACTCACAAATGATCATCATGTTAACACCATTTCTAGCATTACCTAGCACTTACATTCATTCCAAGGCACATAATATGTTGTCCACCATGTTGGACCCATGTTTTAAAAACATGAAGGTCATATAAGATTATGTGGGTAATTTAGTCATTGTTGATGTTGTTGCAAAATATGATGTTAAAGTTATGTACCCACTACTATTGCAAGTTTACTTAATTTTGAATCTTGTGAAAACAACAATAGAGCCGACAATAGAGCCATCATGTCATCATTGAAAAATGAATTGTAAATCTTCCAATGATTATGTATATAATCGACAAAAATTGCCAATCCCATAAGGTGGTGGGCAACACATTCAATACACTTATTCCATGTGTCATTTTTAGCTTGTCAAGTATTTGGCATGGTTAACTCACAAATTGAGATTGAAAGAATTTTTAACATTGTTGGTATTATCACAAATCTTTGACGTTCTTGACTTGGAATTGACAATTGATCAATGCATCCTTGTTTTTAAAAATTAGCCTAATGACGCTTGTTTTGGGTGTGTAAGAGTCAAGGAAAACACACTTGATCAATTTTTTACATGTGAAGATGCATTGATTGAGGAGCACAAAAAACTCATTGAAGATCAAGGTCTTTTTGAAGAAGATTTTGACTTTGATTGACTCAATAGCTAGTAATTCAAATTCTTTTGAACTTGATGATTCTTTTGTTGTAGGAATCTTTGTTGTAATCTTCTAGTGATGAGGTGGGCAAGAAGACAGTTGCAATCTTCAAAAAGGGTTAAGGTGACCCAGCCCTGAACATCTTCATAGCTATGGTGACATGTTGGGGCAAAAACTTAAAGTTGTGTTTAATTTGGTTTCTTTTCTTGGTCATGTTGTTCTATTGCTCCATTGATTTGTGGGTTTTGGCTATTGATTTGGTTTTGCTAATGCTTGGGGATTTGACATCTAGTTTTTTCTCTTTTAGTTTCAGGTATTGTTGATGCAGGGGAACAATAAGTCAAAAATCATTTTCTTGGCTTTGTCGCTACTTTGGGATTTGCCATTTGATTTCTAGAAGTTCCTCCATATTCTCTACCACGGTTCTGCGACAACTTGATGCATCGGGATTTGACGTCCAAAAGGTTTTTTTTGCTCATTTGTGGTTCTGTTAATGCATGGGAATTCAACTTTCAAGCTATCGATTTTGTGTGGTTTTGTTCATGTATTTGACATTTTTTGAGTTTTGTTAATGCTTTTTTATTGTTTGGGGCTTCTATTAATGTGTGGTGGGGGGTAACACAAATCACAAGCTTTGTGACTATTCTGGTTGCTAGCTGATATGTGGAGGCAAAAGCCAATAAGCCTTTTGTTTTAATGTGGTAATGTCAATGTCTAAAGTTGTTTTTGTTTTGGTGGTTTTATTGATTTTGCCCACTTTTAAGGAAACTGAGGAAACATGAAATTTATAGTGAAAAACCATAGTTACGGATGCTCTGGCCCATTGATTAATACTAGATAAAATTTTGTGTGTGCAAATTGTGATGAGAATACCATAGCCTTAGCCTATTGATGCTTGGGCCACTTGATTAGGGAGTTATGGGATGCTTACTGTGGTCAACTTCACATTGTCAATCAAAAATTGCATATAGCCATGTATTTCTGTAAAAAATTAATTAATTAAAAACCCTAATCCCTAACCGTACCTCAGACTGCCTCCTCTTCGAAAAAAAAATGAAAATCATCACAATTTTGGTTTTTAGGGTTTAGGGTTTTCAATAGCAAATCGCTAAAAGTGTTTTTGCAATCTAGTAGTTAGTTTGATCTTGCCAAGGAAAACCATCTTGGACTACTTCCAATCCTTACTATCAATACTGACAAAAGTTGTGCAAACAAAACACTAACATATTCTGCAACAAGTACCTGACAAATGCACGATTGATGAATGAACAAATCTTTTGTTCCTTACTAGATCGATCCCTAAACTATTGAAACTGACAAAAGTCACACAAACAAACATACACATTTTCTACAACAAGTACCTGACAAAAGGCCCAATTGATGAGTGAAACAAATCTGTTGTTCCTTACTAGATCAATTCTTACTATTGAAACCGAAAAAGTCACACAAACAAACATACACATATTCTACAAGTAGTACCTGACAAAGGCCCAATTGATGAGTGAACAAATCTGTTGTTCCTTACTAGATCAATTCTTACTATTGAAACCGAAAAAGTCACACAAACAAAACATACACATACACATTCTGCAGTAAAATACCTGACAAACTCAATGCCCACACCCACTAATGCCTGTCACGGCTCTCTTTGCTTGACCATGTTGCCCAGACTTTCATAAAACAAAAGTGAGTGTGAAGACCAACAACAGCTGGCAACATTTTGAATAGTGAATTTTTCTGGAGCTTGTAACAAGGCTTCAGAATCTCTAGAGCTAAACCTAGACTAGAAATCTGTTTGAATGGGAGAAAAAACCATGGATAAAATTTTGATTATTGCCGTGCTGACTACACACTACTGTTAGGCCGATTTCCAGCTAATATAAGAGAAATCTCCAAACCACGGCTGAAGGCTTGGTTGAAAACAAGCCTTGTCTGGAATGTTGAAACAAATGGGAACCATGACAAGAATGCAATGGGGATGAATACCAGCATACCCATACATGCATCGTATGCTCGGGCAATTTCTTGCACAGACTCCCATAGTCTCAAACCCTTTACAGCAGGTCTGCATGCAATTGCAACCTGTCAAAACAGAAGTGTCAGGTCTTTCTATTAAATAATAAGCAAATACACAAATCAAGTTCTAATGAAGAATAGGTTAAACTTTCAGCAAGCAACATAGTCAAAATGCATTGTGTTTCCTTGTAGAATGAGCAAAGATTGAAGATCTGAGGCTGAGGTGCAGAAGAAACAAATTCTCCAAGTGACAGTGAAGGGAAGATGTTTACGGAGAGCAGTCCCCATCCTGTTGGGATAAGTGCCAGCCCAACAGCGAAGACATCGCCTATAGTCAGAGGTGTTAGGACAACTGCCACAATGATGCCCGTGACAATACTCATGAATAGCAGTGTCTGGAACAGACGCACCAATCGCTGAACCTTTGGCGATTTAGTTGTGAAGGTGAACAACTGCCATTTTGGAGCAAAACAGTTCCAAATCAACTGTGACAGAATTTGCAACTAGGTAGATTATGCATTACAACTTTGATAAAGCGAAGCAGGAATCCATAGACATATATATCACTAGGTCTGTACAGCTAGACTACAGAACAGACAAAATTGTACAGTGAAGTTTTCTGTGCATGACCAGAGAAAACTGGTGAAGAGAAGACATTGAACTCCAGCTATAGCAAGAAGAGAAGCTAAACAAAAAAATCAGCATGGAACCTGCTAAGATGCTCAGAGAGCAATAAGACGCACCTGAAAAATGACCACTATTGCAATCAGCACCAGCCAAGAGAACCCGTACACCTGCATTGACCCCATTTTCCCACATAAGCAGCAGTGGTGGCCAAGACTACATAGGAAACCCCTGAAGGCAGGAAAATCAAGAGGTATATCACATAAGACAACATACTACATTAGAATCAGATAGCAACTTTGGCTTAACAACTGTTTTCCTCTTTTTTAGTTGGCTGTCCTGACATGTAACTGCCATAGGAAAAGAAGAGACAGAAACAAGGGTGATTGCAGTGCTCACATTGAGACGGGTGCTATGTTCATCCACATGAAGATGGTATACTATACCATACTGAAATATGAAGAATCGCAGACTCAAAATGGTCTCCCAAAATCTGCTTGTATTTGTTCGTATATGTGTCTTTCACATGACCCACAAACATGTCCATGCACACATAAGGAAATTGAGTTCATAAGGAAATCTGAAGTGAGGCAGAGCTCACAAAATTGTAAGGGTGTGGGAAGCAGGACAATATACAAATTTGGACCCTTTTTAATACAAAGGCAAACTATGAACTCCCAAACTAAATGAAGATATGCAACTGTATATACTTCTTGCATAAAACATAATATCAAGCAAAAAACCAGAGAAAATACATGAGCCAAGGAAAGATCTAAAGCTTATGAATTGGAGAGAAGTCAGAAAGGGAAACAGCAAACTTTATCTTACTTGCTCATCAAACCACCAGGCCTCCCAGCTGTTTTCAATCTTAACTCCAACTCCACCCTTGTAGTATAGCCATTTTGTCCAGTCTTCAAAGTCCTCCACTGTTCTGTAGGCAGAGCATTACTGTTAATGCAATCCAAGATTGCACACTTCAAGCATTTAAGCATATTCACATAGGGCTACATATCTAACCACTGCTTCTGCTCAGGCATTTATGATACTAGAGATTTCTAAATTCATCCACAGGCCGTCAAGTCGTTCTTACTTTTGCCACTCAAAACCTGACGGGTTGAAAATGTATGGTGCAAACAGCCAAGACAGGGCAAGGAACCAACTGCTGAAAGTGAGCAAGATGAAATTTACAGCCTTGCGGTCCTCTGCCCCATAGGCCAAGTACACAATCAACAGCATTACGATCTCCATTCTGCATTGTCATACAAGCAACATACACACACATTTCAGCAGCATGTCTACTCAGAGAGCTGCAGAGACAGGACAGATTCTGCATAACCTGCATTGCGGTTCACGGTTGCAAGAAGTCAAATCTAGTATTCATGGCATAAATAACAGATCTTCCTTGCAGAAAAGATGCTGTTAGAGCAATGAACTTACGCTTTGGTAAAATGACTGCGGGAGTACATTCGATAATTTTCAGCGAACTTGATATGGGTGACAACAAAACCTCTTCCTGTAGATCGATACTGAATAGCCAGAAACCGTACATCAATTCAAGGTGTCCAACCACGATAACAAATCACATGGTACAAAACTACACAAATTATGCTTGAAACATTAGTACTATACTTGCCATGGTGGTTCATGTAACCCTGCAGAATATTTGCAAAAGTTCCAGCAGCTACCTCCAGATCTTGAGACGCTAACAGTGCACTAGAGCAAAAGAACAACTAGCAAGCATGCATACACTGGTTTATTGTACATGACCTCACAGTTTTCATATATTCCAAACAAGGTGTGAAGTATGTGACCACTTCCTCTGACAATGACAACAGAGACTTTGAGAATTTTACCTTGGCGCCCCCATGGAGAATGGTCCGCCCAAAGTAGTGGGTTCGTGTTCCAAGGGAAAATGTAAAGAACACTGATGCCAATTGTAGCTGCATTGTACAGAAGCTGATAATAGCCTGAGCTCAACCACACATGATACAACTATTAGGCACAAACATCTTCTCCCAGAAGCAGAGTTCTGTTCATGTAGGATGTTGGGCCTATGCAAAATCTGAAGTGAAAACCTTGACTGGACCAAGAAAAACATTGAAGAAACAAACTCTGCACAGAAGAGAACACAAATGACCTTGCAAGTAGAGAGTCTAAAAAGCTTGTGCTGAAGCCCCATTCAAAACTTTCACCAAAAGCTGTTTGAAGGAAAGAAAAGTACTCATAAGACTATTTGCCAGACCCACATGCTCAGTTTGGACAGAACCTGCGAAAAGAGATAGAAGAGAAGGTAAAAGGGCAGCGCACCTTCAAAATGCCTTGTTCCAATACCAAGTTCATAATCATTGGCACAGCAGTAAATATACCAATTTGGACCAAAAATTGTGTATTTAATGCAGACTGCAATGCTGCATTCTGGATTATGTTGTTGTCTGCTTGTAAGGATGCATCCACACCTGATAATGCCTGTTGGAACAAGATCATCAGTCAGTTCATCTCTCCATTATTTGGAATAGACATTAGCAAAACAAAGATGCAGACAATTTGCAATCCCTGGTGGCTTGCATTCCAATAGTCTCAGATAACAAAGAGAACATACAGATGAAAAATAACAAACAACATCTAGTGCCTTTCAAGAACTTCAACATACCAGGTAAGCTTTGCCATATAAGAAGACATAGAGTGTCAATACTGTCATCTGGGTCAACAACAAGCTAGTATTAGTCTTATGGCTTTGCAATGAAACTCAAGAAAATGGAAGGAGTAAAATAGTCATAGACCTTGACATATTGAGGTTCATCTTTATCCAAGAAATGAAGCATGGCAGATTAAAGATGAGCATGCTTACCATGGTAGTGACATAAAACCCAACTGATGTATAGAAGAAAGACAGCATTCGAAAGAAGTCAAAGAGCTGGCCAAGTCGATACACATCACGACTAAGAGATTGCTCTCCATTCCCACTAGCAACCTTTGCCTCAAACAGAGCAATCTGATTTAACCCAACATCTCGTCCTTTCCCAACCTACAGACAAACCATCCAAAAAAATGAATTAGTCAGTTCATTGCATTGCAATACTTGAAATCAATGTTAGAACTTCCTTTTTAACTATGAAAGCTTGCAATTCCTGAGGAACTAGAAGAGAAAATAAGATGCAGTCAAAACCCTTATTCAATCATTGTGACTGTGCTTCCTATTTGAGCAACAGGGTCTAGACTCACCTGAATATATTCATGATGAGTGACATTGCCCTGCCGAAGAGTAGAGTTAAATCCTGCAGACAATCCAACCCAAAAGGTTTCAACATCCACAAATTGTGTGAAATTGGAAGGAACTCCTGTGCATTGTATGAATGTGAAAGTAAGTGAAGTTGTGGTTGCAAACCTGCAAAGATATCTTCACTAAGATTGATAACACGTGATGCTTTGCTGATGCCTCCTCTAGAAATGTGGAAGATCCTGTCAAACACATCAGGATGCCCATAGTGCATCCTGACTCTGCAATGCAGCTGAGCATCATTAGTAGCATATCTTGAGGGATCCTCACAACATGGTCAGAACACTGCTCAAAATCATGCTGTCCCAGTGCACCAATCTATCCAAACTGGGAAAAAACTCTATGGCCACAAGCACGTCTTTGAAAGTTAGTGCACACAAAGATGGTGAATGAGAGTCTTCACAGAGCCCAAAATGCTTTTAACCATCCTTGGCTTTCTAATGTTGCAATAGCAAGGGTTTCAGTCATGTACTCAGGAGGCCATTCTAATCAGGCAACTAATCAGGCTGTACTTACTTGAGAGGCCGGGCCAATACCCGCTGGCCCAGTGTCACAAAGCTGGATTCTTGCATAGACATGAACCATGCCAAAGAAGACACACTGCACCCCATAACAAAAGTAGGTTGCATTTAACTGCAAACTCTCTAAAGACTACAATAGAACAAGTTGGCACACCTCACAAAATACACATATGCAGCGATCTGTATTTTGCAATCTATTTACTTTGAAAACCATGCAAATCTTATATCATGGATTCAGACCAACAGATGGAAACTAAATCTACATCAAAGACATTTTAGCAAAAATTCCTTAGTTTGTCACCTCCAGATTCACTTTGAACTCCTGCATGCACCGTCTAGAGTGTCCCTGGCTCCTTACCTTCCTGTGAATACATGTTCACGGACACCAAGAATAGTAGGAGGACGAAGGCTGATGTCCTCACGATCAAATTCTGCCAGAAGGTTCCGCACCTTCAGAGCTTCTTCCAAATAGTTATCCTGCACCAATTCTGAAAGTCACGAACTAGATGGAGACAGAATATGGAAGTGATATCCCACTCTTTAACACCATGTAACATTGTGTTACATATGCATTCTTGATATGCCCAACCTTGTCTCCCAAAGAAATTATGACAGGTCCCTTGCTTTCTTCATCTCTACAAGGGTAAACTTGCCATACCTGGTTCATATCAATTGTCTGGATTGCATCTCCACGAGTGAAAATTATGGCATGATTTTGGTTCTCAGGCTTTCCTTCTCCAAGTTTTACCTCCCCTGGCAATTTTATGGAATATATCTCCTGGAAACAGCATCCAGGGACAACTCATTCAAATCCACAGTGCATAGATCCACATCCCTATCCCCAGCAGGTACTTCAACCAGACATCGGTTGCTTATCACATGTATCATATGTCCTTGAAGGAGAAACACAATGAAACCAACTAAAAAATGGAATAACATACCAAAGCATTTGGATCCAATGACAAAATAGTATTCTATACAAGCAAATGGGCCCTTCATTGTTATGTAACCAAACCATCAGCAACCCAAGCCAGGAAAACTTTGCACAGCAATTATTCTGGCAGACTATGTCTTACTTGGCTAGTTGCAGATTTCAATCTAGACAGTGCATGAAGCAACAGAAATAACAGGGAGAAGCTACCTGGTCCTGTCCATATGGATCTGCCTTCACAAGCTTTGAGTAGTATGATTTTGTGACCATTTTGTCCTTCGTAGTCTCCACTACATCAATGTAAGCGATTCTCAAAGAGTCATACCTGTAATCAAAAGCAATCTCACATCATCTAAAAAATATGACCTATCTGCTCAAAATCCAATCTAACACTCAGAGATATGAGATTGTATTATCTGGAACAGATTTCACTTTCCTGGACTTGAGTCAACATTCAACCATTAAACCAAAAGCATTATGGAAAAAGAGAATCCAAACATATATTTGCTCACTTATGCATAAGATATAATATATCTGCAGCTTGAACTGCTCCCTCCTTCTTCTGTTGTCCAAAAATCTGGCAAGTGACAACATATGTGAATTTCAGCTCAGCTTGGTATTTTGCACTTCGTTCCAACAACCCTCCTGACAGTTGTAATCCCTCTTCAACATCTGCCAAAGCAAATCAACAGCCAGATTAATTACTGAATGAGAAAGGCTTCATTTTGAAGCCTCATCTAAGATACATGTCAATGCAGTTCTACAATTCTTAAGCAGTGCAGTAAAGGGCAACTACACCAACCAGTTTGAAACCAAATGCCTAAAAATAACAGCTAAGCAATATGCTCCAGCTTGCTGGGTTTACAAGAGACAACAAATTTCATATATCCACTAGATGCCATCATACACTGTCAACATAATTTTCTAGTTATCTCTTATGCTCTACCAAGGGCATGAAATAACTCAATCAGATAGACAAGGAACAAAGAGGCATCATGGAATCACATTCAGATATGCAAGAAACCACCTGCACCTTGACAACACCTCCAAAACATCATACAAACCAGGTAGGTGTACACAAGGTCTAACCTGTGGTTGATGCTCCTTCTTGTGCTGCTTGTAACTCCAGTGCCCTTTTGTAATACATCATTCCACGAACTGATCAAGCACACCAGAACAGCAGTCAATCCACAGCAACACAGAGAGATGGTCACCAAAAATTCTGAAGGAGGATAGGGGGATTAAGCCTCCATTTTGCTCTGTAGCCTGAACTAGGAGACCGGCATACACCTGTTCTTGCAAGAGTCTGGCCTCGGTAAGACGCCCATAAACGTAGCTGTAGGATAACCTCCTCATTTTTCTCATCCACTTTTGTGTCCACTGTGCGTCCAGTGAGTCCAATTCTCTCAAGGAAGTTTTGCCATTCATCTGCAAGTGTCATTGCCATAGATCTCACAATAAGTCCCAGAGTTACTACAAAAGGACAAGCAAAGAGCGGTCACTCAAACAAGAACTCTCATAAATACAGCCTAACTTAATGGAGGAATTGGTCCAAATGTTTATGGAGGAAAATTCATGCACAACAATTCCAGACATACATTTTCATCACACAAAATATATGATCACCCATCACTTGCAATATATTCCAATATAAGTTCCAATATATTTCAGAGCAACCCTCAAACAGATCATTGGCATCCAATAGTATGGTGAATGTCAGTTGTCACAGATCTACACAAGGACATGGATGATAATTAACACATGTAAAGGAAACAAATACCAGGGTAGATCTTCTGGAGATAGAACAAGATACTAATGCCATCCTTGTTCTCCTCACACAGCTTCTTCAAGTCATACATTACATCTTCTGCATAATAGGGAGTGAAGACACTGCATAACCCCCAGTACAACCACCCAGCAGAGCCTATCTTATATTAATTTTTTCACCTCAAACCAGGGATCAATATACACAGTAAGAACAATACAACCATAAACTCTACAAAAAACAAAAAAAGGAAAGTGACCAACAATTGCACCATCCCAAGATCTTTGGTACTACTGTGGAACAGTGTTTTTTTTTCTGGCAAATTATTGCCAGATTTCTAATTTTTTTAAACCCTGGCTATACTAATACAAAGGGAAAAAGAGGGGTTTTTCCATTTTAAAACACCTAAAAGGGACAGGCAGAAGAAAAAGAAAAAAAGAATTTGGTAAACTCTATGACCCCTAGGACATGAACTACAGAAACCTCTCCTTACACAAGTAGACTACAAGAAACTTTCTTATTTCCCCAAGTGCTTACCAAAATGAAAACATCTTGCGAATGGTTGGAGCTTCTGGCATGTGCATGAACAAGGAATTTGTGAAGAACTGCAAGCGTCGCCGTGCTTCCAAGTTGCGGGGTATGGCCTCAGTATCTAGAGTCTTTGATTTACTGATCTTCTGGACTGTTAGAAGATTGAAGAGTCGTTTAGCATCCTTTTGCTGCATGAGTCCAGGAAAAACAAGAATTGGTTTTGTGATTAATTAGGATACCTGTTCCCAATTGGGACCATGGAGACATGGATCCTGTCATTAAAGGTTGCACACATCCATAATGCAGATTTTGGTCCTAGCAAAGCATTCAGAGAAGAAGAATTTTCTTACTCCATTCCTATCTGGCCAATTCAGGTTTGTGAACAGTGGCCTTTCACAACGATCCCATCGCTCAAATCCCTCCCTGTAGTTGAAAAAGAGACACCATTAAACATGACTCAGCTTAATGTCAGGCTGACACTCTGTACATTCAGGGTGAGGTTCAATACTATGCTTTTGACAAATGCACCCATGCTTCCACATTACTATAACATGCTCATGCTTGGGTGGATGGAGCACAACTGCCTATATATCCATGAAATTGCAGACTCCAACAACAATTTGAAGGTAACATGAGAACGAGTGCAGTCTTAACCTTATGGGAGTCAATCACAAAGTGTCAGACCACCACTTTCATCACAAATAGCAGTGACAAGTTGCCATGACTACCACCTGACTTCATCATCTCCCAACAGTGAATGTAGATGAGCATATAATAACCAGCCCAGAATCTGGACAAATCTGAGCATGTCCACCTGACGGAGGAATCTACTAGGTTATTCGTCTTGACAAGTTCCCTCTGGCATTCACAGGTTGTCCTAACTCAACACCAAAGACACAAAAGGATGTGTGCCTGCCATTGCACCAGTAGCACAGCTCACACAAAAACTGAACAAGCTATGTACACCTGCACCATAAAGCAAGAGAACTAAGAAGACCTGATATCTTGGGGGAGGAATCCATTCATCACAACTGCCTGCAATCTCTGCAAGGCTGCTTCCACCTTGGATACTCGCTCAGCAGTTTTATTTCGCCACTGTAAACAACAGATGCACAATACTTTTAGAAAAAAAAGGCTGCTGTTTCAACGATGAAGACTTTCACATGAGAAAAACAATTCTGAACAAATGCAACCTTTGAGAACTATCACAAGACATTGAGGGTCAAATCTAGTGTCTAACAAATGTTCATGTCCTCTCAGTTACCAGTTGCTTGGTAATCTTTCTTGTCATCTTCAACATTTCTGTTAAGTTGGTCAAGTTGAAATTAGCCACAAATGCTTGAGACCCAATGGCCTCCTTGATGTCTCCAAACAAGCTTCTCACCCTGTTTCAGTAAACACTTGTGAGAGATATACAAAAAATTTCTGATTGACAATAGTGGGACATGGAAGCATTCCTCACCTGAATATAAAAATGACTGTCCAAAAGCATGTGATTAATGACAGGAAACAAACCATTGGGCGCCATCTGCATTCAGCAAATTCTCCAAAACAGGTTGCAATGTCTCAAAAGCTTCCTCCACAGCATTAGCCATGTACTCAACCCGATTCACTTTCTCCCAGAGCAATTCTAGATTCTTTTTATTGCCAGCTGCAAGCTCCACTGCAACATGTACCTTTCTCCAGCAACAAATTCAAGCAAATCATAATCACTTCCATCCTTGCTCTGTCTAATCCAAAAGTACAGGAACACCCCAAGGAAGGTGTCTCTCATTGTTGCTGAGCAGAGTACATCACCTAGTATCATTTCATTGTCAAACTCGCAAAGTCAACCCCATTCTGTACCATCAACATCACTCTGGATCTATTACATAGTACTGCCCATTAATCCTAACTTCAAACTCTGAAAACTGCTTTGAGGATGACCAGGGTCAACTGCACTCAGGAAAACAGAACATAGTGGCATGGAACAACATCAAACCTTATTGGCAACTAAAAACAAGGGCCAGTGGATCCTCCATGAATTTTGTTGCATCACATCCTGCTCAGGCATTATCAGCAACTCTTTCTCTCTGCACCATGTGAACAATCCCAGTTCTCAAAATGAATACAAAACCAGCTCAGAAGATGTCTGTTTCTTGTGCAGAACCTCCCTATGAATTAGTTCATTCCCACTACATGATCAGGATAACACAGGAAAACAGTTGAGCTGAATCAAATAGTAGTGGCCTTACAAGAATCTTGAAAGATCAAAAGTAAATAGAAAAATTAAGACTAGTGTGCATATTGAAGAAAGAACATACTTGTTGTTGATAAGGTCTTCTTCTCGAAGGCTCTTGATGACCTCATTCCAAATGGGAGCAAACTTGATTGCATTGATTGCATCCTGTTTAGACCTGATAGCCTACAGGATCCCAGAAAAAAAGCTTAAGAATGGAGTGCATGCACACTATCAGACCACTTTAAAGCTATGAACTTCACAACCTTCTTGCTAACAGGATCTCTTAGCAGGATTTCTCCTCTTCCAGCAAGCAGCAAATCACACATGCTGTTTGCTCAGCTATTCCTACCAAAACTGAAAGATCAGTGCTTTCAAGTAAACCCCTGATGAGCACACTTACAATACACATATTAGTACTTGTGGCTGAGAGGCTTCACAGCCTGACTGCATCAATCAAAAGATACATATGAGACCAGAGCTTTATGTTGTACCCAAGTCAACAAAAGAAATAAATCTGAAAGCCACTTTGTTTAGCATAGAAGCAAGGATGTTGTGTACACTTGGGCTTAGGTGGTTGGACCAAGAGTATACAAGTAATCAAAACTAGAATCCATATAACATAACTGACATATTTATGTGTCTCACCTTACCGTCAGTCACTGGACCCTCAGCCTGAGAGATCTGTCTGCTAACCCTGCATCACAAGTGACATTTTTTAAACTTGGAGAAATATTTTCTCAAGATCAGATACTTCAGAGGTTTAGAGGCATTGGCATGAGCCAAGAATATGACATTGAGACATCACAACTATGCTTCCCAACATAGATGAAGGGAAAGACAGGTCTACATGTAGCATTCCTCCAGGGAGGATGTTTGGCTGCACAAGCGACGTTTTCTCATGGCACAATTCCTGTGAACACCATCCTGGTATTGCTATAGGCTACTGGCAAAGTTGTATTTACAACAATTGTCTCCATCCTCAGAACTGTATTGGCATCATATGAAATACAGCTGTAAAATTGAACAGCTCTTCAAGCCTGGAAGATGTGTAAAGAAGAGGATACAAGCAGGGGAGTTTGATGGATGAACCTGGAAGAGTTCATAGGTTGCAAGCGCTGAACAAGAGCTTGAGGATAATCAATAAATCTCTTTCTCAACATGCTCAGATCACGGATCTGTCCACAAAATCCACAAAAAGTTGGAAACAAAGTGCCATAGACATGATGCAATTGCCAAAATGTACACTGCATCGACCTCATGATCTGACTTTATTCTCCTCTGGTTTCATGGCAGAGCCAACAGAAATTCTCTTTTAAACAACACTGAAACTTTGTGAATGACAAAATTGGAGTCACTGTCAATAATGCAACTCTGCGAATGTAAGATGATGAGGTTCTGTTTCAGTTTGTATGATATCATGCTGTGTATGGGATTTGATTGAGGACCCACTTCTCCGAGCCTGTCTTTTGCACCTTCAAGTCCTCCTAGGAGTGCAGAGGTGACAGTATACCACACTTGCACATCCAGAAAATAGATCTGTCCAATTACGACAATATTAGTGCAAGACCTCCTCAATTTCTCTTCAACTATTCTGTGCTCAAAGAACATGTATCTCACAGGGACCAGCTGTTTGTAGTGCTAAAGCGAACATCAATATCAGAAAACAATAAGAGAGTGCAGGGTGCTCCACCATAACAACCGGAGCCCAAAGTGCCAATAGTGTAAGTGCATTATGGTTATCTGCCAAATCAAAAGTGCAGAAACTGTTTAATCAATCATGCCAATGACCAGGAATCCTTGTCAAAATGAGAAATTGCAAGCTCCAATGCAATAAGGTTGACAGTGCACTGGTGGCTCCCAAGCCAAAAGCCTCACCTGCTTTGCCCTACAATGGGTTATTCCAAACTGACAGTGACTTGAAACACTTGCAAGTAATTGAGAAGATATGGTCATGGCCTTAAGCTCAATATGAATTCAACACTATATAGGGACCACTTATCATCACATTGCAGTAGTTTCCCTTCTAAGGATCCAGCTCTTCAAATGTTATGCAAAATATACTTGTGGGAAAAAAATCCAAAGTTCCCACAACAACAAAGATTGTACTGTCAACCTGTGTCTGAAGAAGTTCTAAAACTATGACAAAAGGCGGAGAAACACATACTTTTTGAGACAAAATCATGCCATACATAATTGATGTTGTTAAGCTCCACAATGAGTCTCGTGGGCACAACCATAGGCAGCAGCTGCAACACCAGATGCACAGTATCGAACATATTGCACACTGAGTTTTGCACATGAAAGATTGATACAAACCTCAAGAGACTCTCACAGCATGCAGTCCACCTTGGTGATCAAAGAGCTAGCATGCTTCACTTGGATCACAACATGAGTTGAATATGAATTATGCTTCCATGTGTCACAATCAAACCTATTTCTCAAGTTGCACCAGTGGCATGTAATAAGAAGAGACACATTCCAGAGAAAAGTGATGTTATTGCACGATAGGGTATTGATACCAGATTCTCTCCTTGGATCAATCATGAATGGTTTTCATAACCATGGCTCAATGCCTCATATACATACAAGGACATCATAGCTCACCTGAAAATGGTAGCTGAATGAAAACTTGCAGAAAAGGACGAACACCCAAAATAGGACGTATCTGGTTTGCAGTTCAAAAGCATCACCAACCAAATGTTTGTAAGGTGCACACTGCAATACCTACTCAGAAATTGGCATGTAAAGGAATGAGATCATGCACTGAGATACAAATTAATGATTCATAGTTCTCAACACCCCCAAAGTCTGTTCCATTTTGTACCTATCCCAACTCATGGCTTTCTCTCCCATTTTTGTCTCTTTGCCAAACCTCTCATGACTACATGAGCAAAACAAAACAACCAAGATTCTCCAACTGCAGCAAAAAACACAACACCTTGCACTGAAGGAACATCTGCTACTGGAAACAAAGCATCTAGCGCACACAATAGACACACACTGTGTTGCAGAATTACTCACCGGAAGTAGTCCCAGAGTCTCTCATACATGCCACGCCCAACAAAGTATCGTTCCTGGTATGAATGAATGGCGCATAAGAATGGAGACAGTCAAAGCATTCAACTGAAAATATGTAGAATTTGTAATTTTGATTCAGCACAAGATCTGAGTATACAGCTTCTAGGTGAACTACGGCTGTATTTACCCTGCTTCTATGACAACAAAACTTGAATACAACACTGTGTACTCAGCAATTAGAAGCACCCAAATGTGAAAGGACCAACACATCACATCATTACTCCAGTATGCCATTTCAAAGCAGAGTTGAAGGAAATCAAGGTAAATCTTGATAAGTACTCAGAGCTTCTCCATCCTGACTACAATTGAGAGATGACCTGATAATAAGGTTATAGAGATTTCAGATCAAACATATCAGCACACAAGAACAGGAAATAGAATGAAACTCAGTTCAAATGAAAAGACAACTAACAACAAAGACAGCAGCAGCAAAAAACAAAAACTGAGGAGTGGTTTGAATGACAGCAATGATCACCCAAATGTCCAGAGATTCAAAACTGCACATATCTAGGAGGTCACAGAGACAACTCCACAAACAAACACTTTGAAAGCAGCACAACTGAATAAGTTCAGTCATAATCTTATCGCTGTTATTCACAAGAAGAGAGGAAGAAAAAAGGAGAGAAAAAGAGAATCAATATGGAGAGCTTTATGAGCATGATTCTTTGAGGACAAAGTGGGATTTGAGAAACTCATCATTGAGGATTAAGAAGCCCTCAAAATCAGTCCTCAAAATCATTCTTTTGAAGATTCCATAGGCAGAAACACCCAACAGAAACTATTTCATTGTTTAAGCAACCTCTGTTTGCATTCAATAGGAACATTGCACAGTAAGCCAATTATTTCTCTCTAGAAGACTAATCAATAACAGAGGGTAAGGGAAAACCGTGGCAACAGTTTCAGACATCTTTACCTGATGCACTGCCTTGATGAAGCGAATGACTCGATACTTTGACCATTCAGCAGTTCGAATCCGAAGCCAAGGAATATGAGAAAGCATCCCAATCAGCAGGTGCAGGATGGCATAGCTTCCCAAGACAAGATAGAAAATCCTGAACCAGATGGTGGAGCCTGTACCTTGTCGATCTTCCAGAAGAGTTTTCCTACAACATGCAGACTCACAGTCAACTGGCATGATACTGTAACTTTACAAATGATGATTTCAAAAACAACAACAGCTGCCAAAGATGTCAGTTCAACTGCTCTGAATAAGGAACAGACTTCACCACTGAACTCCAATCCTAATTTGAGAGGGAGGAGCTGAGATGAGGACTTCGATAAATACTCACACATAAAGAAAGATGACACCACCCGACACAGCACCAAACCAAACAAGACGTATCAACTTCCTCATGACAATGTGATGACGAGTGCTCCTGTAAGCTCCCCACATGAGCAGCACATCCAACACCGCTGCACCCATCACATGCCAATATACATTGCAATTAAGATCCTCTCCTTTCACCTGATGAGAATTTATCATGTCAGATCACCCATGTACCATCAATTCTATACCCAGGGAAATCAAATACGCCTTTTTCCATGCTTCTCTGGAATATAAAGCCATCCTTACACTGAAAGAATGTCAGAATGGCAAATGTCGGTGCAATGCTCAAGATCTTCTTTATTGTTCTCACATGAAAATTTTGGTTGCAGAATGCCCATATTGTCAGCCCCTGCATTATCCATCAGCCGCCCAGACGTTTGTCAGCAAGGAAATTTCTTCTAACGGCAGAGAAGATATGTTTAAAGTCTCACTCCATTTTCAACTTAAAAGAAGGTTCAAAACTGTTTTCTGCTGCTCTCGAGGAATCACCAACAAATTTTATGCGTTCAAGAAGAAGAAACAAGATCCTTGTTCAATTAAGATATCATCATACTTAAGAAACCCTTCCATCTTTCATATTCTACATCTGTACCCAGTATAGGGCCAACCATGAATCCAAGTACAATCTATAGTTCTTGTGTGCAGTGGATTCAGCAAACTCAAAAACCAACTAGCGCTCATCGGGCTCATTGCCTCAGTTCTTAGCTGTTGAATTTATACCTATATCTGAAAAGAAAGCAATAATGTATTTGCATAGGAAATAAACACCAATATCCTATGATGTTTATGTGTTCAGAAATGCCATATGAAGGGGATAAGGCTCCTTCACCTGAAGCATGCAAATGAAGAAAATCCAAAGTCTATAGAAGCTGTGATAGAGATGGAAGCCAGTTCGATGCTCCACAAAGTTTATCTTGCCAACTCGGTGTCCCCTTGTCTGACTAGGAAGGGCTGCTGGTTCAGCATGTTGGAGAATCTTCAAAATGGACAATCCACAAATCACCCAGTGTTCAGATGTGTAAGGCAGAAATTACTCAAAAGGTGAACAACTGCACAGTTTACGATGGGATCCAGATCCAAGGATACATCCAGTGTCAACTTGAAAGACATACAGAGACTCTGTCCCAAGCTTTAGAAGAGGTCATAAACAACTAGAAGGAATCCTTGAAACTATAGCACAGATGATTAAGCAATATACTTCAGCATGCAAAGAACAACAATGGAAAATGAACAGAAAGACAAGTAATTAGGGGATGATGCTCAATACTTTGTCATTATCATCATAGCTTCGTTTCTTCGGCTTCATGAAGAAAGCAGCATCCTCCTTCCATGGCCATGAGAGGTGGTCAAAGCAATCAGCTTGCCTGCAAACAGACAATATGAAAAATGAGATCATAAAAATGTCCATCAGACTGCATGGAACTCTGGTCCTATCAAAACTATGTTCTTCAAAGTTTTCAGTAAGAAGCAGTCAGGCCAGAAGTGCTGGTCACATGTAGCTCGAACTACCAACATCTGGTCGAGGAATCATGGAAAGAAGATGAGCACCAGAAGAACTCATTAAAATCATCATAGTTCCGCCATGCTGAATGTGACGCAACACCATTCCCATTGTTATGAGCCTCCTGCAAAACCCAACCAAAACCATGCAGCTCATTTCCTACCACAAAGCAATAAGGAATGCATAATCAACTCATACTGCAGTCAACCCCACATGCAACACTGACAAAAAACTTGCACTGCATGTTGATGATGAGCACAAACAAGTAAAAAAACAGCATCCTAGAGCTGCGATGCATTATGAGGAATGTGAAACCAAAGCTCACCGCTGCCACAATCTGGTATACAGGGGTGATAACCTGCTCCAAGAAACATAATTTTCTACTGCCATCTTCACTTGGCCTAGCTGTTTGTGATGACCACTCCACCTCCTCTTTCCGTAACAACTCAAACATATCATGTGCCATCTATTTATTGTCCATGGACAACCAACAAAACAGAATACCAACAACAATAAGGGTCAATGTGAAGGTTGATCGTCCCTGAACAAAAGCAGATTCAATCAAACACAAATAACCAGAGATTCCAGGAATCACTTCTAACTGTGTCAATGTGTTGTTATTTCCATGTGACACCAGAGGACAGAAACCACTCATATGATATAGGAGCCTGGCATACTCTTCTAGCAGACTGCACTATAGAAACATTCAGGATGGACTTTGCCACTAAAAAACTGAGATATTTCTGAGAATTATTTTTGGTCAAGAGACTCATGTCAAATGTTCTTCAGTATGCAATTTCAGGCAACAGAAGATACATAAGAGAGACAACATTTGCATGATGCTAATAAAATCCCTGCTATGATTTTTTTCACAATGCTGCAGCCAAGATCTTCACATCTACAATAACATGAGAAGAAGACTTACATGGTGGAAGATGTAACACAAGCACTCTGGCATGAACCGAAGATTTGCTGCCTCTCCCCATATTAAAAGATACAGAGCAATCAAATAAATCTTTTCTTGCCATGTGGCATCCCTGCACCTCCCAAAAAACTGAAGATCAGAAAAACCCCAACTGTAGTGTTAAATGTCTTGGGCTGTAGCACTCCACAATAGCTCTGCCAACTTCCTAGTCTTCATGTAGGTTCATACAATTAGCTCTCAAGGGAGAAGGTAATATATCTCACAGAGATTGCCAAGAACTCCCCACAACAACAACACTTTAGAAGGATCACCTGTCAGTTCTGGCAAAACCAAGACTAACACAACAAGTTAATGGGAGAGGAGGAGATATTAACATACTTAGCCTTCTTAGCCTTGGGCTCCTTCAACAGAAAGTCACACCACCGCATGTAACTTCCAAGAACCCGCTCATAGACATCATCAACAGCAGCCTCATTGACAGCAGAACCCTAAAATCCAAAGCACAAAACGTGCTTCAATCTCACAAGCACCTTAACTGCCAAGACATCAGCTCTTGAAGAATAAACACAATGAAAGGCATCCTGAACAAACTCCATCTACAAATGTATATATGTCACCATGGCAGTAGCACTGCCATAACCTGCAACTTCAGTGCTCTGCCTTTTGGCAGAATCACCACAAAATTAGCAAGAGAGAATCTTTGGAAGAAAAAAACCCAACAACCAAAAGTCAAAAGTACCTCTGTGCGCTGACCATGATGGAGTATACCCTTACGTGATTGTGAACTTGCCAATAGTAAGATGAGATGTTCTCGCTGATTTGCCACATTGTCTTTCTGTGGACATAACAAGATATGACAATATACAGATTAAACTTGAGGAGTCTGGTGCTGCTCAGAATAAAATCCCTCAATCTATGTGTGCAAGTAGATGACCTTCATTCTTGCCTTCAGCATTGGAGTTCAAAATAGTCACGAGCTCCTCACAGGAGTAGGATATCACAGCATAGCAATCCCAAACCCTCTTATTCCTCAAATACATTCGCAAAGAAGCAGCTCACATGTAACCCAGTAGCTGAACCCGATATTCAAGACCACTTATATTGAAAAACACCACTTTGGTAGACCAACACTGTTGCTGCTATGAAACATTTGTACCTGAAAACAGAAAACATAATGCAGGAAATCGAAGACATCCAAGTTCCTGTTCTCAGGCATGACATAGTCATATGGAAACCTCGGTGAGCCTTCTGTATACAGTAAGGCTTTTGTGGCACCTGTCACCTACTCACAATGACCCAAAGATCACAATCAGTCCTTGTCATCATGGAAACATGTATGCAAATTCTTCTTGCCAGAAAACAAAATTTTAAGAGCAAGTCCACCACCCTGGTTCATTCCTATCACCATGCAGACACAAATCTTGCAAGAAAATGGATACTGCAAGATTGAGGAGTTGCTACCTCAGGAAAATAGCTGAAAGGATTCAAGACACCATCTTCCTCCATTGGCAAGATGTTGTAAGCTTGGCGCTTCCTGATCTTCTTTGCATCTTCCTCTAGTATCACCTTCCCCTGCTAAGACAACAATTTCCACAATTTCCACTTGAGACCCATGTTGTTGCTAAGGCACAAAAGACACACCCCACATACCCACACATCCAAAATCCTGCAACTGTTACAGAGGACTCCACAGTGCAATACCATAAATGCTAAATCTTGTATGCCAAATTCACGTAATGAAGAGCAACATGCTTTATCATAGTCTCCTCCCTCAATCTTCATCTTGAATCTGCTAGATGTCACTTGAGAGCTATAGTCATAGATCAACTTACAGAAGCTGAATCAAGCTTAGCAACCTCGACAGGATCAGCATCACTCAAAAGAGACTCAATGACAGCCTGAAGGATGTTGGCGATCTCGTATGCTCTTCTCAGTCTCTCTGATCTCCACTCTTGTCTGCAACATCAGAACACTTATCTATGAAAATGCAGATACCAACAATACATTGTGTTCACTTGATCTGTGGATCCAGAAGAAAATGCCATGCACAAACAACAACAATAAACTGTAGTCTGAGGCTGAAGAGATGAACAGGAGGAGAAACCACAAACAGACTGAAAGAAGAAGAGTAAGACAAAGAAGAACCATCATACAATTCAGGCACGCCACCAGAAGAAGTACTCTCTTGCTGCCGCTGCCTCTCCTCCTCCTCAAGATTTGCAATATCAAGCCTCTCCCGGTACTTCCTGTAGTAGTCGGAGATGACTTGAATGTCATCTGTTCGGTCAAGCTTTTGTCCTTCTCTTTGCATGCGCTTTTTCTGCCAAGGAAAACACAGAAAAACAATTGCATCTGAATCACTGGAACTGCAAATCCAGACATCATCTCATCACTTTGCTGCAACAAAAGATTGCATCAAAGGTTTGTAGTGTACACATTTTGCAAAGCTCCTCCTTACCGATATCATTGAGGACAATCCCGTCTTCAGCTGCAACACATCCCGTCCCTCACTCATTGGATCCAGCTGATGGACCAATGTGAAGGCATACTCGTACACTGCCAAAAGAAAGCAAGCAAGCAACTCCCAGGCATAGTCAGTTACTCCAGAGAAAGATCCATTAAACCTACAATCATTCTGAACTTCAGTATCTGAATGAAAGAGCTGTAAGAGCTTTCATCCTGGCTGCAATTTGCTTCCTCTACAAGAGAAGCTTTGTACACAGCATACACAAAATGCAGAAATCTGAAGAAATTGTGGCACAAATTTTGCTATAATCCATCTACAGCAGGCATTCCTTCCACAATCCAAAGACAGAGGTCGGTTTGTCCTTCAGGGATGGCATTGCATTGCAACAATTCTTCAATTGGAAATGCTCGTAGAGAGTTTCTGCAAGCTGGCTAGGGACCTATCCGGCAATTCGGTGCCCCAGAAACTGCGCAGTTCGTCGTAAGATCTCTCTCTCTCTTTCTGAGAAATATAATCGCCAGTGAGGTTTCTAGTGTTTTTTTTCTGGCTGAGTTCAACTACAATTTCACGTGCGCAGTGAAGAGGGTCTGCTTGCACGGCATCGCTGAATAAAAATGAAATCTTGAGAGTCTGGAGGAAGACTTACAGATTTGTGCAACTTGAATGTTTTCAGGTTCGATGTCTCTGGCCGCTTGCAGAATGGACTCGATGTTCGTCTGGTCCTGAAGGAACTGCGGCACCGTGTACGACGAGCTTCCGTAGTCCCTCCGTCTACTACTACCTATCTCCAAGCTCTCCCTTGCCTCCTGCGCTCGTAGCGCTTCTCCCACCAGCTGCTCCCATAAGCCAAGCACCCGCCTGGAGATCCGGTTGGACCCCTTGGCGGATGCCGGCTTCTCCATGGCTGGTTTTTGGAGTCTCCCCCTACTTTTTTCTCTCTTGCTACGACAACAGAAGACTCGAGTCACGAATCTCTCCTCCCTGGAGATCCACAACAGTAGGGAGGAGGAGTCCACACACTACAAGCATTTCATAAACAAGAGAGCCCACGGAAACAAGATAAAGGTTCTCCGATCACGAACTCCACAACGCCAAGAAACGCGTCGTAGCAGCTGCAGCAGGAACCGCAACAGCAGCTCCGTAAAAAATTCAAATGACAAATTACATGTCCCGCATCGTCACAGGAACATCGAACAAAACAACACGGAACCTCCTCTTCCTCCTCCTCTTCCTCCACTTCGGATATGTCTGCTTCTAATAAGAGACAGCACAAGTAGAGCAATAGTAATGGATTATTGTTGTGTCGCCTTTTTTTTTTCTGGAAGAAGTACAGGACTGCTCGCACTTGCGAGAGAGACAGATTTCGCTGAACCAAGAAGAACAATAACAATGCACAATAGTGCTATTTCTTCCTTGGAATGAATGTCAGAACGTCAGAAGAACGTCAGAACCTCCATTAGCAAACGCTAAACAATGACGACGACGACGACGACGACGATACAAGCGCAAAACCCTTGAACTGTGTCCTTCTTGCGCTCGTCTTCGTCTAGTTGGAGAAATGTCGGAACAGTCCGCGGCAAAGCCGCGATCTCGAAAGCGGGAGGAAAAACCGCGCAAGCGCGGAAGACGACGATAGAGGAGAGCGGAGAGAAGAGACGAGACACAAGACCCCACCCGTCGGTCGGCGGCAACGTTGCCGCCTCCACGACGCGCTCTCGCGGAAGACTACACGCCACCGTACAAGTTGTACCGTATTTCCATCTCGTACAATACTCTTAAAATACAATACAGAAAACGCGTATTATATTCGTGGGAGAGTAGGGGGGGGGGAAGTGTACGTAACTTCTTAGACCGTAGTGCGGACTCGCAGCCTTCTTTTTTTTCTTTTTCTTTTGCTGGTCATATATATATAGCCAAAAGACTATATTACAAATTTCAATTGTTAAAAAGTTTTACAAGTGTTAAAAATCAAGTGCTTTTTTTTAGATTTTCAATAGCCAGAATCTGACCATAATATAAGAAAAATCGCCTCTATACGTGGTTCAAGGTAAGGGTAGCCAAAAACATAGAAGCATGTTTAAAATCTTCATTGCATATTTAGCTCGTACCTCCGAATTTGGGCAAAATCTTCCTGTGATCATCGCCATTTCAGCAATTTTTTGCACACACGTAAAACATTGCTATGTGCCATCCGAATCTCTCTTTTCCAAACATCGAAATTTTTTTAATGGTGAAAATTGGCCTATTTTGCACCCAAAAAAAAAAAAAAAAAAGTTCCCAGCAACATGGTCAAGGAAACGTTTTGGAAAATTTCCCAAAAGAATTGCCACATTTTGAGGAAAAAACGATTTTAATTCGACAAGATTTTTGGAGGATTTGGGCACATTTGTAGCTTTCTTTTATCGAAATCGCCATATTTAGTTAATAGGTTCTAGTTGGCAAACCAGAACATGTAGTCAGGGAGGAAGGTAGGCAGGTCGCAACGCAGCAACAAGGGTGAGCTTGGTGGAGGGCTGAGGCACTTTGGCATCACCTAAGCCACCACAACCTACTTGTCTTTTCTTCAAATTTTGGGAGAGGAGGAGCACCGAAGTGGGGAAGAGGTGGAGGAGTGGTGGTGTTGCGACGACAAATCTAGGCGTTCGGGCAAGAAAGTCTGCAAAGAAAATCTACGGAGGTGTGCTGAAAGAGGTCGGGCCCGCCATCGCCACTGTCCTCGCTACAACGCCAACTCGCTGCAGCAGGAGTGGGAGGACCCCCCCACCTCGCATTCATTCACCTAATTTCTCTATTGAAAAGTGGAGGCTAAGCACAAACTTGATTTTTTTGGGGAGCGTGGGGATTTTTGAAATTTGAAAAAATTGCCGCCGAAACGATGGCCGAGTACGATGCCTCACAGTTTCACTTTCGTAGTTTGAAATGTGTCCTGAACCTCAGCGGCAAGCAAGCCCAAGTCATTTGCGCGCTCTACAGCCTATCAGGAAAAACGAAGGTAGAACAACATTTGGCAATTACTGACCATTTTTTCGAAACACCTAACCTGAAGTTTGAAAAAAGCCAGAAGGCACAAAATGACGACGACGACAAGTTCAACACCTGCTTGAACGTGCTCAAAAGAAGATCGAAACACAAATTGCATAGTCACAACAGATCTTTGAACAGGTCACTAACAACTTTCTGGAACGTATCACAGTAGCCCAACAGTTAGCCCCTACTGCCAGTCATGACAATGAGGTTACAAAACAGCTTGTTAAGGAGGTGGTGGAGGAATCAGGGGGAAAGTGAATGGATGTTGTGAAAAAGATGGGCAAACAGATGGACAACTTTGTCAGCCAAGGTGAGGCTAGGGAACGCTCCACACGCTCTTGCAACGCACATATCATACGATTTGACGAAACAAAAGGCGAAACAACACAACAACTACTAGATAAAATCAATAATCAGGTTCTACAAGGACAGATGAAGCTAGCCATCAAGGCTACGGCAGCAGTGCGCTAGCCCATTAACAAAAGAGCTGTGACCAAGCCTAGGACTATACGCACACAAGCTGTACTTGTTACTTTTGCTACAACTGAGCACAGAAAAGTTGTTTGTCAAAACCGTGTAGCCCTAAAAGGTACTCACTGGGGCCTGGAAGAAGATTTGACCAAACAGCAATAAGAGTAAAAGAGGGCATCATGGCATCTATTTGAAAAGGCCAAAGCGGAAAAAAAGAAAGTTTACTAGCGTGGTGCAGACCTTTACATCAATGACACCAAAGTCACAACCCAACACTAGGGGTGTTGGGACTAGATAGCATTACGAATCTCCCTATGGAACATCCATGGGGGGACAAACACGAAGCTAAGTACTAGTTCACATATACAGAGACTGTTTGATGACTCAGATGTTATTGCATTAACTGAAAAACACTTGTTCCCTAATGAAACACCACTGCATATGCCTGGTTTTCAGTGTTTACACAATCCACGCCCTGTATTTGACATGAACTCAATCAGAGCAGTAGTGAAGCATAGTGGTGGTGTTGCAATATTTGTGAATAACTCATGGTCAGACTGTGTATCCCTATGGAAATAGAGCACAAATGGCACCAGGTTGTGTCTGCAGTTCCAGCGCTCAAGGGCTGCACCATTGTTTTTGGTTGTAGCGTATGCTCCACCCAAAGGGTCCCCATATGTTAATGAAGGCTTATTTGATAACATTGCTGCAGAGGTTGGCATGATTCAGGATCTTGGGGGTAGTATTTTACTGACTAGTGATTTCAATGCAAGGACCAGTATAGTTGACGACTATGTTGATTGTCGTTACTTTGCCAACCACATGCTTTGACACGCTACCATTGGGGAATGACTTCTCGAAGGTTTTGCCTAAGCGACATAACTCGGACAAAGGGGGTTTGAAAGGCTAGCACAATGAGTTCTTAGACCTTTGCCGCTCCTCGGGATTACTCATTCTCAATGGCAGGATCGCAAGCGATGAATCAGGGGAGTGCATTTGCTTTGCCAATGGCGGCTCCAGCCTTGTGGATTATATGGTCACATCACCTGCTATGTTTAATTGTGCCACATCACTTGTTGTACATAAATGCCCTCTATTTTGTGGAAAAGGGTGTGATTCTGACCATAGGCCACTTTCACTCAACTTGTAGTTACTTTGGCAACATGTGGCATCAACAACTTCAGAATCATGTGTAGACATCCGTCGTTTCAAATATGATGCTAACAAGTGCACATAGTATTATCAGCACCTGCAGCAATAGATTGCCCAATGCACAACACAGATGAGTGACACAAACAATGCTAACATGGTCGTGCAGTTGTTGCATGACTACATTTGTAATGTCGTTGCGGCTGTGCATGGCTACCCTATGGCACGCACTAGTACAACACAACATCGTCATTAACCATGGTTTGATACTAAATGTCGCAACAAGCACAAAGAAGTATCTGCATATGCAAAGCTTCATCCTAATAACCATCTAGCATGCGAATGGAAGAAGCAACTTAAACAGCTACTGCGTCGTAAGAAATGCACGTACAAAAAGCTACAAGGCTGATAGTTGTGTGCACTAGCAAAGACGAGATCCAACCAACTTTTGGAAGCAATACTCCAAGAGCAAGGAACAATTTGTGGCTATCAGCAAAGTAGACTTGGTTGCTGGCTTCCAGAAGCTACTGGTGTCGCAACCCTAGCTTTGGGCTCGCGACCAAGGCTAAGGGGGTTGCAAGGTTGCGGGCGAAGAGGAAGGAAGCCCGGGAGTCAAGGCAAAGGCATTGCAAGAGTGCGGGCCAAGAGGAAGCCCGGGAGTCACATCACATACT
>Ga0116227_10001624_pt1 | contig 50594 bp, 48 predicted proteins | sample S1TSphgellanicum_FD_89693 | JGI IMG/M metagenome (GOLD analysis project Ga0116227, IMG submission 89693) | Host-associated microbial communities from peat moss isolated from Minnesota, USA - S1T2_Fb - Sphagnum magellanicum MG | ecosystem: Host-associated > Plants > Peat moss > Unclassified...
AGATCGAAGGTCTGCTGACCGAAGGCCAGCGCGTGCTGCTGGTAGAAGACCTGACCACCGACAGCCGCAGCAAGATCAACTTCATCAACGCGCTGCGCACCGCCGGCGCGACGGTGAACCACTGCTTCGTGCTGTTCCACTACAACATCTTCAAGGAAAGCGTGTCGGTGCTGAAAGACATTGATGTCGATCTGCACGCGCTCGCCACCTGGTGGGACGTGCTGCGCGTCGCCAAGGAAAACAGCTACTTCGACACGAAGACGCTCGACGAAGTCGAAAAATTCCTGCACGCGCCGGCCGAGTGGTCGGCTGCGCACGGCGGCGCGACCGCATCGCCGCAGTAAGCTCGCCTTAATCGACTGAGTCTGGACCGTCGAACGCGGTCCGATCCCAGTCCGGATGGCTGACGTTAAAAAGGGCTGCCTGTCGGCACGACAGGCAGCCCTTTTTCCATCCGTCACACGCACGCGGCCGGAACACAGCCGCCGACCGCGTCAGGGTAAATCGCCCTGCTCCCCCACCGAATACGACGACAGATTCAGCAAACCATTGCTTTGCGCGTATTGAAACAGTTCGGAATCGCGATCAATGCCGAGCTTGCGCATGGCAGTGTTCTTCTGCGTGCTGATGGTCTTGATACTGCGGTTCAACTGTTCCGAGATTTCCTTGATGGTCATGCCGGACACAAACAGCCGCACCACCTCCAGTTCGCGCTTCGACAGAATCACCTCGTCGCTCTTGCCGCCCGCGTTCATGCGCAGCGTGTCGAGCGAGGCCTTGACCGACGGGCTCATGTATTCGAGATTGCGGCTGACGTGCTGAACCGCGAGTCCGATATGACTCAGGTCGTCCGCCTTGTTGACGACCGACGTGACCCCGAGTTCGCTTAGCCGCTTGAGCAGCGCCGCATTCTCGAGCATCGTCAATACGACGATTGGCAGAGTAGGAAAATTACGACGCAAATAGCCGATGAGGGGCAAGCCGTCGCCGTACTGTCCGCCGGGCATTGCCAGATCGGTTACCAGCACGTCGCAAGGGACGGTCTGCAACACCTTGATGAGTTCAGTTGACTGGCGTGCGCGCGCAACCACCTGAATGCCGGGGAATTTGAGCAGCGCGTGCTCCGCGCCGAACAAAATCACCGGATGATCATCGGCCACGACCACCCTGACTGGATCTGGCATTGCTCTCCCTTTGCCTGATAACACGCTCTCCAAAACCTCAGCCATGCGTCATTCTTGAATTGTAGGTTCCAGGTTGCAAATGTGTGAACTTGCTTGCGGCCCGGCTCACGGGTGCAATTCATCTGACTATAGCCCATTTCCTGGCGGCTCGGCCCGTCAGAGCGTGGCGCGAAATCCCACAAAGCAAATGTTAGATGCCATTCGACCGCGGGGCACAAAATAGGGACAATAATGATCGTGAGGATGATGGTTCACCGATCCGCGCAAGAACCTTGCATGGGATCGGAGTAAGCGCTAAAGCGCTCACTCCGTTCGACAAAGGAGAATCGGCACATGCGCTCGCGTTGCCTGGTCGTTTCGTTTGCTTCGCCCCGTACCCGAACACCGTCTTTCGCCATTGCGTTGCTCAGCCTCGCGCTCGCCGTCGCGCATGGGCCACGTGCGCTCGCCGAGGGTCCGTTTACGCTGACGAGCACAAGCTTGCGCGATGGCGGCACCGTCGACGCCGCCCAGGTTTTCGACCAGGACGATTGCAAGGGCAGCAACCGCTCGCCGCAATTGTCCTGGCATGACGCGCCACAAGGCACGCGCAGTTTTGCGGTCACCATCTTCGACCCCGATGCACCCGGCCCCGGCTGGTGGCACTGGGCGGTAGCGCAGATCCCGGCCAACATCGACCGATTGCCCGAGAATGCGAGCGCATCAGGCTACGTGAAGAAGATCGGCGCCGTCGAAGGGCGCAACGACTTCGACATCGACGGCTATGGCGGACCCTGCCCGCCGGCAGGCAAAGCGCATCGCTATGTGGTCACCGTGTATGCGCTCAACACCACCGATCTTCGGCTCGCCCAAGGCAGGCCGGCGCTGATGTTCGATCATGAGATCGGCACCGCCACCCTCGGCAGTGCGCGAATCGTGGTCAACTACGGACGCTAGGGCGCAGGTTCCACGGCGCCCGTCCTGCTGCTGCGTTCCACCCTCATGGAGAGTCTTATGTCGAAGATTGTCATCGTGTACCACAGCGGCTACGGCCATACGAAGAAGGTCGCCGAGGCCGTGCTTGCCGGCACGCTCGGAGCCGGCGCGGAGGCGAAGCTGCTTGCGGTCGGTGAACTGGATGACGCCGGCTGGGCCGAACTCGACGCAGCCGACGCCATCGTTTTCGGCGCACCGACCTACATGGGCGGCGCTTCCGCCGACTTCAAGAAATTCGCGGATGCCAGTTCGAAAGCGTGGTTCGGCCAGAAGTGGAAAGACAAGATCGCGGCCGGCTTCACCAACTCTGCGACGATGAACGGCGACAAATTCTCCACCATCCAGTACTTCGTCACGCTGGCCATGCAGCACGGCATGATCTGGGCGGGTACCGGCATCATGCCGGCCAATACCAAGGCGGCGACCCGCGACGACCTGAACTACGTGGGCGGCTCTACCGGCCTGCTGACGCAATCGCCCGCCGATGCTTCGCCGGAAGAAGCTCCGCCGTCGGGCGATCTCGAAACGGCGAAGGTGTTCGGGGCGCGCATTGTGGCCGTGACGGCACGCTGGAACGCCGCGCGCTGAGATCGGGCGGCGGGCCTGCTCATGGACGGCTGAAGCACCCAGGTGGTCACCCCTGTGCCATCCTGCGCCACCCAGCGCTGCGAACCCGCCGTCAACGGATGGCATCTGGCGCATAAAACCGTCATCTCAGTGTCATTTCCACGGCGCAACGTCGTTTTTCGACGATGTTTGCGCACACGTGCCGCCATCCGGTCTTAAAATGACGTTCCGGCGCACTCCGGCGCCTCCGTATTCCCGTAAGCCAGTGAGATTGAGATGAGCACGAAAGTATTTGTCGACGGACAGGAAGGTACGACCGGCCTGAAGATTTTCGAATACCTGTCGCAACGCGCCGACGTAGAGATCCTGCGTATCGAGGAAGCGAAGCGCAAGGACCTCGAGGAGCGTCGTCGTCTCATCAACGCGTCGGACGTCACGTTCCTGTGCCTGCCGGATGTCGCGTCGCGCGAATCGGCGTCGCTCGTCGCGAACGACCACACCGTGCTGATCGACGCGAGCACCGCGTTCCGGACCAGCGCCGACTGGGCGTACGGCTTGCCGGAACTGGCCCGCTCGCAACGCGAGCGCCTGCGTACCGCCAAGCGCATCGCCGTGCCCGGCTGTCACGCCTCGGCCTTCGTGCTGGCCATGCGGCCGTTGGTCGAAGCCGGCGTGGTTGCGCCGGAGTTCGCCGCGCACAGCTATTCGATCACCGGCTACAGCGGCGGCGGCAAGAAGATGATTGCGGACTACGAAGCAGGCGGCAACGACAGGCTGAAGAGCCCGCGCCCCTACGCGCTGGGTCTCACGCACAAGCACCTGCCGGAGATGGCGGCTCACACCGGTCTGAAGTCGGCACCGGTGTTCACGCCGATCGTCGGCGACTTCTACAAGGGTCTCGCCGTCACCACTTACTTCTCGCCGAACCAGTTGGCGAAGAAGGCCACGCCGCAAGACGTGCTCGCGCTGTTCGCCGAGTACTACGCGGGTGAAGCGTTCGTGCGCGTCGCCCCGTTCGATGCCGAAGCGAACCTCGACGGCGGCTTCTTCGACGTGCAGGCCAACAACGACACCAACCGCGTCGACCTGTTCGTATTCGGCAGCGAAGAGCGCTTTGTCACCGTCGCGCGTCTCGACAATCTGGGCAAGGGCGCCTCGGGTGCCGCCATCCAGTGCATGAACCTCGCGATCGGCACCGCCGAAGACAGCGGATTGCAACGCTAATCCCGTTCCGCCCGGCGGCGCTTTGCCGTCATTCAATCAAAAAGCCGGTTTTCATAAACCGGCTTTTTTTCGTTTCAAATACCCGCTTTAAAAGTTTCATTCCGCATACCTAATTAGTATTAGTCCCAATTACTTCTAAACGGAACCTTGCCGTTATACAGCGATCGGTAAATCGTTCACCATGACGATTCAGCCTGCATAGATTGCCGCCTGGGGAAACACCCGATTCTTTCACGAACGGTCGTTCGCAGATGATAGAGCCATTTTGCTCCAAGGCTTGACAGGCAAGCGTGTGCGGCGAAGCAACGCTGCAGCTCCCTCACCCGAAAAATCGTTTTTTGTTTAAAAGGCTCGCCAACCTCACGGTAGCAAGAGTCGCACGTTTCAGAGGCTGTTTGAATCGGTCTTTTTAGACGGTTCTGTCAATTGACAGCCCTGAAGCGTGCAGCGAAATTACTTCGCACAATTACACGAAAGGGAGACAGCAGCATGTGGGACGCCATAAACAGAGGCCTCGCATTGGCCCTTATCACCGCTCCATTGTTAATCGCCTGCGGCGGCGGCAGCGCCAGCAATCCGAGTGCGGTCAATGCACCGCAATGTTCCGGATCGAGTTGCACCGGGCAGGGCGCGCCGACCTCGGGTACGGTGGCGTCGCTGTGTCCCGCGACGGCGGATATCGGCAACACCACGTATCTGGGCGGCGCCGGCAGCGGCGAAGTGGTGAGCCTGAACATCAACGCCACGGCCATGACGTACACGCTGTCGTGGCTCGAATCCCCCATTCCGCTGGCGACCGGCACCGTGTCGCCGACCCGCGCGGGCGTGCAGATCACCGGCCCGGTTGCGCATCCGCCTACCGGCGCCCTGCCGACCGCCGAGCAGATACGCTGCGCGTTCGTGCTGGAGCCGGGCACCGGCTCGGGACCCAACGGTACCTACAGCACCTCGGCTAATTTCAACGCCGCCAATCCGCCGACGATCTTCGTGGGTCTCGGCGTGGCAGGCGGCGGCATTCCGGGCGCGACGGTGCAGTTCAGCGGGGTCCTGACCGGCATCGGCGCCGTGGATAACCGTCACTTCGACTTTTACCCGTTCCTCGCCTTCGCCAACACGACCACGGATATCACGAAGCTGCCGGGGACCTATAACGGCCTGCTCTACCACCTGACGCCATCCGGTAATTCGGGCAACTACGCGACCGTCGGCACGAGCACTATCGAAACCTTCGATTCCACCGGCGCCTGCACATCCACCCAAAGCACTTCGGGCTTCTCGCCCAATGCAGGCGGCTGCCTGACCACCGGCAATCCGTACACGCTCGACAGCAACGGCTATTTCGACAGCGCCGCAGCGCCGCAGATCATTACCCAGACCTTGCCGACCGGCAAATCGGGCGTCGCGCACATGATCCTCGGCCAGTTGAACGGCGCAACCATCCCGCTCGTCGTGCGTACCGGCAACGTCAATATCGGCGCCCTGCAGGTCGACGACGAATCCGGCATCGCCATGCTCGCGCCGGCCACGGCGCTGGCCTCGGGCGGCTTCGATGGCGGCTATGTCGGTGCGGATTCGAACTTCGACTACACCGCGACGCTGATCAACGGGGCCAGCGGCACCTTCGTCAATCCGGGAACGTCGAGCGCCGAGGACGGCTTCAGCCTGACCTACGGCGTCGCGGCGAGCCCGGGTCTGGTCGGCGTCACGGCCCAGACGACCAGCGGGACCACGGCGAGCGGCTTTGCGATAGCCGGAGGCGGCCTGTACGCGATCCTCATCCAGGGCGAGGAAAACAACGGGGTGGCGTCGACTTCGGCCATTTCGGGGACGGCGGAGAGCCCGTACTTCGGCATCGGCGCACAGGTCAACAAGTAAAAGAGACGCAGCGGGATCGAGGGATGGCCGGACCGGGAGCCGGCCATCGACAACGAGAACATTCAGGAGAGGGCAGTATGAAATGGAAATTCCTTGCGGCACTGGCTTTGACAGCGCCGCTGGTGACAGCATGCGGCGGCGGCGGCAACACGCCGCCGGCACCGGCTCCGGCAGCCCTGTGTCCGACCACGCTTGACTACAGCACGGTCTACACGGGCGGCGGCGGCGACGGCGAACTCGCCAAGCTGCAGATCGACACCACCAAGATGACCTGGCAGATCACCTATGTCGAATCGCCAGTGCCGGCGACCACGGGCACCGTCACGCCCACGCGCGCGGGCACGACCGTCAGCGGCTCGCTGACCCAGGAAACCGGCCTGCCGACCGCCAAGCTCAACCAGTGCGCGTATCAGTTGAACGGCGCCAGCCTCGACCCGACCCGTCCGGCGCGCGTCTTCATCGGCGAAGGCGTTGCAGGTGGCACGATCCCCGGTGCGCAGATTCAGTTCGGTGGTGTACTCGGCGTGGGCGCCGTGCCCGACACGACGTTCCCGTACTACCCGTTCATCGGCTTCTCGTCGATTGAAACGAACATCGCGAACGTGGCCGGCACCTACAACCAGCTCGGCTATCACCAGATTCCGTCGCAGAACTTCCTGCCGGTCTCGGTGGACACGAAGATCACCATCAACAGCGACGGTACCTGGACCGAGTGCGACAACAGCGGCATCAACGCCGGCAAATGCCAGCAGCCCGGAACCAACCTCGTGCAGTCGTCGGACGGCAGCGGCGCGTTCGAAACCGACAACTTCCAGGGGCAGGCCAAAGCCACCCTCGCCACCACCCCGGCGGCCAAGGGCTTCATGATCGTCGGCAAGTTGCGCGGCCAGTTGGTGCCGATCCTGGTGCGCACCGGCGTCGCCAATCCGGCGGCCTTGCTGGCGGACGACGAATCGGGCATTTCGATTCTCGCGCCACAGTCGACGATCGCGGTGAACTCGCAGAACGGTGAGTACATCGGCGTGGACAGCCAGTTCGACTACCGCACGACGGCGCTTGAAGGCACCGAGGCCACGCTGCTCGATCCGTTCAACGCGTCGCAGGCTTCGCTCGCGACGGCGCTGAATCTCGACTTCACCGAAACGGTGCCGGGCGAAGTGACGACGACCCACGTGGGCGCATCGACGGGCACGACGCCGACCGGAAAGATGATCTTCACGGGTGGTGTGTTCGGCTACCTGGATCTGACGACGCCCGCATCGCCCTACTTCACGATCGGCGCGTTCGTTCAGTAATGGACGCAGCGAACCCTGTCACCACGTAACGAGGCAACCGCTCCCCGGCTGCGGCATCCGCAGCGGCCGGGGTCTGCCCAGAGCGCGACGTCCATGCGGGAATCGAACCCCGCCGGCGCGCGCAGCAGGCATGCCCGCCCCAGGAGGAAGGTCATGAAAAGAATATTTATCGCGGCGCTGGCCACGTGCCTGTCGCTCAGCGCCCACGCCCAGCAGGCGGGCGACAACGTCGCCGTGCTCGGCTGGTTCCACGTCGCGCCGCAAGACTCGAGTTCGGCGCTGACAACCAACGTCGCGCCGACGCCGATCAACACGCCGCTGCGCCTGCCGAACTCATTCACCTCGGCCGGCACCGGTCTGTCGACCAATAACGCGGACACGGTCGGCCTCGTCTTCAGCCACTTCCTGACCGACCACATTGCGATTACCTCGGTTGCGGGCGTGCCGCCGGTGTTCAAGGTCTACGGTCACGGCACGATCATGCCGCCCGGGCCGGCCGGCGCGCTCGGCAGTCAGAATCTGGGCGACCCTTCGAGCAATCCGATCATCAAGAGCGTGCGCCAGTGGAGCCCGGCGGCGATCCTGCAGTACTACTTCAACCAGCCGACCGCCAAGTTCCGCCCGTTCGTGGGTGTCGGGGTGTCGTACAACTGGTTTTCCGACATCCAGTTGAATCCGAACTTCGTGACGTCGACGCAGAACAATCTCGGCTCCGTGCTGGCCGCCGGCGCAGGCAAACCGGGCACCACCCAAGTGTCGGCGAAGGCTTCGTCGTCCTGGCAACCGGTGTTCAACGCGGGCGCGGAGTACAACATTACGAATCACTGGGGTCTGGTGGCCTCGATCACCTATATCCCGCTGAAGACCACCTCGTCGGTGATCGTCAAGGCAGCGGACGGTACGGAACTCGCGGTGAGCAAGGCGGAACTGAAGGCCGACCCGATCATCTCGTTCCTGGCCGTTTCGTATAAGTTTTGATGCGCGCCGGCAATGCTACCGGGACGGATCGGGGTATGGCGGCAAGTGGGGGAAACGCAGGACGAAAAAAAGCCCGCCTACTTGGGCGGGCTGAATCCATATCAGAGGAGACATGGAGGAGACAAGACAAATACTAGCAAACCGCTTGGTGCGGCGCAACATGATAATTAGGGTAGACCCTCAACGTTGCGTTTACACAACGGCCCAATCTGCCGCTAGCGGCGCACCAGCGCCATAATCGCGCCGAAGCCGACGAACACGCCACCCGTCAGACGATTGAACGCCTTGGCGACATTGCGGCTCTTCAGCCTGGCGCCGATACGGGTGCCGAAGCCGGCATAAACCAGATACCAGCTCACTTCGATCACCGCGAAGGTGGCGACAAGCACACCGAACTGCGGCAGCGTCGGGCGGCTCGCGTCGATGAACTGCGGCAGCAGGGCCGCGGCGAACAGAATCGCCTTGGGATTGCTGCCGGCCACCAGAAAACCGTTGCGAAAGAGCGCAAAACGCGAGCGCGCCGGTTTCGCGGCGAGCATGTCGGCATCGTGCACCGGGGCCTCGTCGGCGGGCGCGCGCCACGACTTGACGCCCAGATAGACCAGATACGCGGCGCCGATCATGCGTAGCCCGTTGAACATGGCCGGCCACGCTTCGAGGAACACGCCCAGCCCGGCCGCCGATACCGACAGCATCAGCACCAGCGCCGACAGGCAGCCGGCCATCGTCGCGCTCGAACGGCGCAGCCCGTGCTGCGCGCCGTGGGTCATGACGAGCAACATGTTCGGACCGGGAATGGCGGAAACGACGAAGACGGTAGCAACGAACAGCCACCAGGTATGCAGGCTCATGATCGACACGGTGAGGAAAGGGCGGGACAGGCATTATGCCCGCCCGCGGCCTGCGCTGCGGTCCCCGGGTTCAACCAGCCCCCGCCGCGCGCACCGTCGACGCGCCCTCAACTTGCCCTCAACGCCCGGCGCGCCGCGCCGACACCTGCCCGAGCACCGCGAAGTCTTTCTCGCCGTCGCCGTGGGCGATCGCTTCGATCAGGCTATCGCGCACGACGCTCGCCACCGGCAGCGGCGTCGACACCGCATCGGCCGCGGCCAGCGCGAGGCGCACGTCCTTCAGGCCCAGACGCGCCTTGAAGAGCGCCGGCTCATAGCGCCGTTCCGCGATCATCTTGCCGTAGCCCTGATAAACCGGGCCGGGGAACAGACCGGCCGTGATCACGTCGAGAAAATCCTGCATCGCGACGCCGTGCCCCGTCACCAGGCTCGCCGCCTCGCCGAGCGTTTCAACTGCTGCCGCGAGCATGAAATTCGCCGCGAGCTTCATGACATTCGCCTGTTGCGGCAGCGATCCGATGCGCCACGTTTTCTGGCCGATCACGTCGAATACCGGTTGCACCCGGTCGATCGCCTCGGCCGGACCGCCGGCGACAATGGTCAGCTTGCCCGCTGCCGCGACGTCCGGGCGTCCGAGCACCGGCGCGGCCACGTAGTGCAACCCGCGCAATGCGTGCGCGTGGGCCAGTTCTTCGGCCAGCGCGACGGAAATCGTCGCCATGTTCACGTGAATCAACCCGCGCGGGGCGTGTTCCAGCAACTGGGCGTCGATCACCGCGCGCAGCGCTGCGTCGTCGGCGAGCATCGAAAACACCGCGTCGCCGCTGAACGCTTCGGCCGGCGAACTCACGACCCTGGCGCCGGCGGCGGCCAGCGGCTCGGCGCGTTGCGGCGAACGGTTCCAGACCCGCACCGTGTGGCCGGCTTTCAGCATGTTCTGAACCATAGCGACGCCCATCTCGCCAAGACCGATAAAACCGATGTCCATCTCTTGCTCCCATCTTCAAAGGAACCGGAAGTAAAGCACAGCCCTGTGACACGCGCAGCCAGCGCGCCACAGGACACGGTGCCATACTGGCACGATGGTCACCGCGACATTCCGCTTCTATGAGGAGCTGAACGATTTTCTCGCCCGGCCGCTGCGCCGGCGCGCGTTCAGTTGCGTCTGCGCGCATGCCGCGACCGCCAAGCACATGATCGAGGCGCTCGGCGTGCCGCACACGGAAGTCGAGTTGATTCTGGTGAACGGCGAGTCGGTCGGCTTCGAACGGCAACTCGCGGACGGCGACCGCGTGGCGGTCTATCCGAAGTTCGAAGCGCTCGATATCCAGCCCTTGCTGCGCGTGCGCGAGCGTCCTTTGCGGGTGATGCGCTTCATCGCCGACGCCCATCTCGGCGGCCTCGCGCAACTGCTGCGGCTCGCGGGCTTCGACACGCTCTACGACAACCACTACCCGGACGCCGACATCGAGGTGCTGGCCGCGGCCGAACACCGCATCGTGCTCACCCGCGACCGCGAGCTGCTCAAACGGCGCACCATCACCCATGGCTGCTACGTGCGCGCGCTCAAACCGAAGGCGCAGTTGCGCGAGATTTTCGACCGGCTGGATCTGGCCGGCAGCGCCCGCCCGTTTCGCCTGTGCCTCACCTGCAACGTGCCGCTGCGGCGCATCGCCAGGGACGAGGTCGCCGGCCGCGCGCCGGAAGGCGTACTCGAGCGTCATACCCAGTTCGTCACCTGCGACGTGTGCCGCCGCGTGTTCTGGGAAGGCACTCACTGGCAGCGCATGCGCGCGTTGATGGACAGCATGGCGGGCGAGCGCGCCGCCCCAGTGGAGACGCCGTTTTGTCCCGCTGAACCCCGCCCCTGACTGGCAGGGCGGGGCGATGCGTACAATGCGGGATTACCTATCAAGCAGAGGCATTCCGTATGGCGATGAAAAAAACCGACCTTGAGAAGAACAAGGCCCTGAAACTGACCAATTCGATGAAGCTGGCGACCGCCGACCGCTTCGGCAAAGCCTCCGCTGCCGCGCCGGTGCTCGACCGCCGCGAACAACGCAAGCTCGACCAGGCGCAAGGACTCGTGCCGTTCGCCTGCAAGCTCAACGCAGATCTCGTCGCCCAGCTGCAGGAACGGGCTGCGGCGCATCCCGAAGGCATGACCGGTCTGCTGACCGAGATCATCAAACGCGGCCTCGCTGCGGACGCGTCGTAAGTCGTCATACCCCACCCGCCTGCGGTCGTCTCCGCTCCCCGAAGCCAATCTCCCGCATCCCATGAAAAAAAAAGGCCAGAGCGCGAGGCTCTGGCCTTTTTCCTGCAAACCTCAACCGTTCCGGAAGTCCGCGTCAGCCTGTCGGCTGGCTGCGGTGCGAACCGGCGAGGTCCGCGCGGCGGACAAAAGCGCTCGCTTAGTTCTGCGTACCCTTGTCGTTCGTGCCGGCAGCCGATGCGGCCGCCGAAACGCCAGCACGCTTGCCGTGCGTCTTCAGCTTCTTGTGGTGCTTGGCGGGCTTCGCGGTGCTAGCTGCGGCCGGCGCGGCTGCGTCGGATGCCTGTGCGAAAGCTTGAACGGAGACCAGCGCGAGAGCTGCAGTTGCGAGCGAGGCAATGACTTTTTTCATGTGTTAATCCCCAAACCTGAACGACTATGTCAATGTGAATGAATAAGAACAGCATGGTGAAGCAGACATGACGACGCGGCGCCTGGCGGCTCCCCGCGGGGGAGTATCACGCAGCGTAGGGCGTTTGTCATCCCATATCACGCCCTGTGTATTTTCCGGGAGACAGGTTTCTTTCGTTATCCCTTCAGTCGATTTGCGCGTGCGCCTGGCCCAGGCGGGACAGGTCCGCGATCTCCCGATCTAGACGAGATTGCGCAGCAAACTGGCGGTTTCCTGCAGCGTCGGGAGCACCCGCTGCAAGGCGGCCTGGGCCGACTCCCGACCCATCGGCATGCTGACGCTGATGGCCGCCACCACGGAGCCGTGACGGTCGCGCAGCGGCACGGCGACGCCACGCATGCCGAGTTCGAGCTGTTGATCGGTGACGACGTAGCCGTTACGGCGCGCCTCGCCCAGCACGTCACGCAGTTCTTTGACGGTGGAGTAGGTTTGCGGCGTGAAGACCTTGATCTCGTAGGTCGAAAGCCAGCGGTCGATCTCCTCGGGCGCCTGGAACGCCAACAGGATCAGCCCCGCCGACGACAGCGGCGCCGCAGCCCGCGAGCCCAGCACGAAGCCGACCGCCATCGCCCGGTTCACGCCGTTGCGCGCCACGTAGACCACGTCGTGTTCGTCGAGAATCGCCACCAGCGCGGTTTCCTGCAGGGTCGCCGTGATCCGCTGCAGGAACGGCTGCACCGTGCGCGGCAAGCGCGCCGAATCCAGATACGACTGGCCGAGGCGCAGCACGCGCGGGGCCAGCCAGAACAGCTTGCCGTCCGTATCCACGTAGCCGAGTTCGCGCAGCGTCAGCAGATAACGGCGCGCTGCCGTGCGCGATAGCCCCGCCCTTACGGCCACCATCGTCGGCGTCATGCGCGCGTGTTCTTCGTCAAACGCTTCGATGATCGCCAGGGCTTTGGCCGCGCCGGCGATCCAGTCTTTTTCATCCATGATTTCCGCCTGAAATGCGCTCGACGCCACCGTTCAGTTTCGACGGCGGCGCGTTTGCGCGATTATCGCGCGGTGCGGTTCTTCATGGAGAAATGGCGGTTCAACGAGGGGACGAGGCGGGGCGGCATGCCCCGCGTCATCAGGCTGCGGGGCTTGTTACGCCGCCCGCGCCATCGCCAGTGGCATGCCGGCGGCGTCGTTCATCACGTTGCGGCTATCCGCCGTGGGCGGAAATACGCACCAGCAACCGTCGTCGTGCCTGAAGAAGAACAGGCCCCGGGCGCCCGCCTCAAGGGCTGTCTCGACCCGCACGTAGCGTCTACCACCCATGCGGGTGCGGCTGAATTCGGTCACGCGAACGGGAATCGACGGGCCCGGGGCGAGCCACTTTTCGACGAGAAAGCGCAGGGACTGTTCGCTGGCGGCCCTCATGATCCTCTCCACATGCGTTCGTCCTGAGTCACGTCGCGCGTGTCGTCGGCACTTTCCGAGGTGGACGGCTCGTCGGCTTCGTCCTCCGCCAGTTCGATGGCACGGCTGGTTGCCGCGGCCCTCAGCGTACTGCAATGGGCAGAATGTCTGATGTCTGAGAGGAGACGGACAAGCTGTCGTGCTGTTCTGCGTTTCATCGCACACCCCCGCACTGCACAAGTAACTTGATAAAGCACTTTAACTTTATGCCTGGACGGTGCACTGCTGTGTAGTTTTTGACTAAATAGCAACAGTCGCGGTTGAAGTCGCGCGTACCGGATGCCCGCACCACCCGACACCAATGTGCGCGCATTGGCGCAGTGCAGTATGTGCGCTGGCGACCGTAACAGGCTGGATGGGATCGGCGGCGCACCGGAGAGCGCCGCGCCACGAGACTGCACCGCTCAGACAACAGTTAAACGGCGTTCTGGCGGATAACTTTAAGGTGAGTGGCGCAGAGTTATCCACGTAGCCCTATGGACAACTCCGGGATAGCGCCGCTAACAGGCTGTGTGCGGATTCTTGATAACCGGCGCAGGAGATGGCGCGACGCCGAAGTTATCCTCAGCCCGCTGGCGCTCTGCACGCGTGCTCCGCATTGTTATGGTTTTGTTACAGCGTTGACCGGACGGAGGATTTCCCGCTTGTCCACAGGACGGCGCGCCCTTTGTTAACTATTACTACATACGTATACGTATGAAGTAAAACCATTGGGGAAAAGTGTGCACGGCCCATCCATGATGCTGCGCCGATCCATGAATGATCAGCGCAGCGCGCTCCTTGCCGAGCGTAAGTGTTAGCGCGTTAAGGCCTTAGGGACTCACGCTGGGTGCGCTGGCAGCCTGCGTCATGTCGGGACGGCCCAACGCATCCGGCGATTCCAGCGCAGTGGGCGCCACCGGCGTCAATACCGGCACGTTCAACGCGCTCGAAGGCGGCGCCACTACGGGCGTGGTCGCCAACTTCGGCGCCGGCACCAGCGGCACCGGAGCGACGACCGGAACCGCAGCGAGAGCCGGAAGCGGCGTGCTCGTCACATCATTGGATTTGACCGGCATGGTCCGTACGACCGTCTGCAGGTAGTGATTGAGCAGGGCGAAGAACCGATCGTAGAACGTGCCCGACGGGATCGTCTCGCTGGATATCTTCACCATCGCGTCGTTGTTGGAGCGGATCGGCAGCGACAGCGAACCGAGTACGCTCAGCCCGACGCTCGCCGACGTATCGCTTTTCTTCAGCGCAAAGCCGTTCTGCACCGCGTTCACGTAGACGATGCTCGTATCGGCGGTTTCCTCGCCCGGCGTACAGACGACGTGAAACTCCACCACGATATGCGAATCGCCGGTGGGCTGGAAATTCTTCGTGCCGTCGACGGTATCCGGGTGCGTCAACGTCGTCATGTAGCCCTGGCTTAGCAGCGCGCGGCGGGCAGCTTCACAGGTGTCGGTAGTGCTGGCGTTGAAATTACGCGCGAAGGGACTTGCGCCCGTATCGAACTGTTCCTGCTGAAACTTCGGCTGGGGTGCGCTCGAACAGGCGGCGAGCGCGAGCAATCCGAGCAGCGACGCTGCGGTGAGTTTGGAAAATGAGGTGCGCATGATTCTGGGAGGCGAACGACTTAACGTCGAATGGCATGCATTGTAGAGCGGTTGCCAGGTGGAGCGGAAAACAACCCGCAGACGACGTAACACGTTGAAACAACAAGGTTTGTAGGGTGTTCGTCAGCGTGGCGCACGCTGACCGGGCCAGGGGCTGCGGCCGGTTGCGTGCCGCGATGCCGTCAGGGCGCCGAAGCCGGTGCTGCAGCCGACAGGCCAAACGCGGCCGGTCCGGCCGCGGCGGCGTTCGCCGACGGAATGTAAAACGAACGGGCGCCGCTCGCCGGCGCCGGGCAGTCGTCGGTGGCGTGGGCGTCGCACGCCGCCTGCTGCGCGGCGGCAGAAGGTGCGTCGTCCGGCTTCGCGACCACGGGAGCGAAGGTCTGGACCCGCATGCTGACCTTTTGCGCGTAGGCCAGCGAGCCGCCGTAACTCTTCAGTGCGAGGCTCAGATCGCCGCCCGCCGACTGCATGTAGCCGTGCAGGATGGCGGAGCCGGCCTCGATGTTGGCGCCAGGGTCGGTGAGGTCCTTGACGTTCCGCAGCAGCCCGCGGTGCGCGGCAGGCACCACCTGCATCAGGCCCGTCGCCCCGCGCGGGCCCTTGGCCTTTTCCTTGAAGCGGGATTCGATCGAGATGATTGCCAGCAGCAGCGCCGGCGGCAGCGAATACTTCGCCGCCGCGGTCTGGACGGCATCCGAGATCTGCTCGGCCTTGGCCCGGGCCACGCCGAACTTTTGCGTCAGGTACGCGGAGATGCGCTCGTGGTCGGGGTCGGTTTCATCGGCCGCTGCGATCTGCACCAGGCCCAGCGACAGCATGATCAGACAGAGTAAGCGGCTCATGAGCGAAGACCGTTCGAGAGGAGAAGCCTCTCATTATACCGATGCCCGAAAAATAGGCACCTATTCGTCAGAACATAGTCAAAACCGCGTGGGAGGTGGATCGAGCGGATTACTGCGCCTGTACCTGCTGGTGCATCGCCGCCTGCTGCTGGGCCTGTTGTTGCGCGTGCTGTTTGGCAAGATGCCGGCCGACGAGACAACCGCCCACGGCCCCCACCACCGCATGATGTCCCGCGTAATGGCCGGCAACCCCGCCGACCACCGCGCCCTTGATGCAACCCGCCGCGTGGGCGGTTCCGATCGTGGCGAGCGCCAGCGCGGCGCTGAAGAGGGCAAACCTGATGCGACTTGCGTTCATGTGTCGATAACTCGTGTGTGGATGGGCGCGGCAGGCGTATCTGCGAAGATCGATACCTGAGCGCCGGGTGACGGACAACGGTTCGCAGTATAAAAGACGCGCCTTACGGCGAGTGCAACGGCAGTACGATATCGGTAACGCAAGGTTACGGTAGCCTCGGCGCAATGACTGAGGCGCAAGATCCGAGGTGGGACGTCAAGCGCCTGAAAACGCGATCGCGTTTAGACTTCCGCATGGAATCCGATGTTGATTCTCCAGCTCGCGCCCATATGTGTGGTCGCTGAGTAACGACAGTAGGCAGGCCGATACATGAACAAACCTGAATTTACCGAGCCCGACAGTGCGCGTCCCGACTTGCTGTGTTTCCTCGTCGCGATTGCAGCCGCCTCGTATGCCTTGACTCAGGAATGGCGCGTCGACCATGTGGTGGAGTGCTGCCGTCAGTGGCTCAAGAAGAACCGCCTGAAGATGCATTGGCTCGACCGCGTGCTGATCGGTCAGCTTGCGCTGAAGATCGCCAGTCAGGATTTGCTGGACGCAGGCGTCGCCGTGCGGCTGTCCAGCGTGAACGCGCTGTTCACCAACGAGATGGAACTCAACGGCGCGAGCACCATGGTGCAGAGAATGATGGCGCTTTGTCACGAGGCGCTTTGAGCGCGTGGGTGGAGAACGTATAGTGAAGTGAGACCGTGCCTGCCTTAGGGGTAAGCTTCGGTTCAGGACGAAACGTCTTTGACGGGGGACGGCACGATGGCTATCACTTCAGATGCGACCTACCGCCCGCAAGGGCAGCCGCCCGAATCGCTGCGGGCGCTGGCCGGGTATCTTGAACTCTCGCTCGACAAGGGCAAGTGCCTCGTCATGATGCGCCATGGCGCCGATGTCTGTTCGGTGTATGTCGGCGATCCGTCTGACGAGGAAACCCAACTGACCGCGCACGGAACCCTGGCGACAGCCGTGGCCGACGAAATCCTCGAGTACACGCATCCCGGCACGAATCAGATCACCGTCGGCGATGAGACGTACCGTTTCTTTCGCAGCTTTACGCACATCGACAATGTCGGCGCGGTGGTGTTCGCTCCTGCGTAGCGGGCCTAGAGCGTCTGCATGCCCAGTACGAGGGTCGTGGCGATCGAGACCATGAAGATCAGCGCACCGATCGTGCGTCTGCGGTTCAGTTCGGTCCATAGAATCACGCCCGTCAACGACAGCAGAACCATGCTGCCGGCAATCGAATCGGCAAGCAGAATCCAGCCGGCGCTCGCGCCCGTCGAGCGATGCAAGCCTTCGAGCGTCGCAATGACGCCTTGCTCGCGACGCTCAACGCTGACGAACGTGCCCCCCTTCCAGTAGTCCGCGCTGACGACATAGTTCGGCGCGTTGAAGCGCACCGCCCAGTGCTCCGGCTGAATGACCGACTGATCGCCCCACGTGACCGGACCGGCCGGATCGCGCGTGACGCGCTCCGCGGGCCGGTCGAGTTTCAGTTCGGTGCGCAGCCAGCCGGCCAGTTCGCGCGGCGTCCTGAACTGAGCGGACTGCACGGGCATCTGCACGGTCGACACGACCGGACCGCCCACTTTGATCTTCATCGTCGCGCGATGATTCTGCAAAAAACCGGTCACGCCGAACAGCAGGCCCAGCACCGCGCCCCACAAGCCGATCCAGCCGTGCACCTTGCGCAGCCACTTGAGAAAGGTGCTGCGCAACGAGCGCGTGCCGCCCGTGCGGGAGCGACGCTGCTCGATGAATTCCGGATTCGTGGCGGTCCGGGTTGCGATGTCGTTCAACGGATATCCCTTGATCAAAAGTCGATGGTCGACGTGAGCTCGAGCGTGCGGCCGAGGCCGACCGCTAACTGGTTCGAACCCGCAGCGCTCCAGTAGCGCTTGTTGGTCGCGTTTTCCAGGTTGGCCTGGAGCGAAACGCGCTTGCCGTACAGGCGCGTCGCGTAGCGCAGGCCAGCCGTGTAAATGGTGGCGCCGCCGATCCACGCCTGATCGGCGCTATTCACGGGCCGCGGTCCCACGTAGTACATCCCGCCATTGACCGACAAGCCTGCAAGCACCGGCGCACGATATTCGGCGAAGAGACTCGCCGTGACGTGCGGCGTGTTCTCCGGCGTCTTGCCGACCAGCGTCGGATCCGACGAGTCGAGTTGCCGCGCGTCGAGATAGACCGTCGATGCCGTCAGCGAAACATCTCTCGTCACATCGCCCTGCACCGAGAACTCGATGCCGCGAAAGCGCGCATTGCCGTCCATCGCGTAGATGTTGTCGGCGTTGGTGTCGGCCGAAGGCTGGCGCAGATTGAACAGCGCGAGCGACACCAGCGCACGGTCCGCTACCCGCGTGCGAATGCCGACTTCCTCCTGGCGGCTCACGGCGGCAGGCAGGATCTGGTTCGCATTGGCGGCCGTCGCGGGCGCGCTGCCGGCCGATTCGAGCGCCTCGACATAGCTCGCGTAGACGCTCGTGTCAGGCGTGAGCCGGTAGCTGAGACTACCGGAGGGAGATGTCTTGCTGATGTCCTGGCTCGGCGTGCCCGCCTGCGAACTCATGTACTCGGAGCGGCGCGCACCGGCGATGAATTGCAGGCGCGAGGTCAGATCGACCTGGTCGAACAGGTACACGCCGCTGTTGCGCACGTGCTGCGCGTAGAACGGCTTCGGCGTGCCGCTTGGCGTCAACTTCGTGACAGGTACCGGGTCGTAGAGATTCTGAGCCGCCGTGTAGAAGTAGGTCGTGAAGTCCGGCTGGAACAGCCAGTTCTGCGTGACGCCGGCGGTCAGCGTATGGCCGATCGGGCCTGTCCTGAACGCACCGGTCGTTTCGAGCCGCACGTTCTTGTTCTCGTACATCTGGCCGTTCTGCTGGCTGGCCTGCAAGGAGCCGGCGCCCGTCGCGAGGTTGTACTTCTGGAACACCCACGCCCAACGGTCGCGACGCGTGATCGACTGGCCGATCGAGAAATCCACGCTCCAGTTGTCGGACAGTGCGTAGTCGGCACGCAGCAACTGGCTATTGGCGCTCGCCTGGGTCGGATGCGCGTTGCTGACCAGCAGCTTCGACGGATCGGGGATGGCAGGCAGCGTGATGACGCCGTTCTTTGCCGTGAGCGGCACGATGCCCGCCTGCTCGACGATGCTGGATTCGACGTGTTCGAAATCGTATTGCAGCTTCAGCTTGCTGCTGATCTTCCAGTCGAGCGCGGCGCTGACGAACTTGCGATAGCCGCGATCGCCGTCGATCGGCGTCTCGACGTGTTCGTCCATCGCGTTGACGCGAATGCCGAACTGATCGTCGCTTCCGAAGCGCCGCGAGAGATCGACCGCGGCACCGTACGAGCCGTTCGAATCGGCGAGTGCCGTGACGCTCGTGACGGGTTCAGCGCCCGCCCGCTTCATGACCATGTTGACCACGCCGGCCGGCACGGTGAAGCCGTAGTAAAGAGCCGACGCGCCCTTCAGCACTTCGACGCGCTCCTTGTCTTCCATCGGCATCCAGACGTTGTTGTCGATGGGCAGGATGCCGTCGATGTAGAAGCTCTAGCGGTTATCGAGCGCAATGCCGCGGATCGCCAGATTGTCGTACGCCAGCCCGTTCAGTTGCAGGCGCGTCACGCCCGCCACATTGCGCAGCGCGTCGTATAGCCCCGTGTCGCCTTGCGCGTCCATCACGTCGCGCGTCACCACGTTGACGGTGGCGGGCACGTCGAGCGCGTCGAGTCCCTTGTAGGGCCCCGTCTCGACGCTCGCCGGAGCAAAATGCTGCGACTTCTCACCGGTGATTTTCACCGGTGCAAGTTGACCGGCGTCATCTGAGGTCTCACCTACGCGGCTTTCCGCGCCAGGTTTGGCACTGCTTTTGGTGTTGCTGTCCGGCGTCTCGGTCGTATCCGCTGCTTGCGCCGAAGTGCTGATCACGCTCGCCGCCAGCAATGTGCCGATCCAGTTCCGCTTACGTCGATGTGCCAATGGGTGTTGCCGTGTACCGCCGCCGTGCATGAAAGTTTCCCCGTTCCAAACGCTCGCTCAACGCAAGCCGGACCGCTCCGGTGCCGGTTGCCGCGATATTATTACAAACATAAATGCGAATCATTATCGTTTGAAAGCGGAGTGGATGCAAGCTTTCCGAACCGTAACAGATGGCTTTTCGGCGGATGGGGATGGGCTCTAACGCAAACCTCTTTTTCGCAGCATGGGCGCGGTTTGCAGATCGCGAATTCAAGTTTCCGCTTTGAATTTTTTCGCTACCGGTCCCGGCCCGCCCGTCGCTTTATGCCCGCCAGGAATGACTGTTATCGACGGCGCCTGCCTTCTTCGCGCCGGCGCTTGCCGTCATCATTTGCTCACCGTCAACCCACCGGAGCAAACGATGAGCACCTTCCCGACCTACACGATCGACAACGCACCGTCCTTGTCGAAGGCCGGCCTCGAAGACACCAAACGTGCCTTTGGCTTTGTCCCCAACCTTCAGGCGCATATGGCAGAGTCGCCTGCGCTTCTGGCCGGTTACTCGGCGCTGTGGGACCTCTTCTCGAAGAGCACACTCACGCCGCACGAGCAGCAGGTCGTCTACCTGACGTCGAATTTCGAAAACAACTGCCACTACTGCATGGCCGGTCACAGCACACTCGCGAAGATGATCAAGATGGACGCGGGCGTGATCGCCGCGCTGCGCGCCGGCACGCCGCTGCCGGATGCAAAGCTCGAAGCGCTGCATCGATTCACGACGCTCGTAGTGCGTGAGCGGGGCTTCGTTCCCGACGCCGACGTCGACGCCTTTCTCGCCGCAGGCTACACCCGTCAGAACGTCCTCGAAGTGATCCTCGGCGTGGCGACCAAGGTGATGAGCAACTACACCAACCACATCGTCCACACCGAGCTCGACGCGTTCATGGCCGGTAACGAGTGGACCAAACCTGCCGCTGTCGCCGCCTGAGCCATCGTCGGGAGCCCCAGTGGCTCCGTCCGACCCGCGCCCATGCATCAACTGATTCGTAGATATCTCTTAACGGAGAACGCTCATGTCACTGCAAGACAAACTCGACGCCTTTCGGGCCGACTTCAAGGCGGGCAAGCCGCCGTTTCACGCGCCGCCGGAAATTCATCCGGTGATGGAGCGCGCCACCGCGGAACTGATTGCGAGCGGGCAGGCGGGACGCGCAATCAAGGCCGGCGACCGCGCGCCTCACTTCAACCTCAAGGATCAAAACGGCAACGACGTGTCTTCCGCGGCGTTGCTCGTGAAGGGCCCGCTGGTCGTGACTTTCTATCGCGGCGTGTGGTGCCCGTACTGCAACATCGAGTTGCAGGCGATCAACGAAGTGTTGCCGGAGATTCAGGCCTATGGGGCGAACGTCGTGGCAATCTCGCCGCAGACGCCGGTCAATAGCCGCAAGTCCGTGCGCACCAACGAACTGGGCTTTCCGGTGCTGAGCGACGTGAACGGTCAGACGGGCGCCGACTTCGGACTGCGCTTTGCGTTGCCCGACTATCTGGTCGAGCTTTACAAGAACCTGAAGAACGATCTGCCGGCGTTTAACAACGACCCTAGCTGGACCTTGCCGATGCCTGCGCGCTACGTCATCGGACAGGACGGCATCGTGCTGTATTCCGAGGTCAACCCGGATTACACGCGCCGCCCCGACCCGTCGGACATGTTCCCGGTTCTGGAGAAAGCGACGGCGAGAGCCTGAGCTTCACCGCATGCCCTGCCGGAGACTGCAGCGCGTCAATCGGCACGCCCGGTTTCCGAGGGCGTGCCGCTCTTGCTGCTGACAGAGGCGCCGAGTATCTCCTCCACGAAGGCGACGAAGGCCCGCGCCTTCGCACTGACGAGGCGTCCGGCCGGGAATACCGCCCACAGGTCGATCAAGGGCAATTCCCAATCGGTCAGCACAGCCTGGACCGTGCCGTTGGCAAGTTCAGGAGAAAACATCCATTCCGACGCGATCGCGAGGCCCATGTCGCCGAGTACCGTCGTGCGTATGCCCTCGGCGGCGCTCACACTGACGCGCCCGGACACGACCACCGCCACTTCCTTGCCGTGCTGGCTGAACGCCCACGACTCACCGCCGCCCCGCAACGAATAGACCACGACCTGGTGCTGGCTCAGGTCCGCAGGCGTCTTCGGCACGCCCGCTTCGCTGAAATAGCCGGGCGTGCCGACAACCAGCCGGCGGCTTTGCGCAATGCGGCGTGCGGTCATGGTCGAATCGTCGAGCGAGCCCATGCGCAACGCGACGTCCACACCTTTTTCGAGCAGGTCGATGGTGCGATCGTCCAGCACGATGTCGATCTGCAGGTTAGGGTGCCGGTCAAGAAAGGTCTTGAGCGCCGGCAGAATGTGCAGGCGCGCGAAGGTCACCGCGGCGCTGATGCGCAACACCCCGGACAGCCCGGTCGACGCGTCGCGCACGACCTGTTCGGCAAGATCCACTTCTTCGATTGCGCGCCGCGCGTGCTCGTAGAAACGCTGACCGGCATCGGTGGGCGTCAGGCCGCGTGTCGAGCGCAACAGGAGTCGCACGCCGAGCCGCTCCTCGAGTTGCGCGATCGACTTCGAGACGGCCGGTTGGCCGAGCTTGAGACGCTTCGCAGCCGCCGAGAACGAGCCCGCCTCCACGACGCTGACAAACGTTTCCATTGCTGCCATGCGGTCCATGCCGTTGCGTCTCCCTGAATGACCCTGAAGTCCCTGTCGCGGCTGGAGAGGTTTACAGCGGCAAGTCTATCGCTTCAGACTCCTGGCCGCGACAACGGGAACGCCGGGGTTGAAACGAGCGTTCGCGACGTTGTCGGGCTTACTTCCGCATGGGCGACCACTGCTCCATCTCTTCCTTGATGAAGGTGGCCAGAGACTTGATGTTACGGTGGACGCTGGCCTGCTCAAGTGCAGTCATGTACTCCGCGCGGCGTTTCATCGTGATGACCGTCCAGGGGTATCCGCCAAATAAAAGCAGAACATTCATCAGGACTCGGCCAATACGTCCGTTGCCATCGAAATATGGACGAATGAACACGAAGAGATGGTGGCCCAGTACAGCCCGGACACCTCTGCGTGAGGTTCGTCCCGGATCAGGTGGAAAAGTGTCTCCAGCCCATCCAGAATTGCTTCGCGCGGGATCGGCGTGCGCATGGAGGCGGATGAAGATCGGCCCAGTTCGTTAACCCAACGCGCAATGCTCGGTATCGGTCACCAAGCCTGCAGACGGCGAGAAGCTTGGCGACCTCTGAAACTCAAACTGAGTATTCGACCGAAACAAGACCGCGTTCACGCAATTCAGCTAACACCAACGGTAACAGTTGCTGTATCAGCGACGCTGGTTGAACGAGTCCCCGCTGGTCTCCGCGCCTGTGGGGAAGTACCGCGAGATTGTGATGGGCGTCGGCTTATGACGGCTCACGTTCAAGACAGCGCCGCAAACTCTCTTCGGCATCGTTGAACCGACCGAGGTCTTCGTATTCAATCGTGCGCCTGAAATGGAGCGTAGCGTCTATGCGGAAATGCTCCAGCGCGTCATCGAAAATCTGAAGCGCATCTGAGCAATAATGCTTCCCCTCACACACAGCAACGCGCTGAGGTCCACACACGCTGTATAGAACGGCTGCGGCTGTCGCGATTCAGAGGCGAACGAGATGCTGCTCGCCTCAGGCATTTGCTCGCTGTTCAAAAAGTAAAAAGACAATGCACAATGTCACGTACTATTTGCGAGCCTCTCCGGCGCCCATCGATGATGCGCGGGTGTGCTCACTGTTGACGTTTAAAAAGTTAATCGACCAGCTTATGCCAAACGAAGTCGAATTTATCGTCCCGGTCAATCCGAATCTCCCACTCGATTTTTCGCTGAACCCATCGCTATTTCGTGCTCAGTTTATGCCAATGGTTCCCCCGTCAGCGCCATTGCCCAGTCCGTTGCTTAACCATCCACAAATTCTCGCAGATGTGTTGGACTCCGGTTACGGCTCCAACGCTTCCCCTATGCCGAGCCTTTCCACCGATGCCCGAAAAGCGCTTGAGGTGCACCTTCGGGCGCAATTGAATTTAACTCTAACTTTGCTATCGCAGCCACATCCCCCTGGTGGGGACTGGATGCTCCAGTCGTTTGTTTCGACAATCGAAAAGACTGCGAAGTCGGCTGACTCTTTCCTGCTGGGAATGCTATATGCGCGAGTCGCGACCCGTCTCTGGGGCCAAGCGCGAGGCCTAGGAAACATTCAAGAATTCTGGCATTACGGCGTCCTGGTCAACACGGCGTCGCATTTCATGGCTGAAGTTGCTTACAAGGAAGAAAATCCCGACTTTCTCGTGAAGTTCGATACGGGCACCTGGGCTTGTGTGGAGGCAAAGGGGTCATTTTCCAACGTAGATAATGCAGACCTGAAAAAGGGCCTCTCTCAAGCCTGCAAACTGACCGAGGTACGGTGGCAGCGCGCAGGCGCATCGAGTCCAACAACCGTATTCCCGACCGAGCAAGCATGCGCGATGACTTTTTTTGCGCCTCCGAGCAATACGCTGCAAGTCGTGCTGATGGACCCACCTAGGGCCGTCGCCGAAGACACTCCAGCAAGCCTCAAGACACCGCTCCTTTTCAAAGAGGGCGGCGATTTTGTGCGCTGGGCACAGGCCTCAGCGCAGTATCGGGACATAGCGTCTGAGGGATTTGCAGACCTAACGTCCGTGGACGACTCCTTTGCGAGTCGTTTTTTCTGGGCACCCTTTCCCGGCCAGACAGACCTGTGGGTCGGGATTCCGACCATCCTGAATGGTCACATACCGCAGTTAAACGCAGCTTTAGTGATTCTTGGATGGCTTGTACCTTATTTGAGTCACTGGCGAGCAAGGCCAAGCAGGACCATTCGGGGCGTCAATCAGCGCTTATTGAACATGGCTCGATATGCAGAGGCACGGGCACGCGATGCAGAGGCTCGGGCGCGCGATGCAGAGGACGCTGTCGCCCTACCCGGTGAGCTGCTACACCTAGCCACAATGTGGAGAGGCTTGGCGCAGTTCTTGAACGACTATCGAAGCAATAACCGGGAAATTTTCGAGTGGACAGGTGTCCTCCGAGGTATCTGGTCATGCGACCTTTACGGTCACCTAGACAAAGCTCCACAGGAGCGACGAAAGCAACGGGGCACCCTTGAGCTTATGTGGGACAACCTGAATCGCAATGAGCGCATCGAACGTCGACTTTCGCGCCGTCTCATCGACCTAGAAAATGGAGATGCATTGGGTGCTTCATTCGCGCGAACAACTCATGGATTAGTAGTCGCGAAAGCGAACATAGACTGGTGGAATAAATTGCTAAGCAGCCCGCAGACCCGCTGGCGCACGCCGCAGTAGGCTCAACGATTCGTCCCGATGTTTCGCGAGAACACCCGCGAGCCATGCCAGCGCCATCGGGCCTTCCGCCGCGCGAGGGCTGCGGTTCGCTCGCGTCCAATGCGCTGCTCAGTTATGAGCACGACCTCGGTTCGCCGTCGCAGAGGTTCCTGACGTCATAGCCCACCATGAACAGGGCCTTCTCGGCCAGAAGGAAATCAGATTTCCCGACAACCTGTTCGATGGAACGCGCACCCAACCTCGCGAATCGCGCGCGCTCCAGATTGCTTATTGAGTGCAAGTTAGGGAAAGTGAGATGGGCACAAGACGGGTCGCGTCGTCGTTTTGACTCTCGACTGGCAGGGAATCGAAATGCTTTCGGAGCGGCATGAGAAACGCGGCGCGCGATAAGGCCGAGAGCCGCGGTGACTCGCCCGTCGAAAATCAGCACATCTTGGGTTGGCGCGCTCCAACCCGCAGAAAAATCTAATGCGGCGGCGGCGAAGATTTTTGTGGTTCCGGACGTCATTGGGATGGCGTCTTGTGCAAACAGAGCGTCGAGAGGTGTCGTCGATGAGGCGCGCAGAGCCCGCGTTGCTGATTGGATGCTTGAAATCAAACTTCTGCGCCGAGTTTGCTCGTAGAGCCAGTCGATGCGCGCCGCGTCTTCTCGGTCGCGCACGCCTCCCCAATCGAGAATTTTTCGGCAAACTACATTCGTCAGGAATTCGTCTCGGCTGCTCATGGCGCATTGAAGCGTGGCGCCTAACTGCTCAAAGCTTCCTGCGGGGTGCCGGGTCCAGGAGTATCGATGGCCGGCTTCCCTCAAACTCGAGCATGACCAAACAGGCGAACCACCGTTTTGCACGCGCCAAGCCCTGAACACCACTTCACCTTTCCCGCGAAGGCTAGTTCGATAACAGTGAAAGTGGCCAGCGTGACAACTATCTACCGGTTTCGAACGCGGTTCCGACGTGCCACACGGACCGAGCCATAAACTGCGGATGGTTTCGACGGTCGCCGCTGACAGTCTATGGCCTCTTTTTCCTTGCGTCTTGTCTGGACCGTCGACGGCCGCAATCCAGCTGCTTGCGTACGGAAGCAGCCCTTTGATGGGTTCCCAGTCCTGAGCGGGGTCGTCCGTCTGACCTGGTGGGCCCTTCCATTCTCTCTCGAGTGCTTTCATCGCCACGTTTTCCCCGGTAGCTCTTCGCACCACTTGTCCGTGGTGACTTCAATTCGCAAACGCTCATCGGCACACGACGCGACCGACAACACCCCGTTCAAAATTCGTCGGGAAGGGTCTCGCTTGCCGGCATCGCGTCGAATCCAAACAGCATGCGGAGCAGGCGAAGCTTGTGGGTGGTGCCCTCCAGCTTCGGCTGAATACGAGCCTTCAGGTCATCAAGGTGCTGCTGCTGGAGGCGCAATTTGCGTGTATAAAGCGCGAACGCAAACTCGCACGCTGCCTCGCCTTGTCGCCGGTTGTGCTGCTCGAAGATGTTTGCCAGCAGGTCCAACATGAACTGGCTGGCACTGGACTCCCGCGAGTAGTCGAGCTCACCGGGTCGCGCGCAGCGCAAAAGTGCAGCCTGGATTACGCCGTCGTTGTACCGCGTAAAGTTCTCTGGATTGAGGATGACCTGCTGGAATGCATCGGTGGCGAGCCGGTCGCTTTCACTCGTAAATTTTTTTCCCTCTCTTGCATTCTGGAGAAGCGCGCCGGCAGTCGCTAGAACAGCAGCGTTCGTGTCGTTCACTTCCTCGTAAAAACCGTCCCAGTAAGCGAAATCTGGACGGAGTCGCATATCCTCAACGAGGCTGTCGTCTCGAGGCATGAAGATCGCGTTCCCCAAGCCGCTCGCGGAGCCAGCGAGGCGCTCGAGGCGCGCAGCGAAAGGGTCGCCCAACTGCCGTTGAATATTTCGGAACACCTGCAACTCTTCACCGAACGACTCGTCGATACCTTGCCCAACAGCGACGCCCGCGAATCGTTCGATTCTGATTTCTGCCCCTGAAGCCGAGTGTTTGAGATTCAACGGAAGTGCTGAGAGCTGAGCTGCGGTCTCCGCAATCTGGGCCCCAATGAAGTACGTGCGAGCACCCGAGTGTACGTCGCGTAGGTCACGGCTTATCGAAAGGAGGCGCGTGCCACGCCCGACCACGGCTGCAACCACCAGAATCCCAGCGGCGCTATCCAGCTTGGCATCGCCAGACTCGATTTCAGTATCGCTTATCAGAGTGAGCGGAGTCGCTCGATTCATGACCGCCTGTAGCCGCTCAGCACAGTATTTCGCAATCTCACGCGACGCTTCATCATCTTGATAAACGATGGCGCTCACCGACGCGGGGGTCTGTTGACTCACCAGCTTGTCGGCGAAATGCCTGAAGCCAAGGTTACTCAACAGCTTCCGTCCATCGAGATAAATGGGGCGGACCTTCGCGGTAGGAAACGGGCCACGAGCTTGAACAGCGAGTGCGCCGTTCAGACCGAAGGCCTTACAGAAATCCGAGACTTCCTGCAGTCGATGTTGCTTCTTTCGGAGCAGGACCGACTTCGGCAACAAGTCCTCTGGAGCGAAGCGCTCGCCGACGATTGGCAGGTCCTTCAGGTGTTTATGGTACGGTTTGTCATCGAGACCCGCGGGAGCCGCAAGTGCAAATAGAGCATCCCGGGCGTCCTTCGCGTCGAGGAGCGTTAGAAGTGTGACGACCTCGGTGGCGTCGCATTTCACCTTCTGTTTCCAATCTCGCTCCAGATTCATCGACGATGATGCCGAGATGAGCGTGAACGACGTGCCATGAAGTGGCGCATCGATTTTGTCTATCCCTTCATGAGAGTGGAACGTGACCACGCGAGGCTTTGGAACGTCGAACAACGTGCAGTACATGTCGCGCAGCGCATAGGCAACCGCAGCAATTCCCATCGTGTCGACGAAAATCACATCGAGCTTCGCCCCAACCTTCCGAGCGCGATTGCAGAGCTTTTCGAGAAGAGCGAATGCGAGGAACTGGACTCCTTCAACTTCGGTCAACGCTTCTTCGGCGCGCAAGAAGTGCGTCGAGCGCTTTTGCGACGGTTTAACGAAGGTGAAGCCCGGAGGCGCAACGACGGAAACGTGCTTAGCCGAAAACAGTTCTTTGAGACCCGCGTTCCGGATGGCAGCGGTCTGGCCACGGAACAACCGTTCGAGGTCAGCAACGGGGTTAGTGAGCGCATCCACCTCCTTGATGGTACCGTCGTGGCCAAATGAACAGATACAAAGACAAACCTTGGTCGACGTACGGCTCGAAGCCTGGACGAGCAGCGGTTGCTTGAACGCATCCTTCACCTCAGCGGTTTCCTCCGACTCAGAGATGATGGCGACCACGTCCGGTGGATTGATACCCTGCAAACCGGCCTCAATGGCATCAGCCAGGTTCTCTACGTTGAGCGTGCCTGGCGGCTTGAAGAGGAAATGGAAGTTTCGGACCGGTGAACTGCTTTCGAGTACCCAATCAAACGCAAAAAAGCCCTTCATCGCGACACCGCCGTCGTCATGGGAATAACAATGGAATATGACGCGCCTGCGGTGTGGCTCAACTCTCTTCTGTCTTCAAGCCAATGCGTTGGCTCGAAGGAACCGGCGGGTGTGTTCGAAAAATCCTGGACTAGGCAAACCCTGCCCGTGCGGAGTCGAAGATATGCGTTCAACTCGCTCAGTGTCTTGAGTACGTAGGTAAGTCCACCACCGCTTGCATTCGTGTCCTTCGTTGTCTCGTGCAGAGCAAAACAACGCTTAACGATGTCGACCTCTTGGTCAATGGAAAGAGCTCCTGGGGATGGCGCGCCGTATCGTGACATCCACCGACGGACGAGACCTGGACCGGTGTCGAGCACTGTTAGCTCTAGAAACGATGTACGCTGAAGCGGGGAATCTCCGCCAGGACCTGCCGCCGCATGCGCTGCAGAATGCTCTGCAAGGTATTCGCTAAACAGTGCGTCATCGGAGACCACCTGTTCGTGTTGAGCATTACGGTCATAGGAAATGAACTTCGCCATGAGCGCCCGTACGTTTCTGACATACGGTTTTCCTTCCTCGTCGGCGGTGGCGTGCTCATCCGTGTTCTTGAAGAGCTCGTAAATCAACGTCCCAATCGCGGTGTTGTCTTGCTCGGAAACCTTCCATTCCGCTGCCGGCGCGCATGCACTGATTATCTTCGAGGTTAGCTGGACAAAGTCTGCTCGAGAGCGAAGCCCACTCGGATGCGGCCGGCTGTAAAACGGAAGAACGTATTCGTTCTTGGCACGCGCGAAGCAACAAAGGAAGACCCCTCTGCCGCGCATGGTGTCGCGGAACCGACTCTCCTGCATGGCCTGGATTCTACCGACGCCAAAAGACAACGCCTCCCGTGTCGATAATGGGTCTTCACGTCCGGGCACTTCGACCGAGCCCGCGAAATAGGTGGACACAAGCCCGTGAGGTTCTTGCGCCAAGGCCTCCATCGGATTGCTTTCGACGCTTCCGTACAGCCGGAGGGCAGAATGCATTTGATGACGCGACCACGTCGCAACATACTGCATTAGTGCCGACGGGACACCAACGGCGCCGCCATAACGAAGGGCAAGCGGAATCCGCAAAATCGGGTCATCGCCAGCATCATCGTATGCTGCTTCAATCTCGCGAAGGCTGACGGCCTGCTGGAACGAAATCATGGAGAAAATGTAGAACGCTCAGGTTTCAGGGCACCGACGGCCGTCTACGCTTTCTGCGTGCAGGCAGTCGAACGCAGCACTCCCGGCAGTTCGATGACACGAGCATAGCCAAATTAGGAAACGCTACAGCACGAACATCGCCGGTGAGAGCATGTCTTTTAGCTCCCTCAGGTTGGTCTGCAAAACGCCATTCTAGTCTTCACTTTATCTCGATGCCTACCGAAGACTGGCGGGTTTCGGATTCATTTCAGAACCGGGTCGTGTATTCGCCGCGAGGGTCCCGGCAGCTATGAGCCACTTCAGAAATGGTCTTGACAATCCCGCAAAAGCAGTCGTGACAGTCGAGGGTGCGATTCAACGAGCCAATTGACCCTTTGTCACCTCCAGCACTACCCATCCTAGTGCTTTAAGACGACTCTGATGCGCGGTGGTCAGTCTTGCTTCATGGATAGCGAACGCCAAGAAGTGTCGTGGGCGCGTCGCCGCCACGAAAAGGTTGTGAAGGCGGCTTAGCGTCTTGGCATCCTTTTCGGTAAGGCTCGATTCGTTTCCGCATAGAAAAGGAAGTGATGCGGTGACGTCGTACTTACGGTTGTAGACGCATTCGAGGACCAATGTTGCCGCATGAGTCTCGCCTTTCACCGCTGCAATAGTCTCCACAGATAGACAGTGGGCGACAGTTCCCAGCTGCGTGACGCTTAGCGGGGCTGGCTGCGACTCACTGAAACGACTGACTTCATGCTCGCGCAGGTCATCAAGCGTAACGACTTGTCCCGTAATCGACGACAAACGCACTGCCAGGCCGGTCAGAACGACGTCCCAGTCGCTCGCAACGACAGATGGCGTAGGCACATGCAAAAGGTCCTCAACCATCGCGTTGAACGCGCGAAAAGCAGTCTCTTCAGCGTAGGCTTCCAACTGGCGCCATGTCTTTGCTTCCTTCGCTGGCGACCAGCCTATGTCCCGTAGAAGGTAAAGAAGGGCAACTCGCGTGCGCGACGCTGCCTCCGCGAGATTGCCGGCTTCCGCGCGCGCGACCGCCGCCCTCTGCAGCGACCCATGCAAATTCACTACGTATGAGGCTTTTCCGGCCGAGGGAGCTGCCATATCAGTGTAGTCCCCGAGGAATCGTCCACAGCCCGCCGTCTTCGTCTCATCCTTCCGTTGTCCCACGGCTTTGATACCGTATCGCTCGATGTCGGCCGGCGGCACCAGTCGGGCTGCTCTATCTGCAAAAGCTGGTATGACGGACTTCACGCTTTCGTCACTGAACGTGAAAAGAGTGACTGGGAGGTTACTCTCGAGATTGTCCCCGACAATGTCCTGGCCAAACACGCGCAAGCTGTTCGCAACGCCCGCGATGCTGGCGCCGAAGCGCTTACTCGCCGATACCGGGAGCGAATCAGGCAGGGGGAACACTGCGGCCGTCGTGTCGCCAATCCGCAATATGCGCTGGTTCACGTCGCCGAAGCGTTGAAAGATACTCTGCGCGCCCATGGCGTTTTTGAGAAGCTCATCTTGCGCGTCGCTCGTGTCCTGCATTTCATCAACAAATACCAGCGGGAATCTGTACCCCAAGGCCTCCGAGAGCGCGGGATAATTCGCCAATGCGTACTGAGCGAAGGCAAACATGTCGTCGTACCGAAAAATTCCGTCCCTGGTCAGTGACCGTTTGAGGCCTGCAATAAGGGGATAGGTGGCGGCAGTCTTACCCGGTAGAGTTCCATCCGCGCACGATAGCTCCAGCTCTGGACCGATATAGCGCAGCGACCGTAACGCGGGAGCGAACTTGTGCGGCGAGTTTTTGGCCAACGCTCGCAGCTTGTAGTCCGCATGGATTCGTAGCTCTGAAATCCTTCGACACTCAGTGTCGTCAATCGCCCGCGCCTCGACGCCGCGGCTGCGGAGCAGCGGTAACGACACGAATTTGTGAATGAATGTCTGGATTGTCCCGATAAAGTGCGGGTGCGAGAAAAGAAGCGTTCCGTAGTGGCTTTCACGGAGCCTAGCTTCGATTTCCTCACGAGCAACATTCGTATGCGAGACGACACAAATGCCACGGTTCGCGTGCTGCCACTTCTTCGCCAGAATGGATAGCTTCGCGGCCAGGAGTGTCGTCTTGCCACTTCCGGGCGCAGCTTGGACGTCTACTGTGCCCTCCGCCAATAGAACGGCTTGATGCTCTGGGTGCGTAAAGTCCAGCGAGGGGTACTCAACCTGCAGTTCGTCGATGTCTGCCTGAGTAACCGTGGGGATGCTCACGACGTTGCTCCCGGCGAAGCTACAACGCTCGCACTCACGGCGGACGCGGCGCCGGTTGCCGGGTGTGTGTCGGGAGTCTTCGTAGCTACGTAGCGAAGCGCATTCTGGAGATAGGTCGGAAGCGTCGCCAAAAGACTCGGACCCGAGCCGTATTTTCCAGTCTTGAGCAGATGAGCGCAGAACTGAGCGGTGATGGCTTTTGACGCTTGTTTCGTCTGAAGCGGCTTGTAGACGTTCGCAGCGATTTCATGTGCGGCCTTCCCGTCTTTGATGTAACCGTCCCAAACCACCTTGGCCGACGTGAGCTCAGTTTCAATTTCGGTTTGAGTCAGAAAGCCATCGTCGCCGGCCTTCTTTGCCAATGCGACCGCATCGTGAAGCAGTTTTGCGCAACCCGACGCAGCCATGTCGTATTCCAACGTCCAGGCGTCTGAGACGAAAACCTTGGTGGAACCGCCTTCGGCACGTTTCTCTTTCCGTTTCACGTGGTCAACAATCTCGAGGGCCGTGTACTGGTCAAAGAAGCGCTTTCCCTTCGTCGGGCGTTCAACGTAGTCAATGTGTGTCGGAACGATGTCGCGGTCAGTGATGCATGCGACCGGGATAGGAAGGAGCTCATCGTTCTGACGCTGAAGGATGCGCGCGTATCTGAACAGGCCGACCGTGCCTACGTTGACGATGGACACGCCGTGTTCCGAGAACGACAATCCGCACTGAGCGGCTAACGTCGGCAGCAGAATCGCTTCGGCCGGCCCTTCAACAATGACGACCGAGCGAGCAAAGAAAAGGTTCGCCTTTGTGCTGTCGAGGAAGCGCTGAAGGAATGCGTAGTCTCCATCTTCGAGTTTGGTGAGACCTTTCCTCAAAGGGTAAGGCTTACCTTTAACCATCAAAATCGTGCTCTCAACCGGCGCGGCTGAGGCGAGCGTGGGGCTGTGGGTGCTTATCAGTACCTGCACGGGCTGCTCCTTGCGCTCCGCGTGTTCACGGAAAAGCTCAAGTAAGCGGCCTTGTAGCTGGGGATGAATGTGCGCTTCGGGCTCTTCAATCAGCAGAAGAGCCAGTTCCTCACCTTCACTCAAGAGAACAAGCTCCGCCGACATGAAGAGGACATTGTTGTAGCCAAGACCGCGCGAACATTGTTCGAATTCCGAGACCCCGATAGGTGGCAACAGGGCAAGTTCCAGCTTCTCTAGGATTTGGAGAAGTGACATCTTTGATGCGATGCCAATGCGCGACGATAGCTGGTCGCCGGAAAACGAGACCCGAGCAAGGTGCTTGTCGTTAACCTCTTGCTGTACAGCCTTAATAACCTCGCTTGAAGAGATTCGATGCTGAGCCTGCTGCATAAATCCCACAAGCGTCGTCGGTTGCTTGGACGCATCGTCACGGTCGAAATCGTCATGGTCCTGGCCTACGATGTTCTTGTGAGCCTGCAGGATTTGAGAAAGTCTCGACTGACGGCCCGCGCGCAATTCAGCTTCCGCGTCGCGTAGCGGTCTCAGATAAGTAGCGCGAATAAGGTCGCGTACCGCGGCGCCAATTTCTACGCCCAAGCCGTCATGCCCGGACGTCACGACAGTGACGACATTCCCTCGGTTCCGACCAAACGGTTTGCCAAATTTTGCGGTAACGTGGACAACAAGATAGGGGTCGCCTGAACTCGGGTACGTAAGCCATTCAACGACTGTCGCTCGTTGTTCCTTCGACAAGCCCCGGAACTCAGCTTCCAACCAGAGTGTTTTCGCACGAGTATCCCCTTGGATATGGAAGTCGTGCTCTTGAATTCTCAAGAACTCATAGCTCGTGGTCAGTAGCACGTGCCGAATTGCATCGATGACTGATGTTTTACCTGCGTCGTTCTCCCCAACGAGGACATTGAGACCCGAAGCAAACTCGAGTTGCAAATCCGTACCGCTTTCCTTGGAGCCAAACACACGGAAGTTTTCACCACTTATTCGATGTAGGTACACGTTCTTTCTCTTCACGTAGATATGTTTTCCCTGGGTGGCATGTTCTGACGCACCCCGTCTTACCATTCCGCACCTGCGCGAGAGTTGTCCGCCCCGATACGTCACGCGCGTTGCGCCCCGGCAATAGATATTGTCCGAGAAGCCGTGACCGCAGTGATGAAGGCCGATGCAGGCCCAGCGTGAAGCTCATTGAGTTTTCATGGGTGGGCGGATGTCTTCCCCTTGCCGCGTTGCGGCGTGCACGAGAGTTTCATAATGCGCGCATCCGCGGGATGCTACGCTCGGGCGATGGTCGCGCGCTGCTCACGGGCCCGCAGCGCGACCATCGATGGCATAGGTGCCCGCGTCGCTCAGAGTTGACCGGTAAGCAGTTGATGCATCAGTGCGACGTGATGATAAATCTGCCGCTCTTTGCTCTTCCCCAATCCAGGATAGTGCCCCGCCGCGACGTCCGCAGCGTAATCCTGCAACGCTTGGTCGTTGCCGAACTTTCGCGGGACCTGGCGAGCGCGCGCGACAAGTTTCCCTGCGGCCTGGAGAAATTTTCCGCCGACAGTGCCAACATCGAGCTCAATGTCGTCAGAAACGAAGTGTTCTACCCACACGTCGCCGCCTCGCTCCTTGAATGTGCCGTGTATCGCTACCGCAGCGGCAGGGCCACCACCCGCTTCAAACGTCGCCCCAAGGACTGTGTAATCGCCAAATCCAACCGCTACTTGCTGATAGTTCAGGTGTCTGTCGGTGAAAAATTCGACGCCGTCGTAGTCGGCATTGCGCGCCTTACGTTGGAAGTCATCGCGCACATCCACAACCTTTTCCCGAGGAAGCATTGCGCGGTGCGCCGCGCTCATCCGCTCGTGCAGGTTGATATGGAATCGAATGTTGGCCCTGCCTGCTAGCCGTTGTGCCTGAGCTTCCGACAGCCGGGCATTCATGTACAGCACGGCAACGTCGCGCTCTCGATATTGCGTGAGAAAATCTCGGATCTGCTCCGCGGTCGTCGCTTGCGTGCATAGCAAGCTAGGAATCAGAGAACCGTGCGCACCAATAGCTTCTTCGATAGGCTCAATCCAACCGTCAAGGCCACGGCCATTGAACTGGTGTTGGTAGGGGTTCGTAACGACAATGAGATTGTCGCCAGCCTCCCCGAAATCGTTCAACAGTCGGTGCAGCGACGCGTGGGCGCGATTGACAGGCTCTAATATCGGAATAACGATGTCGCGAAGTGGGTAATTACCACGCAACGAACGTAATGCCAACATCTCAGACTGCCGAGCGTACAGATAAGGAAAGTACATAGTTTGGCCCTCTCGCATTCCGCCATTCAGGCGGAGAGAGCCTCAGGCGAGCTGGAAGCAGACGTTCTCTCTCAATGCAGAGAGTGCGGTTTCTCTCTGGCGCCCTGACAACGGAGTGGCGTAGCCAAGCACGCGCAAGCTTTCCGGAAGCGCGGTCACAAAGCGCACGGTTTCCCCGTCAGTTTTCCTTTTTCTTAATGCTTCGACGAAGATAGCATGCGCCTCTAACGGCGTAAACTCCCTGAAAATCTCACCGCAGTAAGCTTGGATAATCCCGGATGGTTTCACTACCGGTTCGCCGGTTTTCATCGAAACAGCATCGATATATTCGGCTTTCTGAAGGCAGCTGAATATGGTTTGAGGTAGTAGGTTATTGCGGTTGGTCAAAGGCTCGCGAATCTGTCGCAAGGAGCCTCGCTCCGTCAGCACGAGGACACCAACGCGCGGGTCAACGATTTCAGCGTAGCTTTCCGCGCAGCGCGGATGGGTCACCAAACAGACGCGGTCAAACGCAGCCAGGTAGTCCGATGTCTGCGTAGTAAGGCGTCGCGGTGTGTCGAATTCAGTTTTGATTTCGTAGGCCGTCGACGTGCCGTTGAAGACCGCGACGTCGACAATTGAACGCCCGACAGGAAGCTCTACGTGGAGCGAGGCAGTGTTCGGACTGTGCCTTCCAAACACTATCCGGCCGGCAATTTCAGTCTTGTAGACGAACTCGTTGCGATAGGCGCGGCGCATCTCCAGCCAAGCAGACTCGAACAACGATGCCAACGGTTGGCCCTTGGATGCCGAAGTCAGCAGTCCGTGCTCCACGATGAACCCGAGCGCAACCTGCCAGTCTCCTGACCGAGCAATGTCTGCGAAAACCGGCCGTGTGAACATGCGTGCGAGCAGCCGCAGTCGCTCCGCCGAACTCAAGATTCGGCGCGGTGCGAGCGATTTCGACGGTGGAGCAGCGGATTGCAAGGCAGACATTGGTCGGAGTTATCGTCAGCGGGCGTACCAGCTATATAGGTCGGTCGCCATTGTAATCCCGGCGCCGTTTTCATTGCCAGGTTGCATAAATCAGGGCCAGCTACCTTCCGCCCTGGCCAGCGCGACTTCTCCCCAGCGTGGCATCTGCGTTTGAAGTCCCCACCGGACGTTCGAACATGGCCATGCCCTTGGACCAAACCCGCGATGAAAATCCGCTCATGGCAAACCAACCGCCGCATCCAAAGTATGCTGACGTGAGAATTTCAGTGCGGGTAGCCATTGAGTCGGAGGTAGCAAAGGACAAATGACTGGAGCGAAGCCCCGGGCGACCGCCCAGCACCGAGTTGACCAGTGACCGCCTAGATTGTTTTTTTCAGCTTTCCGAATGGGCGATGTCCAAAAGACTAGCGTCTTGCACGATAAAGCGCGTAACCTCAGCTTCTGCAACCGCTCTCTGCGTCCGCCTACGCAGGAAACACGGACAGAAGCGCGTCAAAGATACCCCGCGCTGTTTTGCTTACGTCGCCACGTGAAGCATTTGTAAGGATTTGCGTGACCGAGCTGAAGGGCAGGAAATATTCAGAAGGTGTCGACCTCACTTCTCCATCTATCAATTTGTGCTCGACCGCAGCACCGAACCAGTTTTCAGGTAGGGGGTGGAGCGCATGCGGGTTGTGAATTAGTACGGTCCCCTGTCGCCAAGTTTCGAGCGGCCATCCTTTATCGCCAACCTCGTACACGAACGGCCGCGGACTTGTTGCGTTCGGGTCGTGGCGGTAACACGAGCCCCAACGTAGCATCCGTACGCCCTTGGTCATGTATTGACCTTGATGACCCATTCGGTTGAACTTGGATAACGTCCCGGTGTTGCAGAACAGTACAGCCGAAATGTGCTCTGCATCCGGCTGACGGAAGAATCCGGAGGGAATGCGTTTCTCGCCCTGTTTATGCTCCTCCAGTTTATATCCCTCTATGACGAGGTTACCGTCCTCGTCGTGCCACCACTGTTGTCCAAGTCCGTAGAGATAGCGGACCAGTGGAACGTCGGAGGTCATGAGCGCGCCGGGCGCATGGAAATCCTCTATCGCTAGAACCAGCGGCTCGCCCGCGACATGAGGCAACTCCCAATATTTCTTCTTCAGCTTTGTGAACAGCGGACTGCCAAGTCTAATGGGAATGGCTTGCTCCAACTGTTCTGCGGCTTCCTGCAACGACCGGAGGTCGGGAAATGCAGAGTAGGGTTGGATACTGCCGTTTCCTTTGGGGTTCGCGGTGACCGCCTCGACGGCCGCAGTAACGCCATCCTTAGTAAGCAAAAAATCGGGACGGTCGAAACGCCGGTCCAGTTCGTGCCCGGCATCTTTAAACATCACGGAAAGAAAAAACTCGAAGGTGCGAGCGTCAAGTGCGAACGTCTGGAACTGCTCGACAAAATTTCCGTCAGGGTCGGAGACGTCCGTCTGTAGTTGCCGGATGAGCTGACGGGCTGGAGCGTAACCGGGAAGGTCTCTCAACGACCTAAACTGCGGGTGCAATTCGTCGTTGGGTATGCCTAAGTCGGCAAATAAGTCGATTGTCATGTTCGTTCGCTATCGCTGCTTGGCCATCTCTACGTGATTTTGACCATCGTCGAGTTGATGCTCCTGACCGTCGCTTTTGACTTACCCATGACGCGACTGAGCGATTCCATATTCTGAACCTGCTCTATCGTCGAGAAAGTTGCACTTGCTTCCCCACGCACAGGTCAGTTTACAGACTCGAGGCGTAACTCCTCAGCTTTAAACCTTCGTGAGGACGCCCATGATAGGTGCAGCCACTCGAAAGAGAGTCATTCTGGTGAAACTTGCAGAATCACCTAGGCAGTAGCAAAAAAGGGGCGCAGGAAAAGCTCCAGCACCCCTTTTGACAACAGTTCCGGTTACGCCTTGGGAGGTAAGGCTTAGCGGCAGGCTACCCCCGGTAACCAAAACTAAAACAAAAGGGCGTAACCGAAATTAATGCAACTTAGCACAGATGTTCGCATCAAATGAAAGCGTTCCGTCTAACGAGTCTGTGCGAGCAAAGCCCTTATTCGACGGTGCTTTAAACTTGGCAGGCACCGCAAAAAGAAGTCGAGCGACCCCATGCTGCGCCGAGATTCGTCTCTCAATCCCCTCCAACCAATGGAAGCGTTCCGCGCTCCGTGGACATTGGACCCTGCCCAAAACTGACCCTAATCGCGCCGGTGACGTTTGCTTATTTAGCATCGTCCGAACGACTTGCGCCAGTCGCGACTCCATCCAACTGACGCACAATCACTCAATCCCGCCCAGATGCGGCAAACACGAAATCCGTTTGCGCCAGCAAGCTAAGATAACGAAGTGCCTCCCTTCGTCCCCTCGGCTGATTCAAACACATGCCCAACGCCAACAATGAAAAATCCTGCAAATCTCAAACCGGGCACGGATGCATCCGGCTGGCTCTTGGTCGACCAGTTGGGCAACGGCGTAGTCTGTAAGGCGACTAACGGAGAACGCGAGACAGCGCTCAAGCTGGTTGGCAGCTTGCAAACGCGCTAAGCACGCCATTCCCCGTCGGGCCGAACATCCGGACCGACGGGGGAGCACGAGCGCTTGTTGCGGCCACAATGCGCCAGCTAGAAGTCTATGTCTATTACTCGGCGGCTACTGCGTTGATGTTCCGTCTCCTGCATCACTGGCGGACGGGCCTCCGTGTCGGTGGCGGACGTCTTTTGTGCTGAGCTCAGCACCGCACGAGTGTTGGCCGCGCCGGCGTGCGCGTCTGCAGTCTTGCGGGCCCTTCTGTTGTTGACTGTGGGTGGCAAGCCTTCCGCCACCTCCATCCGTCTCTGCGTCGACTGGGAGACGCCTCCTCGTTTGACTGCCTGGTCGACGGTGAGGTGCAGCCGATTTTTATCTCTTTGCGTGTCGAGGTCCGCGAGGTCTCGCATCTGGATGTAGTCACGGATGTCCGGAATGGCTATACCAAATTTCTCGATAGTCGGCTTGGTAGCCTCCAGCTCAACGAGATAGCCATCATCGTCCCACAACGCATGAAGCTTCGATGTGAACAGTTCATAACCCGAAATCGGCATGGGCTTCCCATTGTGCGTGGCTTCGTACTCAGCAGCTCTTCTCCGAAGCTCTTCGCAGCTGAACTCTCTCTTATCAAAGCTGACGACTCCGCCCGGCGCCGTCGCGTTGGGAGAGAAAGGCTTAGCGAGTCGGCGAATTATCGCCTCCTCCGTAAGGTCCCACTCTGCATCACCTGCACGCATCGCGAAGTTGAACAGAAACAAGTGCTTTGGCACTGGTGGCACATCAGCCTCCGCCATTAAGCGATTCCGTGCTCGACGCATGTCCGCATTCAAGTTGTGCCTACTTATTGCAGTGAGAAGCGCCCGCATAAATTGCTCCAGCGTCAGTGACGCTCCGGCGACTGCCGTTTTCAGCTTCTCGCGATTGCGCTTGCGCGCAGCATCTTTATCCGGACCCCTTCCCTTTACCGGTTCGCCATGGGTCGCGCCGATAAGCCCAGAGACTTCTTCCTGGAAATAGTCCATCATCTGTTCGACGTCGCCCTTCGCCTTTCCCTCTCCGGGCACCGCCATCAGGAGTCGCTGTCGCATCCCGCCGACAAGTGCACGCTGCACTTTTTCCGAAATGCCTGCGCCGCGGTCTACGAAAACCGAACTCGGACAACCGTAGACCATCCCGTCTAAGTAAGACACGCCCCATCGCGACAGTTCGTCTTCTTTGTCCGTGCATGCACTGAAAACACATGCCAGATAGGAATCAGCGTCCTCGGGTCGGTAGGTCGCGTACCAGCCCAGAATCGCACGGCTCGAACGGTCAACTGCGAGCAGCACCGTGGGCTTCGATACATTGTTGATTCCAACAATGGAATCGCCGAAACGCAGGAAGCAGTCTGCCACAGTGCCGTCAATGTCCACTACATTGAGCTCGCCCTCCGCAATCTGTGCCGAATAGCCGCGCCCTTGCGGCGAAGCTCGAAGCCGAGCCAACTTCGCCTTCTCTTCGTGGAAGAGTGGTGTAACTTTTCTTACAGTGTTCCGCTCACTAGGCAACCTGCGAGGGTCCACGGCAAACACTTGCTTCTCGCCGTCGGAACCACGGTTGTGTCCCACCTGGCTCCGCAGAAAGCTTCGGGCAATGCCCGTAATGGTAGCTCCGGGAACGTGTGCTTCGCGCTTGACGTATTTCTTCAACCTTTCGTATAGGTACATTGGAAACTGCATGCGCGAGAGATGTGTCGACGGGTCGACAATTTCCGAGAAGGTCTTACGGCCCGACTCAATGAGGGTGCCGTCTTCACGCCTCGCTCCCAGGCGAGGCGCATCCGGAGCACCTTTGTCCCAGTTGCGAGGTACTAGCGCGAACTCGTGCCCACCGTAAAAAAGGTAGTGCTCGTAATATTTGCGCACCGTTTTTGCTGTACAGCCGAACTTAGTCGCCGCATTGAGGACGGCCGTTGAATACACGCCCTTGTCCTTAAACGGACCATCCCCAAAGACACGGATGATATGGTCTACTACCTCCCGCTTTTCTTTTAGCTCCAGCTGGTCGTCTTCGTCTCTGGGCGAGAATTCCGACATACCTTGCGGTATGCCGCATTCGTCGACGCGCCAGGCAAGCTCTCGCGTTCTGAGGTCACGCATAGTCGCGACGGGAAGCGTCATCCTGTACTTTTTGGTATCGGGGTCACGATTAAGTCTAACGACACCGCTCTCGACCGAGCCCAACCGTACCAAGTAAACGCGCGTACTATCCTCCCCCAGATATCTGAGGAGCATGTGTGGCTGCTTTGGAACCGCCACATTAAGATTGGAAAATCTTGGGAACAATGCTACGGTCTTTACTTCGGATTCCATATTATTAATCATAGCTCTCAATTAAATTTAGGGGCGTTCGATTAAAAACTACGGACGAATAAAATTTAGAGGCTCCGAGGGCGCGTAAGGGCAGCGCACATCCCACTTGAGATGCCCTAGGAATAAGGCAACTGCCAGCATCCGGAAGGATTTTTCCGCATCCCACTTCCGCCGCTTTCCAACCATTCCAACGACGCGACGAGCGTTGCCCGTTGCCTTCGTTGCCAAAAGGTCATGGGCGAACAGTTCAGCGTCATCAACGAGGTTCTCTAACTCGGTGAGCTCCACATACTTCATATGTTCGAACATGCGCCGATAGCTGTTGTACTCAACGTCTGCGATGCTCAATTCGGTCATGACTTCGTGCGTCGCACACCATTCCGACAACCCCTTTGCCTCACGTTCATGTCTTGCTCGAACGCTGCGACGCCGACGGTGGGCCTCCGGCTTCGCCGAGACACCGTGATAAATGAGATAGGGGATGCCGGGTATCCTCAGGGTGAGCATGAAGTCGATTGTCGCGAGTTCATTTCGCGGGAAAAGACGTCCTTCCCGGCAGTAGGCGAGGAATGCTTCTCGATTCCACTGGGGGTATTGCGTTCGTATCTCAACGACAAAGGGACACATTTCAAAGAACGCCAGAAGGCGCGCCTCGAGACTTGAGTGACACGCAACCTGGCCGCCAGCCTTAAAACTAAAGTGATAGCCAGCGATGCCGACACGGCTATCGCTGGCTTTTTTCCAGCACTCGAACTTAGGGGCGCTCAACACACCGCGCGGGTCAGTCTCGGGCAACGTGAGTGGCCATTGAAGCACGGGCCATCCTGCGAGATGGCGGAGGTGGAATTCCTGGCCGACATGCGATTTGACCTCGATGTCGCCGTGGTCAAGTTCAATGTTCTTCGGAAGAACGATGCCCATCGACCACGGATGCCATTCCGTCTCCCGCAGCCCGCTCGCAATGACGATGCCCCGCAGCTTTTTGCCCTTGGCCCGCGAGAATGATAGGTGCGAGCAGTCACCATTCAATCTCTGTTTTTTTCTATCCATGTTTTGCCTCGACGTAAGCGGTCTGAAAACGCATTTCCCGAAAATCCTTCGTACGTTTCGCGGGCTGCCCATTTCGACTTTTCGTCGACCTTTCTTGCCAGCGACGTGACCAACTCGATTTGCCGTTTACTCCAGGTCTCGAAGTCATCGGCACATTGGTCCAGCAACGACTCAAGTTCAGGGGTTCCCATACCGCGCTTGTATGCCGACTCGCCGCCTGTCTCGCTCAGGAGAAATGCACGCGTGATGCGGCGCCCTGGGTCGTGACGAATGGTGTCCTCATAGCGCCGTAGTACCAACTCTCTCTTTCTCGCTTCTCGCCTCTGCTCTCGCGCGACGACGCTCGGCAACGCAGGCTTTCCTGTTTGCCGTGGCAAGTTTTTGTTGAGCCATTGTCGGTCGTAGTGCGTTGCGAAGAAGGTCAGCTTCTGCCCATCCGGCAAGTCGCGTATTTTGCTGCGCGTGAAGGTCGGTGACCGTGCCTGTTCGGCCAGAATTGCAGAGCGACAATGTTGGCGATAGCGCTTCATTTCGATGGCCCCAAACTGCTCGAACTGGCGCCGCCATCGCTCGAATTTATTATCCGGGTTCAAGCGTACACGCTTCGGCCGGGTTTGAACTTCCAAGTCATACCGTTTTGGGTTGACTTTGCGAGCGTTCACTTCATCGAGAAAGTCGTGCCACCCTCCGAATAGACTCCAAATAGCCGCGATATTCTGGACCGGATTGCTCAGAGGTCCCTCGGATGTCGGATGTCCTGTGGCCCGTACGAATGTATGCGCCGCGAAGCCGAGCAGTGGAGTCAGTTCGGTCCCCAGCCGAAATTCGAGTTGTTCTTGAGCCACGTGATGATAGTCTCGGCGGTCGAGCGCTTGAGCGATGCGCCGAACTTTCGCCCGAAGAACCGGCCCCGTGTTATCTGCAAACGCCGACGTATCAATACGGCCTTGAAGGATATCCTGCGCCATCTTTGCAATAACGACGGCCGCTTCAAGGCTGTCGTGATTCGTTACGACGCCGATAGGTTGAAGAGCGCCACCGCGCGGGCATTGTTCTCGTGGATGCCACGCTTTTCGCCCTCTGCGATGGCTTACGTCTTGACGGCGGCAAAGATTCATGAGCGGCTCCTCGTGCGTCGGACAGTAAAGTATTGATGGCATGAGGTGAACGCGATGCCAGATGGCAAAGCCGTGCTCCCTATAGTCGGACGCGATGCAGCTCAGACAGATTCCCAAGCGGCCGCGAAGAGCAATCTGGTGCTTGCCCACGTAGCCGACTGCCCCAGGTTCGCCCCCAAGTCTGTACTGTTTCAGCAATCCTTTCTTCTTCGATTCCGGAAGGAAGGCGCTGTTCAACCGATAGCGAGTGTGATTCATAACCAAGTTTTCCCAGTCCGGCAAACTACCAGGAAACAACTCCGCAATCCCTTCCACATTGGACGGATGTACGAAAGCGGGCCTATGCCCATCTTTGTCCAGCAACGCCATCACTCCATTATGGGTGTTAGCATCACTCAGTTCAGCCTGACGGACGAGAAATCCCGTGAAATCCTCTTCATCCCTGATTCCCGTTTCGTGAAACGAATTTACTGTGCCCATCTATTGTTTTTTCTGCTTCGTCCTGCCGACGAGCGCCCCAATTTTTAAGTGTTGTTTGCCGTAGATTCGCGGCACGTGCGGTTCGCCAGTCGTAGAGCCGAGCAGACGCCCCGTGGCGTATCGCCCAGTCCAATCGAGCGGCAATATAAGCGTCGCGGGTTTGCGAAAATCCCCGAAGCAAGGAATCGGACGCGGACGACTTCAATGCGTACTCATTGATACCCAGGAGTTCGCGAAGCCGATAAACGCTACGACGCACGGGTGGGTCGTCAAGCAAATCAAGATGGGCCACGGCGGCATTTACTGCACGAGCTAAGGCAGATAGTGCACTTGAGGGCCTCGGTGCATGTCCCGGCGCATGCATGGGCGCTGAGTGTCGAGTGTGGTGTTGAAGCCATTCACGCGCATTTCTGTGTAGTACCGCAAATGTCGCTGGTGCGATATGTCGGAGCTGAGTTTGCGTCGCTTTTGGGTGGTCTTGATGCAGCCTCAGCCAAAGAAGCTTCGCGTCATTGGTCGAATGCGTCACAAGGGTCCGATAATGAGACTCGACAAAAGGCATCGCAGCAAGCACGCGATAGACGGTATTCGTCGACATCTCCGTGGCGCATGCGACTTCCTGCGGACGCATACCAGACGCGAGACGCTGTCGGATTGTCGTAAGCGTCGCATCGTCCAACCTAGATGGGCGCGCATCGACAGGTATCCCTGAGCATCGGCAGACGATGGTCAGCCGGTGCGCGCTGGTGCCTAGCGCGTGGGCCGCTGAGACAACCGAGCCGTACAGCGACAGTGCTGCCTTCACCTGTGCCGCAGAAAGAGACCTTACTTCTCGGCGGCCGCGCAAGGGACTGCAAGGGCGTTGGCATTCGCAATGCTGCGCAAACCATGTGAGCAAAATGCACCACACTGCGTGGATTGCACGGCCTTCACGCGTCAGCGCGCGGAGCGCAGCCTCGATGTACTCGGGTGTCGAGACAAGGGCATCAAGGCGACAGTCGTCGAAGCGCTCACTATAGAACGACATGAACGTTGTGACCAATTCCGCCAGCCGAAGCCGGCCGCTATCCAGCAGCCAGTGCGCCTTTCGCAAGGCGTCAATCACTCCCGCCTTACTGTACGCACACGCCGACTGCACACCCGCGACGCAGACGTCGGAGTACATTGCGAACTGGATGGCATTACGCAGGTGCAACATCGAACGCGTGCAATGGCACTGAGCATCAAACAGATGTTCCCGTTTGGCGGAGGGCCGGAGCCAGCAAAAGTGGACCGGACACGCAGCTACGAACGGGGCGACATCGCGACGATGCGTGAAGGAGAATCCATATTGGTCGAGAGCGGCCTCTTCGCATTCTGGACACACAAGGAAAGCTGCTTCCGAAGGCGCAAGCAGAACCGGAAGCCGTGACGACCGAATCGGCCCCTTGCAAGACGTCCTCAGTCGTTCTTTGAGCGCGTTGTGCCGTTCCGGTGGCACGCCAAGCAGCTCATAGGCGAGCAGCGTGTGCTTCGCCTCAAGCTCGTCGCGGTCTCCAAACAGATATCCGACGCGAGCGTGGAATTCATCTAGGCGGCTCGGCATACCATCGAGAGCGGGACACCTCGCAAGCAACTGTCGGCTAATTTTGCGAAGCGTGCTATCGCCCGCGAGACGCGCGTTTCGACGAAGCAGCGAGTTCACGGTCTCGCCATCCGGGAAAGGCGTTATCAGCACCTGTGAAGAAAGCTGCTCAGACATGGCCTGCCCCCAATAGGGGCCCGGTTGAACGTGCCGCCAAAATCGAGCCTGCGCCGAAAGGCAGGTGGTCGAGGTATTGCTTGACCGCGGAACGGGATATCGATGAGGGGTCGTCGCCGTATGCCTTTATGGCAATACGGGCTGGCTCGCAGGTTCGCAATTGAGTTTCAAAAATTCCTGCGACTAATGCCTGCTTGGGGCCAGCGTTCCTCAACAACTCGGGCTCCCACGCAAGGTGTTCGTGGAGGGCGCGGAAGCCTGCCGCTAGCCAACCAACACGACCGTGACAGACGTCGAAAGTCCAGCGGGGCAAATGATGTGGCATCTCGAGTTGTGGCGAAAGCAGCCCCGCTTTCCAGAACCACAGGTTGAACTGGTACCAGAAATCCAGCTTGTCGAGGTCATCCGCGGTCACTTCATGTAGGCTACGGCCGCAGAGAATGGCCTCGATGTTGTCGGGGGGAACAGCCATCGCCGGAAATGCGAAAATCCGCCCGCGGAGAACAGCGTCGACGTCCGAATCCAACTGCTTCGCGCCGGCCATGAACACGTCGGTGCATGAAAGCAGAAGCGGGATGTTCGTGTGGCCCTGAAGCCGGCATAAATACTTCAGGATGTCGCGAACGTGTCCTTTAAGGCTCTGAGCATTGGCACCGTCAATGACAAACAGGCCCACGTTCAATAGAACCGATGCGGCAATGATTGCAGACTCGGCACTCTTTCCGCGCATTTTTCGGAATACAGCGGTGAGGCTCGCAGGGTCTTTGATTTCGGAAACGAACTTATCCCGAATCTGCTCGAGCAGTCCTTTCAGGGTTCCACAACTGGGCCACTGCAAAACAACAATTGGAAAATACCAAACGAGCTTGATATCCGGCAACGCTGGTGACACCACACGAAACGGCGCTCCGAATATATTGCGCAGACGCTGTATGTAAGCCGTTCGGCCCGACTGGGAGCATCCAGTTATGACGAAATTCACGCCGGTGAGCGTATCGAGGTTTTCGCGGCTCGGAATAGGGCCCCGTCCTTGGACGGCTTCTTGGAACGAATAGAAATACCGGCGGTACCTCGGATTGTTAAGGCACTTGTCCCGCATGCAGTCGACATAGGCAGAGACGAGCGTGTACGTATATCTCGCGACGTCCTCGGTCGCGAGGTATCCCCTGTCAAAATGCGTCATTGCTCGAACCTTTGCTTCAGGCTCTGCCTTCCACAAGTCCTTGTCGTCCGGGACGAGCCGATTGCGCAGTCGCTTGACGACGGCTGTCTTACTCGGCGCATGTCTGAACTCGGGAAGCTCCGATGTTTGACCGACGTACGCATCGAGGCTCCCGGCGGGCTTGGATACCTGTCCGCGACGAAACACAGGCCAAGTCGGCATCTCGACAAGTTCCATCATGCGAACACCCCCACGTTGCTGACGAGAGCGTATAGAAATGGCGGTTCGGAGCGCTCGTCGAGGCTTACTTGCGTCGAGGCAACGGAGAGGCGAGCGGCACCATCCTCATATCCGCCAATGGCGGATGGTGATGCGGAACGGACTAGGGGACGCGGACGAAAAGCGACCATGCCGAATTGAATGACTGCCATAGGTTTCTCACTGCGTGAATAGGGACGGAAGAGCAAAGCGCCCCCCATCTGCCTTAAACATCTTGCGGGCAGGGGTTGACGCGGCAACCCATTTGTGAGAACCTACGCGCGCAAGTGCGGTGGATGCCTCATTTTTGGGTACGCCATCAGACGGCGGACAGGGTTGCAGCCCTGCCCGCCGTTTTTGTTTCGGAGCGGTGATTTTAGGGTCGACGGTAGGGCCGGGAACAGCCTCCTTACGAAAGTAAAAATGCGCAGTCGAACAACAAAATCAAAGTTAATTTTGTTGACAAATGCACATTACTCAGATAGTATATTTCGCAACGTGCGATAAATGCGGACGATATTACTCGATGCACTGTCCCGTTGCAAGTGCAGCTTGCCCTCTCCCGCCGTCGACCTTCATTTCACATAGAAAGCCTCTCGAAGCATTCCCGTTCCGGGGAAATCGTTGAGTGCACCAGTTCCATCCACTGCGTTCCATCCATTCGAGCCAAGACTGGGCCGTCTCGTCGCTTCCGACGAGAACATCCACGCCGATGTGCCTGGTACAATCTATTTCGGTTCGCGCGCGACATTTCGTGCTCTTTCATTGATGGTGCTTGCGCTTTCATCCGGTCAAATTTGGCGATTTTTACTGTCATTTCATTTTATGTCATTTTTTCTCTGATGCAAGGATGCTTGTGAGCGAAGCGGGAACACCTTGGCCCAACCTTGCTTCCCGCGTCGTGCGTGTTGCGCTCGCGCGGAAAGACTTCAGTTATGCACAATTATCAGAGGCCCTAAGCTCGGTTGGCGTCCGAGAAAGCGAGCGCTCCCTCGCGTCCCGCGTCTCCCGCGGCCGCATTAAACTCTGTCTGCTACTGCAGATTTTCTCGGTAACTGGCGCAAAGACGCCAGCTTTGTGGGCCGACCCTCTGTCGATGCCGGGCACGTGGGAACAGCGTGCCAAAGCGGTTGTGGCCTCGGAACTGTCAAGGCAACCGAGGCTCACCCTAGAAGAACTGGCGCATAGGATGACCCGGCTTGGAGCGGAGTTGACTGAACACACGCTGGCTTCGCATCTTGCACAAGGAACCATCACTCTGCCGGAATTTCTCCAGTGCCTTGTTGCACTAGGCAGTTCGAGCCTTGAGCACTACGTGGACTACGAGGACCTCGCCGCCGCAGCCCAAGCGGCGCCAGCGCGACCGCTGGCATGAGCACGTTTAGCAATAATTCTTGCCATTCCGACCAGCTGTACTAGAATACAAATTGGCGATTTTTCTGTCCGTTTACTTCGAAAAATCCCACCTCCCGCCTACCGATTAGGTGGCGCGCCGGCCTTTGGTCTTTGCTTAACGCTGGCCGATACGGCGACGGTTTGAACGTTCGCGACTGAGTGGCCCATCGCGGGTACCAGCTCTGCCATTAGCCAGGTGTAGGCAGCGTACGAAGAGTGAAAAACTATGACGTCTGCGCCGATGTCACACGGTCAATTTCTTCGGAGCATTGAAATGACGACTCCAGATGAGCGGACTAAAGCTGTTCGGGATACTAATGAGTTTCTTCGAACGCTCGCTTCCGTCGACCAAATCACAATTCCCGGCCTTATCCAGACAGTCGCCGTAGACCTTTTGCGGCACTATACGCTGGACGTTGACCTCGAAGCATCTGCTTCGGCGCTTCCAAGCGTTTGGGCCCATCCACCTCCGGCATAGGTGTGGAATCGCGAAGCTCGGGTCCACACCGCATAGCTTTCCCCGTCATTTGAACGCGGCGCGAAAATCTGCAAAACCCGCCGCGCACATCCGGAATTTCCAGCGCGAGTTACGGGGCGGAGGTACCACAACATGCTGAAGGTAACTGTCGAAATCTGGCCGGGCGGACACGAAAATGGTCGCAGGTCGCTCGCGGCCGCGGATATCGGGCGAGTTATGAATGGTGCGCTTGCGGACTACCGGGTCGAACTGCACGAAGATGGGCAGGGTGGTATCGGAAGCGCAGGCTTGCTTGATTATCCCCGCTACTCCACGACCGTGTGGGACCTGGTAGCTCGCGCAATCGCGGTCGCGTTAACAGGAAAGGAGGAACTGCCTCCACGTCCCCGGAAACTTGATGTTCCTGTGCATGTGGCCGGTAACATTCCATACATTCGCCTCCGGGAGATACCGGAGCCGGCGCGAAGCCTGTTCCAGAGACGTATCGCTTACTCGACTCGTCCGCTAATTGAAGAAGACCCGATGCCTATGGACTGTGTTTATTCATGGGACTGGTTCGATTTCCTGGCTGGCGACAGGTAATGCCATCGACATTTGCCTGGTGGGCTTAGACATGAAGTGGCTAACCCGATTCGCTTCATCGCAGAAAAACATCGACTGTGTTGCGAAGTGGTTCGGCGGGGCGATAGTGTTGCTCGGCGTGGTCCTTGTGCTCGTCATATTGGTCCCGAGGATTTTTAGATGAACGGAACCGTGGTGATTTCTTATGATTTCCAGAAGGCGCCGCGCCCGGGATTCTGCTCCGGCGCGGTACCCAAGACTTTCAACGTGGCAATCCTTTGACGTAAGCGCAACAGCTTACCAAGGGACAAACAGCATCCGGCAAACACGCGTTGGCGCGGCTCGAAGAGGCCTCACATTCGACATCGAGCATACAGTGGACTATGTCGCGATGCGACTCTTCCAAGGTGTACGACATGAGTTCGCTACCGTCACTTTTTACATCGGGATTTCTAAACAAGACGGCCCGCAGCCGCCTGCTTTGAAGTTCGCGGTTTGTTGACATTGGTTTCGCTTACGGCAGGTTGGCCTCGGAGACTGGACATGAACGTCGCAGAAGCAGCCAAGTACCTCTTCGTAAGTCGCCCACACGTACGGCTATTGCTTGAACGCGGCAAGATAACTGGCATTCCCACGGAGAACGGAGACTATGGACCAATCCGCTTCAATACCGGATATCAACTCATTGCGAAACTTGCGATGTCGACGAAGGGGGCGAAGATGACCCAAGTCTTTGCATGGGGCTATGTGGGGTGGATGACGCAGCGGTCCTCTGGCTTTTCGTTGTCGGGGTACATCGACGGCCGGGAATTTGACGTTGTCACGGACCTGCCGCAAGAGGCTGAGAGGGCGTTCGCTCGCGCAGCACGTTCGGCATGGTTGCGCCGCAAACTGCGGGGCCTTCGGGGCCTACCCGCTCGGGAGTCTCCACCCGTCAATTCGCTTGATACCTACCATGAAGTCTCTCTCAGAATGATTTTCGTGGCGGTCGTGACCGCGTTATGGAGCCGTGTATTCCGGTGACCGGCTGAGAAGCAATCAGATGAAAGTGCGCAAATTCAAGCGTGTGCGCGACTCTGTTACGCC
>Ga0116227_10001625_pt1 | contig 50590 bp, 28 predicted proteins | sample S1TSphgellanicum_FD_89693 | JGI IMG/M metagenome (GOLD analysis project Ga0116227, IMG submission 89693) | Host-associated microbial communities from peat moss isolated from Minnesota, USA - S1T2_Fb - Sphagnum magellanicum MG | ecosystem: Host-associated > Plants > Peat moss > Unclassified...
GCAGACAAATGATACCAAGATGAAAATTGTTGATTTTGTACTCCACAAGAGGACCACTGAGACCATATATGGTGGCCAAATTTCTGAAAGGTTGAGTGTACTGATCAGCTTGCAGAAGATTCATACTGTGTAGCCTGTCGGCCTTGATGATTACCATTCCCTTGTATAATGACACTGTCATTGCTCCACCAATGCAGATGATGGTGCCTAGCACCTTAGCTATGCCATCTCTTCTGAAAAACCGCACTTCCTCCAACCTGCATGCGGCAAGAAATTGTCATTCCAATTACATCCATGGACCCAGAAATCCTTTGTTCTGCAAAGAGTATATATTCGAGATGTCTCAATTAATATATATTGCAATTTGAGAGTATTGACATATTATTTCATGTGTTGAAACTTGAAACCCTGTTTTCAATTATACGTGTCCAGAAATCATATGTCATCCAAAGAATATCTATATACAACATGTATAACGGTGTAATATATTACACTTTTAGTGTACATGTATAATTACCACATGTTACTGTTCAGGGCAATTTGTCAAAAGGACATAAAATTCTGGTTAATAGAATCCATGTTTTCTTGACATTGTCATGTGTCTCTTTAAACATGTCAAATGGACACCCTTTTTATGCACGCTTTCTGCACATTAATGTGATCATGGTCTTGAAATATGTCGGGTTTAAATTTCTAATGAAAGGGAACTTGCAAAACTCAGCTGTCTAATAAAAAGGACTAGAGACCCCAACTTTCGCATTTTATAATATTTGTTACGACAATTAAAAATTCTCTGCAATACATACTTCAAATTAAAATCATGTCAAACAGAAAATTTTAAATGGATATTATATATTTAATGCCCAAGTCTGAGTCCTTCAGATGAACAACTTTTAAAGTTTTTATCCTTGTTTTCTTGACATTTGTAGTGTTTTTGAAACAATAGAGAAGTTTGCAAAAGTAACCCTGCCTTTGGGCTCTCATTTCATTCCTGAACTCCTCTTTTAATTTTAAATATTGTTATCTGCAAAGTAATTTTTTTGAGTTAGATTTGGATATAAAATGCCAGAAACACAGCGTCAATACTTCTAATACACAAGATTTGGGAGTACTGATAGCAATAGTACATGCAACACCAGTGAGAAGGGCTCATGAAACAAGAAAGACATGATGAAACTCAGATTACCACTGAGTTGCTCTCCTGGTTTTTAATGGCAACGTATTTGTTTACTGTTTTTCTAATCTCACCCTACTCAATGACCAAAATCAGTGTATACTGATCATGATCATGATCATGATCATCAGGGTATACTGATGGTGTCTTTCCTTTACTTTAGGGCTTAAAGGCATCTCTAATGTATCAAATGAAAAAAAACAACTTTTAAAGAGAAAGAATCAACCGTGAACGTATGGTCCAGCCGCTTACCCAAATGAAACGGCGAGCAGGAATGTGAAGATGGGAATCAGGTTCTGTGCAACGGCAGTGAACAAGGGGGATGTCAACCATAATCCTGCCAGAAACAGTTGTTGCGAACCTACGATCCTGCACCACCACCACCCACACAGTGTCATTTCTCATTCCCTTCCCGCACTCCAGATCTCGTCACCAGCTCCACAAAATTCGTCCTTCATGTGTAGTGGAAACTACAAAGCATCACAGGTTGCAGAATCTTAACGTACAAAACAGATCTTTCAACAACGTTAGAATTAACGCCTTATCAGCTGCAGTGCTTTTGAATTGTTTTGGAGACTCAATGAGTTCTCGGAGATGTCACCCTGTGAGTGCTAGCAGATTGAATTTACATAGCAATGAGAATGTCAGTTGAGACCTCTTCCCTCTGCAGCACAAGTACACCAAATCCCAAGTCTGATCAGCAAGGAAAGCTGTTTTCGACTTCGTTAGTATTTATTAGTACCAGCTACTGGATCCATCGGGGTTGATCAGAACACACGACTTGTATTCTGCAAACTCATTCAACTCACGAAATTTCCTATTGGAAGTTCTACTGCGAAAGGTAAATTAGCAAGAGTCGCTCCTCGGATGTTATGACGGCCAGAAAGAGTGAGAGAAAAAGAGCATGCGATGGAAGAAGAATATATGCTGCCTACAGACCTTTCCACATAGTAAGCCAAGGGGCCAATCAAGACGAAACCAAGGAGGTTACGATAGATGGAGAACATATACTGGCTGACACCGTCCACCAACGCCACCCTTGCCAATATTTGAAGGCCTGCAAACCCCAAATGAATGAAAGCAAGACTGAAATGCACCGTTCGCATGCTGTAGTACTCCTTCTTCGGATGCAGCAGCGCCGACGTACTGATGTCGATCGTGGCTGGTGCAGCACCGTCATGCATGGAGTTCGACACTTCCTCCGTGACACGATTAACAGCATCCGTATTATAAGACGCGGCCATGATTCAGCTTATAAATTCCTTCTCTCTTAGAAATATCTCTCACAACTGCGACGCAGCTGCAAATCCCAGCTTGTTCATGTACATGATACAGCATTAGCACAACAAAGATTTCCCCAAAACAATTATCAGTAAAGTCATGGCCTGTTGGGCCTGAGTTGCACCCCTCGTTTGATGCTTCATCCCTTCCTTCCTGGCTGTTATCCTCAAAGTCGTGAAATTTTATTGGCAGGCAGGAAATTGTGTTTAGATTCATTATAGACTATAGTAGCTTGAGGGATTTTGGCCCCTGGGTAATAAATTGGTCTATTTTTATATGCAGATTTTTGAAAAATGACATTTTGGCTTGTATTGAAACTTGATATTAGTTATAGAGATATAATATCTTGAAGGATTTTGGTTTCTTTTAGAGGATTTTTTGATGATTATATTTTTTCATGGTGAAATATTTGAGTTTCCATAATTCTTGTTTTGCCTTAAGATACTTGTTAACGGAAATGGCAAGGCCACAGTGTGAGCCAGAGTGGGCCAGAGTAAACCAGCACCCACCAGTGCACCAACGTGGATGGATGGTGCACTGATAGGATTCTCTTTTCTATCCCTGTGCCATATCAGGTTGACCTATTTTGTCTGCCCTTTCTCAGCCCTGATCTCAGTTTTTTTTTTGCAACTTTATATTGCATGGAGCTTGTTCTTGTTCATTCAAACCCATGGACGATTAAAATATTTAACACCCCTTATATAAAAGGTATTGCAAATTCTATTTTTAAAATGTTTTCCAAGGGGGTATTGCAAACCAAGTGGATAATCAAAGTGATACAAAGCTCTAGTTCAATTTAGACGTATTTAATGCATATTGTACTTAAGTTCATAAAGCAAAATACTCAATGAATGTGAATACCCCATTCTAGGTATCCTTGAAATAATTTGGGCTCCATATCATATCTTTTGACAATTTGAAGGGTATTGCATAACCCTAAAAAAATCTAAAAGGAATGCAATACCCTCATTGGGCTAAATTGTAATACTCTCATTGGGTTACACTGCAATACCCTCATCAAGCCACACTACATTACCCTTCAAGGTATCCCAAAAATACATTGGGCTCCATAACATATCTTTTCAAACTTGAAGGGGTAAAGCATATCCCTACCAACATGGGCTAAATTATTTTGGTTAAACTATTAAAAGGGTATTGTTCATGCATAAGAATATTCAATGCACATGCATTACCGCTTTCAGGATATCCCAAAAATCATTTGGGCTCTATAACATATTTTTTGAAACTTGCAAGGGTATTGGATAACCATACCAAAACCTAGAAGGAAAGTTGTACTTGCATCATATTGTGATAATATCTTAAACCATGAAACAAAAAGATTTTTTTGAAATATTTATTCCATGCTTTACATAACAAGCCCTACATATTGATTTAAGTAAATGAAAGTATTGTAAAGTTCTTCACATTGATGGTAAGAGGACACTTGAACAAAGTTATGGAATTTAAATGCCATACTTACAACATCATGACATATTTGCATTCACCATGACACATAAGAATATTTTTTAAATATTTGATTCCCCACCAATATGTCATGAAATTCATGTCTTCAAAATTATTTATTCACCTTACAATATGATTTAACATATATAAAAATGAACATAATGCAAAATTGGTCACATTGATGGTACAAGGGTTTAAGGTTTAATGTAAAATTTACTAATTAATGTTAGAATTTATAATTTTTCAAATTTAAAAAAAAAATCATGGTTAACATTTTTTCAATGATGTACATATTTATGTTTTTCCCTTTTAAAGTTGTAAACTCATTTCAAAAAATAAAAACCTAAAGTCTGTAATTTAATAATATATTAATAATATTTTAATGCATGTTTTTAAAAATTAATTAAAACACATGATTTCTACTTTTTTTAATGGTTCACATAATAATAAAAATGCACTTTCCCATATATTAATCCTATGTAAGATTGAAAATTTATTTAAATTTTTTTAAACATATAATAAATCATTTTTAGTCTAAAATAAATATATAGTAGGTTAGTAATATTTTATATTTTATAAAGATATAACACAAGTCCTTATGATTATTTTATGTTCAAAATTTTAAATAAACATTAAATATAGTTGAAAGACATTTTTAGATTCATAAATGGTAAAAATCATTTAATGGACCAATGCAAAATTGTTGGTATATGTAAATGAAGGTATTACAATATTTGCCACATTGATGGTAAAAGGTTTATTTCAGCAAAATTTTGAAGTGTAACTACAATACCCTCATTTTAGTGATAGTTTCATTACCTTTTACCATCAATGTGACCAAGTTGACAATATCCTCATTTGTATCATGGTTTACGATATAATCACAATATGGCGCAAGTATTATATTCCTTTTAGGTTTTGGTAAGGCTATGTAATACCCTTCCAAATTTCGAAGTGAATGCAAATATCCCAAGATGATGCAAGTATTACATTTAAACTACATAATTTTGTTCAAGTGGACACTCTACCATCAATGTGAAGAACTTTGCAATACCCTCGTTTATTTGAATCAATATGTTTGGTATGACATAGTGAGCATAAAATAAATATTTTTTAAAAAATCCTTTTGTTTCATGGTTTACGATATTATTACAAAATGATGTGGGTATTTTCTTCCTTCTAGGTTTTGATAAGGTTATGCAATACCTTTCCAAATTCCAAAAGATATGTTATGGAACCCAAAGGTTTTATGGGATACCCGAAGAGGGGTAGTGCATGTGAATTGAATACTTCTAGGCATGGGCTATTTCGACAACTCAAACCAAAATAATTAAGCCCATGGTGTTTACAAATTACCCCAAATAAGGTATTGCTTTCCTTGTAGGTTTATGCAATACCCCTACATGTTTCAAAAGATATGTGGTGAAACTCAAAAGATTTTTTATATACCCTAAAAAAGGTATTGCACACATTGAATAATTTTGGACACAAATAATACCTTTCTGATAGCTTGGACTAAAATAATTTAATCCATATTGTTTACAAAATATCCTCATGTGAATAATATGTTCTTTTTAGGTTTTTTTAAAGTTATGCAACACCCCTCTAGGATTTTAAAAATATGTGGTGGAGCCCAAAATATTTTTAATATACCCTAATAGGGGTATTGCATGTGCATTGAATAATTCTGGGCATAAGAAATACCCTTCCAATAGCCTAGACCAAAATGATTCAATCCCATGATGTTTATAGAATACCTTCACGAAGGTATTGCATTCCTTTTAGGTTTTGTTAAGGCTATGTAATATCCTTATAAGACTCTTTAAATATGTTATTGAACCCAAAGGATTTTTAATATACCTTAATAAGGGTATTGCATTTGCATTGAATAATTATGGGCACAAGCAATACCCCTCTAATAGTTTAGACCAAAATAATTCAATCCATGGTGTTTATAGAATACCTTCATGAGGATATTGCTTTCTTTTTTTAGGTTTGAACTTTTAATTTTTGGGGGTAGAAAAAGATTTTTTGGTTCAAATCATTGTTTTGATATATTTATCAAGCATACATATAAAAATATGTGAGAATGTATCTTTAACTATTAACACAAGATGATGCAAAATGAAAATAAACGCCTTAAATAAAAAAACATGGGTGACATGTTACAAAAATGTGCAAAAAATGTCCAAGTCCAAAACAACCCTAACTTAAAATGGGGAACATGTGGTTGCTTCAAAAATAAATTACTACCTTAAATCCTGAAAGCCAAAACAACACCCTAATCAAAAGTGAAATAAACTAATTTGTGTCACTACTAGAGGGGATGCGATCCCATTGGCCTTCTTGTACTGCACTAGTGCAACCTCTACATCATGGGCATGTTGTCATGTAAAAACCCCACAATTGGCTAATGCTACATCCATAGCATTAGCCATAAACACCTCTTAGTGGTGCCTCAAACCCTAAAACAAATAACATAATACAATAAATATTACATATGAATTCTAAAACTTGGAATTCAAATAAAATTCAATATGGCATTATTAGAAACTTACCAACCATGAATCATTTTTCAATCATGGTATTGTGTAAAGAGGTTAATCTCTTTACACCTCACTGTCTTATTTGATGCAGACTTCTAGTCACACTGCATTTAAATGCCTTTGAATGCCTTTGCATACCCATTTCGTGTCGCTCGAATCACAAGTGCAAGGTCTTCAGTGTGCTCTAACTTGGCCTACATGTTGAGAGGGATGGCCCCCACACCCTAGTCATGCCAAGAAGCTAAAAGATTTGGCTAAAGGCTAACTTAACAACTGCCGGCTTAGGAACCTCAGGTGTGTACTACAAATCACCTTAGAGCTTATCCCACTCTAAGGTAGCATGCCTCCTAGCCTTGGCAATTGCCTTCTGCTAATTGCAATATAACCATGCCAAAGGATTGTTCAAGACTTGGGCATTCATTGTTGTGAGATCTTGAACCCTTGAGCCCTACTCTTGAGTAGATTGGCATCCAGGCTTGCTTGGCTCCATGGCAACATTGTGACATGCTCACAAATGTCGCACCAAGTTGTATTTGACTGTATAGGATGCATCGTCCCCATCAACCCTACAAGAAAATTTGGGTCCATCCCTTGCCCAATGGACACCTTTTATGGCAAACATGGGAGGGGCAACCACATCTATAATTTTTTTTAAAAAAAACCTAATGTGAAACTTAATGTTTTTTAGGAATGTTATCCTTTAAAAATGAAGGTATAGATAGATAAAAGATTAAAATACAAGATGAAGGTAATGCACATTAAAAAAAAAGAACAAAACACCAAATGAGGGTATTGCATAGATAGATAAAAGATTAAAATACAAGATGAAGGTAATGCACATAAAGAAAAAAAAACAAAACACCAAATGAGGCTATTGCATAGAAAGACAAAAGAACAAAAACACAAGATGAGGGTATTACTAAATTCCAATATTGAAATTTACATAAAATGAAGCAAACCCTAACAATAACAGTCACTTACAAAATCGAAGGGTATTGCCTACAAACTTAGACCAAAAAAAATGCCCCACCCACCTTTTCACATGGAGAAGGAAGGTGGGGCAAGCAAAGGTTTAAAAACCATAATTGAAGAAGGTGTTGCAATCACAAATTTGACAAAAAAAATCACACCCACCTTCTCCACTTGAGAAGATGGGTGGCGTAATAATTATAATAAATGAAGTTCAATGGCTATGTCACCTCCATCAATATGTGCATGAGGTTCACCATCATCATTTGCATTCTTTTGCTCCAACAATGGAACATCAACTACATTTTCTTGCTCCTCTACCATTAAAACAATTATCTCCAAATCCATCTCAATTTTATTAGAATTTCTCTTACATGTTTCTCCAACATCTTCACCTACTTCCACTTGCTCTTCCTCACAATCTCACTTGGAACCAATGGAACCACATCTTCAACGCCTGATTGTTGTCCCATCACATTAGCCTCCAAATGTTTTTCATTCATGACACCTCCCATGCCATCTACAGCTTCTACTAAAACTTGTTGATATGCTCCAGCACTCCTTGCTTTCTTTCGAATTTGTAACTAACAAAAACATAAACAACATAATATTATTTTAATTCCTAGTTCATTTTCCATTCTCTCATCTATAGCAAAAGATAAGAAGACTACCATTAGCTGCAATAAAAGACAAGAAGAATATAACCACTAGTTGTGCAGCAAATGCTAAGCAGAACACTAGTAGGAGCATAGTCATTCTTTGCAAATAGCAAGTGAAAAAAGATTGACAACAATGAACATTATTGGGCTCATTGTCGTCACTTATGGTTATCGTCCTTGGAAGCAACATTTCATAAATAAAATAGATGATGATGAGTGCTACTACATTCATTGTTGTCACTTATGGTCATCATCCTTAAACGACACTTCAAAAAAAAAAAACTAACAAAAATGATGAGCACATGCACTTATAGTCATCATCTCCATGGTGGAACTAGCTCCTAAAAATTTTAAAAAGACAACGATGATGAACACACACTCATCCTCATCATCTCCTTGGTGGAGGCAACAGTTGACATGAAAAAAAAACGATGATGATGAGCTACGTTCATCATCATTGTCTCCTTGGTGCAACACACCATAGCTTTAAAAAACTAACAATAACCATGAGCCATGCTCATGGTCATTGTGTCCCTAGAGGCAACAAATGAGCACTTGAAGAAAAGACAACAATGATGAGGGCAACTCATTGTCATCGTCCTCCTAGAGCAACAACAAAGTTCAAAGAAATGATGACGACCACGAGCTATGCTTGTGGTTGTTTCCCTAGAGGCAACAAATGATCATTAAAAGAAAATACGACAACAATGAGTGCAACTCATCGTCGTCATCTTCCTAAAGCAACAACAAAGTTCAAAGAAACGACGACAACCACGAGGAGCAACACAATTCCAAAAAAAAGAGTTTGAAAATATTTTTTGCTGACTTTCAAGGTCCTCATCTCTACACATATTCAAGGTCGTCACCTCTGCATGCTCTGCAAGCTCCTCACCTCTCCACCCCTTTCCACGCTCCTGAAAGTTCTTTTTGCAAGCTCCTGAAGCTGTGGAAACTCAAAGCCTCATGAGCAAAACCTCAATGCAAGCTCAAATGGTCCCTGTTTCTCAAGCACTAGGTATGGAGGCGAGTGGAAAAGGAGGAATGGGGCAGAATGAAGCAGGGGAAGGAAGGTAGATGGGTTGGAGGGAGGCAGGGCAATAGGTAGGTTGGAGGGGTAGGTAGGAGTTGCCAAAAAACAATATGGGGTCAGCAGTGGCCCAAAAAAAACAATCAAAAGGGAGGCTCAAGAGATAAAACAACGAGCTGGGAAAAATAAAGGCCTAGAAGAACCTAAGAAGTACTGACCATGTAAACTGCCCCCTTGGGGACAGTTCTATCCCATCCATGAAATCCCAGAACGGGATTTTATGGATGTTGCACTGGTGGGTGCTGGGTCACTCAAGCCCACAGTGTGACACACCCCTTGTTAAATAAGGGTATGAAATTTTGAGACTCAGGATTAATGCACGAGGCTCCAGAACATTTATGGTTACAGTACACCTAGCAGAAACACGAACTCGTTCAAGGCGTTCAGGAAAATGAAGGACAGGGCGAACTCAGTTTAGCACCAAATTTGAGGTTAAACTGAGTTTCAGTCCCGGTTGAAACCCAGTGTACTTTTTTCCCCTCTTTTTGAAATCTCATCCCCTATGTGACCAAACAGAGGGTTCAGGTGTCGTCTTGGCCTGACTTTACTGATATCTTTAATATGTGTAAATGTTTTTAAACCCCCCAGTCTCAGAGGGGATTTATCACAGTTTCTTGTAAAGGAAGGATTTGGTCCACACATCAAAAAGTGTGACCACAAGGTGTTTTGGATGGTTTCTTGCCAAGTTTTTGATGAAGGGTGATTTTAATAATTTATCCCGGGGTATTTTCATTGTGTTTTTAGTGGTATTTCAGGGTGTTTTTTAATGTCATTTTCGCAATTTTTTTGCAAGGTGCTTTCAATGTTATTTTCATCAGTTTCTCAAGGTGTTTCTAATACTTTTTTAATTTTCAAAATCCTTTCTAATCACATCTTATTTCATATGTTATTTCCAGAGACTATTTTTCATTTCTCATTCAAATGTTATTTTGATTTATTATTTAAACCTGGTTTTTTCCAAATAAAAATTTCCCAGAACTCACGAAAAGAGAGCCTAGAGACAATGGTCATAAATTATGTTTTATTTATCTATCTTGACTTTCGTCCCAAAAGTGCTTTGAAGTAAACTAACCTGAAACCTAAATCCTAAACCCAACAATACAAACACCTTTCAAGGGCCTTTGCACTTGTGCTGTAGCCTTCTCTCAAGGGCCTTGGCACTTGTGCAGCCTTCACTCAATGTCTTCAATGCTTGTAAGAATATTCACTCCAGAAGGGTCAGGAAGGTCAAGACATCAAAACAAATCACTGGCAAAAATAAAACCCACGAAATCTAATTTCATTTTCTATTCACTTACCAAACAATAAGCAAATCATGACTGATTTTGAACCTTTTGACTCCCCTAGTTGAGTCAATATGACAGAAATGATAGTGAAGCAAAAGAAACATGAATGAGAGAACCAGGAGAAAGAGAAGGATACACCAACCTGAACAAGAAACTCATTGTTGCTGTTTTGGGAATCCGCCACTTTGAGGCAATGTGCTGCAAGGTTTTTATACTGATGCTGCACTTGCTCTAGGTTGACAGAAAGCCTCTACATTTGTCTGATCGTTGATATTCCATGAGGTCTTTTATTTAACCTGGACACATGTCCTATGGGAGGCGCTGAACACCCCCTAACGAGCTCTGTCCGGCCCTGGTTTCAGGCCTAACAATGCAGCCATGCAGAGAACTGTTTTGTTCTGTTGCAAGGTTTTTGACATTGTGTCTGCAATAAATTTTTAAAATAAAACTCCTTCCTTAGTGCCTTGGTATGCCAATTGTTAATGCTATATTCCCTGCATGAAATGAAGAACATTATGCTATTCTTCATTGCCAATGCCAATGTTCTGGGCATATGTTTTACGTTGCAAATGTGGGTTCGAACATTCTGTTGTTTTTCATTGCCGATGTTCTGGGCACATGTATGTCCATTTGAAATTTCAAAATTTCAAGAGTGTTTTACCGCATATAAAGGGGTATAATGTACATGATGTATTGAACAAAGTTGTAGTTTATGTTACATTAAATTCAATTTCTTAAAATTAATCTTTTTTGGTATGATTTCAAATTATCATCATTTTTCAAGATGAAACATAGAATCTACAATGAATTTGTACATTTTTACAAATTCAAATTTATTAAAAAATGATTAAGAAAAAAAATAATTTATTGGGACAATTCTAATCATTTTTCATAACAAATTGCAAAGAAATCATTCAAAAATTCATTCAATTGAAAAAAATTATTTTGGTGAAAAAGGATATGTAGGACTAAAGTAAAGTAACGCTTGTAACTCCTTTGAGTGCGTTTAAACCCCTATAGCTCCATCTCTCTTCTTTGCTTAGGAACACACTAGGTGTTCAAACAATTCACAAAGAACAAAGAAACCTAATTAGACCATCACTCTTAAAGCTTGAATTTCAACATGCAAAAGACCTTGCATTAAAAAAGGTCTAGGACAAAAGAGATTTGTAGTCACCTACCTCCCCCTTGGTAAATTTTTCACCATAATTTTTGTAAGTAGATCTTGAACATTTAGTGTTTTCAATGGCAAATTCCCCATCACCACCATCTTCATCTCCACTTCTGTTCCCATCCCCACTCTTGGGCTTGGGCTTAAGCTTGGCATTTCCACCTTCTCCCTTTGCTATTAATGACATGTCCCCACCTTTCTTTCATTTGTATTAATTGCCACTAGTCCACCACCTTAGTAGAGCAAAATACCAAGTTGTTATAGATAGACTTAAACTCCCCAGATGCAAAAAAAACAAACACATTGCCAATGGCTACATGAAAAAACATGACTTTTCATAAGCTAAATATTATATTACACATTTGGAAGTAGTTTTGACCTTCAATGTAGGTTGAAAGTTCCAGCAACAAAGAATTTTCCAAAACTTCACAAATTGAATGATTAACAACCAAAACTTCTACCTAGAATAGTGTTTACCAAAGCACAAACCTATAATTGTAACTTGTTGTCATCAATGATAATTTTAACCATAGAAAAATTAGAATAGACTATTGTCTTCAAACTTTGAAACTTTGACAATATTTCTGCATCCATGAACACACATATTCCAATTCTCATGTTCATTAATTTAAACTATTGTCCTTTTAGGTTCTATTAATATAGAGCCAAGAACAAGGACATACACTATAATCAGGCTCATAAAGTCACTAGGGGTATGACCCTTGACTATAGATGTTCCTAGAGCATATGCACTTTCTTGTCTTTGCGTACTCACACCCAACAACATCAAATTTAATGCCCATTATGAATAACAATAATATATGACCAATCATTGTGGGTACAATGGTAGAAGTGTGAAACCAAGTTGCTATTACTTTTTTTTATCCCCATGCATGAAGATCTCCAATGCTTTTAAGTAAATAATCAACCATGAAAAAACCTTTTTTTAATGAATGTGTATTCTATCTTACCTCTAACTTCAGTCCCTAAGAAAAATCTATTAATTCCAAAAGATTGTTGCGAAAAGAGCCATGCAAAGAAATGTCAAAGTGATGATCAAAGAGAGAATGAACTTTGTCAACAAAAAGTTTATCATTTCCATTAGACAAAAACACATGCAACACATTTCCACTTCCAAGCAAATTACTCTGACTAGTACCACCTAACTAAAACATTATCCACAAATACTCAAGGTTTATCTTGCTCACCATTTGATATTGAAATATAAAAACTAATAACACATATTTAATTAGTTCCAGACCTTGAAAAAGTTCGAAAATAAAAATAATCAATTTTGAGACTTTAAAAACAAATAAAATAACATCTTCAACTTGGTGAGCACTAAACAAAGTGTTGAAATGACAAATTTTCATAAGAATTTTTTTTCACCATCAGAACAATTAACATACATGAAAATAGATAAACTTAATGGCCACCAAATTTAAGAATTAGAAGACCTTAAAAACAAGGTTGCATAACTAAAGCATTGCATAACATCATCAAGTAAGCAATTCAGTGGCAAAATAAAAAAACACAATTTGAAATATCTTTTAAATTTATGTCATTGAATTTTGCACATTATCAACAAAAGAATTTACAATACTTATAGTTAATGTATCTCATAAACTGTTGGTGAACCATTGAACAAAAAAACTTGGGGGGCACTAATAAATTGAAATAATTTATTTAAAAAACAATAAAATCATCTGGTGGCCACTAATGGGTATCATAGTTGTAGCTTGAAATGTACTAAGACATTGAACATTTAACCTTGAGTAGGACGAAATTTGCTTATTATGAAATATGAATTTCACCCATTGGAGCCAACAACCAAAGTAAACCTCAAGTGCATGAAAAACAATGATTATCAATTTATTGATTTCATACAAATACATTGAGTATCAAAAATTATCTTGCCATCCATATAGGAAGTTGGAATATGAGCTAGTGAAACTGAAATTCCACTCTACAAACAACCAAAAATTAAAGAATCATCTAACCTTTTAGACCAAGAGTCAAATATGTAACTACATCCTTCGCCTTTTTAAATAGAGAACCCGATCGATAACATGGTTTTCTACCAGTTATAACTATAAATGCCTTCACGTGGTCTGCAAACAAAGATTGGAATCCACTACAAATAGAAATGAATAATTAAAATTTCTCCAAACTACAAACCTCATATTGGCAAAATATAAAATAAAAACAAATAATTAAACCAACATGAAATGAAAGACATGGAAAACATAACTGAAACAAGGAAAGGTTTAGGGTGTATTTAAGACGTCACCTAAAGGAAGTTGCGCTCTTGCCAAATCCTCATTCAAACTTGTTTCAAATTGCTTGAACCAAAAATAAGACAAATATCGAAAACTAAATGGCAACCTCGGAAACTACATATGATTACAAAATGGGTGTAACCGTCTTTGCAAAGGGTAAACCCTTCAATATTGGCCACAACCAAGATGTAAGGTCTAATCTTTGCACCTTGTTTTTGGATAATTCACATTTTTTAAATGGCTCAAAAAAATGTCCATTCCTTGGATGAACAAGGTAACAAGCTTGTGTTGAAACCTTTGTTTTCATTCAGAATGTGACCCAAGACCCTAATTTGTAAAATAATCCTCATTGAAAGTTCAACAAATATTTATAACAAATTGAAAAATGAAAATATCAATTATTTAAAGTCGAAAAGTGTTGGAAACGTGTAACACATGTCAATTTTTCCCCATACGTAGGGATTTATTTTTCAAGTGTCAAATATTAATAATGCACTCAATGTATTGTTCACACCACATGTTAGTAGCATAGTGGTGCATTTTGATTTAATTAATTAATTAATTAATTTACCCATACACTTCAAAATGTGGCAACCTCTTGTTTATTTATTTTGAAAAAATTCCTGTTCTTTCTATGTTTAGATGGGCTGAAAAACCATTAGTGTACCAAAAGATCTTCAGTGTATCAATAACATATGGTTAATAATAGTTAGTTATAATAAAAAAATTAATTGTAAATGTATACTAAATGTCAAATTTTCATATGTAAGGTTTATTTCTAAAGTGTGAAAATATGTTTGTAATACATTCAATGTATTGCTCACATCACATATTGATAGTAGTTTAATGATTGTTTACTAAATTAACCGTTGTTTTAACTTACCCATAAACTTGGAAATGTGGCAACCTCTTGTCCATCTATTTTGAAAAAAAAAATCATTCTTTTTATATTTAGATAGGTTGCAAAAACCTTAGTGTATTAAAAGATTTTCAATGTATCAATAGATCATTAGTGTATCAATTTTATTGTATCAATAACATATGGTTAATAATAGTTCGTTGTAATCAAAAAATGATGGTAAATGTATACTAGGTGTCAAATTTTCATATGTAAGGTTTATTTCTCAAATGTGAAAATATATTAATAATACATTCAATGTATTGCTCACATTAAGTGTTGATAGTAGATTAATGATTTTTTACTAAATTAACAACTTTTTTACCTTACCTATATACTTGAAAATGTGGCAACCTTTTGTCAATCTATTTTGAAAACATTCATGTTCTTTCTATGTTTAGATGGACTAAAATCCTTAATGTCTCAATAAATCCTTGGTGTATAAAAAAAAATGATAAATTATAATTAGTTATGATAAAAAAGTTGTGTTAAATGTATACCAAGTGTTGAGTTTTCATATGTAGCCATTTATTTCTCAATTGTGAAATATTAGTAATACATTCAATGTATTGTTCACACCATGTGTCTAGTAAATTGGTGGTTTGCTACTAAATTAACAATTAATTTATCTTAACCATAAACTTGGAAATGTATATTTTATCCATGTATATTGAAAATTTAATGTATTGATTTTTTTGATACATTAACAATTATAATATAATAAACAAACATTTAGATGTTTATTTATAAAGCTTAATATCCATGTGGTCATTTTGAAAATTTCCCCACCCTTCCTTACTCAATATATATGTACCATAGGATTTATGTTGATGATATACCATGATGCATGATAACATAATGCATGATGAAATATGATGCATTGATACATTGTTATTTTGATACACAACAAAATAAAGACATCCAATTTCTTGGCAGATCCTGAGAAGATTCAGGTCACAGAATCCTTGATGTCTAACCTTGAAAGGCCTCTTTTGGGTTCAAACAATTTACAGAATTAGAACTCTGAAGTCATGAATGGGGGATTCTTCCATCATCTCTGGATGAATATGCCCAAAACATCTTCAAGATCATATGCCCTGACATCTAAGTTAAGGACATTTTAGAGGATGTGTTTATGAGTAAGAACTAAGGACTTTTAATGAACTCACAAAATATTGGCATTCTGCAAGAATTGACATTCATCTACAAATATAGTTTAAATGGCTTGAAAGGAACAATAGACTAGATTGGACAGCACAAGAAACATTCTCTTCAATTTTTCCTTGTATTCCCATAACTAACCACTGTGGTTAGCTACCTACTAACCAATCACATGCAACCACCAAGTGCCTTCCCTCCTTAGGTACCTACAAAGTAACCATTTACATTCCCCACCTCAGTATGATATTGAGTGAGATATGCCCATATGAATGAAACTTGATGATCCTTACATTCTTATCGATTTTTTATGGTGATAACTTAAGCTGTCCCATGCAACTTAATGTTGAGTTATAATTCTAATGTAGAATGTGCCACAATGAACATCACAGAAATATTGCACATTGCAATGAATAAACCACCAAGTTTATTTCACACCTGTCATGAGACACTGGCTTTTGTGTGAGAAAACCACTTTGTCTTGTGGTGACAGGTGATGTTTGTGTCTCTTGTTTTCTTAAGTTTGACAAACTTCTCTTTTCACCATTTACAAAGGTTGGAAATGCTGGCTCCTCAAGAGTCGATCTTCGACGTTTTTATTACTTCAAATGATTACCCATTACCAAACACAATGAGGGAAATGAACCTCTTACATATTTTGGCACATGTAACTTTTGAAGCTCATAACTGAACACACAAATTCCATCCATGAATGGAAAATTTTGAAAACCCAAATTACAAGTTTTCAAAAGGACCTCGCAAGTTTAAAAAACACCCAAACATACTCCAAACATTCAGTTTCAAGGGTCTCATTGGACAGTTACCAGCTGGACCATGTTTGGTAACCAATCATGGTATGAGCTGTTTGTGCATTCGCTCACCGGCCTCTGTTCGATGTGGATGTGCTTACTGCTTTACCCCAGTTAACTTACCAGTTAGTTAGGTAGGTAGAACTACCTATTATATTTAATAGTTACTACTAATTACAAGTTAATTCATTAGTAATAATTAATAATAATTACAGTAATATCAAATTAATAATAATATAACTTATTATGATATATAACTACTTTATTAGAAACAAATTTGAGATTTTTTATTAATTAAATTACTTACTAAATTTATTAATTATTTCATTTATTATTATCCAATAATTTACATATATATATAATTTAATAAAATAATAAAATAATTTAATATAAATATAAATGAAATAATTATTAATTTATTATAATTATGAATAATAATACACTTATTATTAATTATTAATTATTTATTAAATATATTAATTAATTATGTTTACTATTATTTAATAATTTAGTAGTTTATGCTACTACTAGTTATTACCTAATTAGTAGGTGGTAATAAGTAGTAAGTAGGTTGGTAAGTGAGAAAGCAATTGTTTAATGGTTATTAGATCAATTAGTTCTAGTTAGTTAATTAGTTAGTTAGTAAATTACCTATTAGATATATAGGTCACAAACTTGAAAAAGAAAACAACCTAAATAACCTATTTTTGCCAAAGTTGGCTTAATATAGTTAACTTTATTCTAAATAACATACTTTAGTCAAGTTTAGCCTAATATAGTCAAGTACTGCCAAATATAACTTAGTTTAACCAAATTTATCCTAAATAAATTACTTTTGCCAAGTTTAGTCTAATATAACTAAGTTTATCATAAATAACCTGCTTTAGCCAAATTTAATTTAGTGTAGCTTAGTTTAGCCAAGTGTAATTTAATACAGCCAAATATAACCTAGTGTAGTCAAATATAGTCAAGTTTAACCTAAATAACTTACTTTTTACCAAGTTTAGCCTAATATAACTTAATTTAACAAAATATAATTTAGTTAAGCCAAATTTAACCTATTACAACCTAATTTAACAAAGTATAATTTAATTTAACCAAATTTAACCTAATATAGCAAATTGTATCCAATTATAACTTAGTTCAACCAAGTTTAACCTAAATATCTTAATTTTGCCAAGTTTAACATAATATAATTTAGTTTAGCCAAATATAATTTAATATAACCAAAATTTAATCTAATATAGTTAAGTATAGCCTAGTTTAACTTTGTTTAACCAAGTTTAACCTAAATAACATATTTTTGTTAAGTTTAGCCTAATATAACTTAATTTAGCCAAGTATAGTTTAATATAGTTAGGTTTAGCCTAATATAGCCAATTATAGTCTAGTATAACTTAGTTTAACTAATTTAAACCTAAATATCTTACTTTTGTCAAATTTAACTTAATATAACCTATTTTAGCCAAATATAATTTAATATAGCCAACTATAACCACTACAAGGAATTCACAAATATACAACTAAATTTAAGACTCATTTTTAGTTGTAATTACCACATGTGACTTACATGAACTTTTCATCCATCCAAACTAGTTTATGTGGCATCATCATTTTGCAACTAATTTTATGATTAAAAAATGCAATCACATTATCTATATTTGTTTAAATATTTATTATTTAAATTATATATATATAATTGTTAATTTCATTAAATTCAACTTGCACCAGGTTGACACGTGTCATTACATAGGCTAGGCTTTAAAAATTAATTTAGGTTGTAAGGTAGGCCACCTATTTTGCCTACTTAAAATCACCTAGTAAACACTTAACCTATGCTGGTTATGTAGGTAAGGAATATTCGTGAGGATTGATCCTTGAACCCCAAGGATGGAGATAACTCCTTTATTACCAAGCCACTCCACTTGTTGAAAAAAAAGAAGTGCTATGCATTTTATTTCACCTATTTGATTTTAAACATTACACAAAACATCATTTTTGAACTTTGATATTTTATTACAATTTTGTCCAAATGATAAGATTAAAATTTCAACTTAAAGTTTTTCCAATATTGTACACAATCATTTTTTTTTTGTCTTAAAAATATAAATCAATTTGAAAATAATTTGAATTTTGTTATTCATTACAATTTTAAACACCATTGCATGGAAAACATTAATTCAATCAAATGATTTATAAATGGATAATATAATAACAAATACATAAATAAATTTCATATCTTAAACCTTCATTTGATTTTTAAAATTATATTATACAATTTATTTTTTGAAATATCATATTTTACCAATATAATTTAATTAAAATGTGTGATATGTAATTTATTCACATATTATATTTATAAATTAATCCTAAATAAAATATAATAAAATTTATTTATTAACTATATTTCTAATATAAAAGATTAATCTAGATAATCAATTTTAATTTTTAAATATTGATTAATGCCATATAATTAATTGATTTTATGACACTATAAATTTTATTATGTTTACACATTAATATCTTAAGTTTTACTTAAAATTATGATAAAACATTTATGTAAAAATAAATTATATTTTTTCACATCTCAAACACCTATTTGATTTAAGAAATTATATTATACAATTTTGCTTATAATAGATCATAATTTACCAAAAAAATGTAATTTAAATGTATGATATGAAATGGGTTTTAAAAATATTCCCACCTAATATATTCAATAAATAAATTACATTGCCTACCTAATATAGAAGTTAATTCAAAAAATCACATATATCAACATGATAAATACTTAGTACTTTAGCCACATACATATGACTTACTTGCTACTTACTACCTATCTTACTTATTACCTATTTAGTACATTAATTGCATAGCCTACCTTATTATTTTATTACATTGACTACCTAAACCTTAACCTATTTAATAAATAAATTACGTAGCCTAATTAATTAACAATTAATACAAAAATATTATCACATATCAATAATATGATAAAATATCTATTATTTAACCCTATTTACTAATAATTACCATGGGTCCTTTGAAAATTTCACAAACTCACCAAATTTTACTACACATTTAATAGAAATTGGCCAAATGTAACCACACTATTTGTGACTACATGCAACTATTAGTTATTTACAATTACATTTGGAAATTTTTGTAACTATTTCTTGTGTTGGTCATATTTGTGACTACATTGCAACTAGTTTACAATTATTTTGGCGTTCATCCTTCCATGTGAACAACATTTAGTTTGGTTTTCATTCAAAAAAAACAATTTATGTCCCATTAGTTGCAAATATGACCAATTTAATTGCAACCCTATGAATATACAAAGGTATATTTTGTGAATTCTAGGGAATATAATTGGGTGTATTAAGATTTCTAAATGTATATTTTGAATGTATATGAACAACCATATTACATATGTATTCAAGTATTATTATTAGCATAAATGGACTCAATATTATGGTTACACTAATTAATGTATATTTTGAGTATATTAAAATTTTATGTAAAATATTTACTAAGTATATTGTGCCCATATTACAAGTTTATCCAAACCATTTTATTATATTTCTTAAAATTATTACAAATGATATTTATTATTATTTATATTAATTACATGTAATTACAAATTAAATTTCAATATTGTCTTTCATTGATATGTTTATTAAAAATATAAAATATTTATTGTAATAGTTCATAAATAGCTACAATGAATGAAGTAATAATATGGAGAATAAAAATAAAATAGTTAACCTTGGCTACTAACTAGCTAAAATAATGATTGAGTTAATGTTATTGTTACCATAAAATATTTACATTTATATTTATTATGAACTATAAAAATGAAAATAAAAATGGGAATAATTATAATAAAATAATTAGGTTGGGCTACGTTTTAGTTATATTATTAATTTTTATTTTAAAAATACTCAATTTTTATAATTATTAATTACTGAATATTTCAGTTATTATATTAAATTATTTGGTTATTAAATAATAATTAAATAATCATTAATAATTAACTAATTATTTCAATATTAATAAATTACTAATTAATGAAATTGGTTGATAGATCATCATTGTTCATACATAATTAAAATTAAATATTATTATTATTTATCTAACTAATAAATGAAGTAATATTTAATAATAAATAATAATATAATTTAATCAATAATTATAATATATTGATGTTTATTACTATAAATGATTAGTTAGTTGGATAGTTTATAAAATTAATTAATTAAATTTTAGTTTGGTTGTTAATTAATTAATTAGTTATCACTTACCTATTTAATTACATATTTTTCAGGATGAGAATGAAAGCCAAAACATATGGGATAAAAATTTTAATTTCAAACAACTTGCAATTAAAATTTTTATCCCATATGTTTTGGCTTTCATTCTCATTTTGAAAAAAATATAAACAAAGTGTTTTGTCTTTACATTTTCATATTAAAAAACATGGACATATGAGATGAGCCATAAAAATAATTTAACCCCAAATTAAATATAAATATTCATGTACTTACACCTAATTACCTACTTCCCTAACTTACCTACCTATAGTTCTACCTGCTTACCTACCTAAGTATTAAGTATTTTGTCGCAACCCTACTTTGAGGGAAGTGTGAGGATGAAACTTAGACTCCTGAAATTGGGACTCTCGAAACTTCAAAGTTCAATTGCAGGGGTCAAAACACCTCGCAATGGGGTGTTCTTTGTATCATTAGAAAGCTATTGAAATGTAAATGTTAAAAAATGATCTCGCATGGGCCATTTGGACATCTGCAACACAAGTTATGGCAAAAAGAAGGGGCAAAAGTCAAACTGGCAATTTTGATTCCCGACCACTAAAAGTCGGGAATCGACCCGACCCTGGTGCGTGCAGGTTGAATGCAACACACCCTTGAAAAGCTCTCGAGGAGAGCTACAACTTTGCTTTAGATTTCATCCTAATCAGAGGTTTGAGCAAAGAGTTATGATCATGCAAAGTCCTAGGAGTCCAAATCGGGACAATTTTGGGACTCCTCCTTGGGAGTCCCGGACAAAAAGCCATTTAGGTGTGGGTGCCGCAAAGAGGCACAAAGTATACTATATGGGGGAAGGTGGTGGCTTCCTCCGAGTTCGGGCTATGGTGAATTAAGTGAGTCTAGAGTTGCCCGTGGCTTGTCCTAGCATCAAAGGTGCTCCATAAAGTGAACTAACCAACTTGTTGGTTGGTTTGATGCAAATTCGAATAAGTGAATAGCTTGTCACTCTTCCTAGTCCCATCCCGGAGCTTCAGCACGCCCCTCTACCCCTTCTAGTGCTGAAAGTTGGGAGCGTGCCCCAAATTCCTCACAATTCCGTTGTGAGAATAACTTAAACCCAACTTCGGTCTAAGTAGGGACTTAGGAGCACGTCATATTTGGCCTAGGTAGGTAAATAGGTCTTATTTAAATAGGTGTTTAGCCTAAATGGGTAAATAGGTATATAAGTATGTAGGTACTTAATTCAACCTACATATTTAAATATTGATTTAAATTGAATTTGGACAAATTTAATTAATATGCCACGTGGCAAATTTCTATTGTAGCATGTGTCACAATCTAAACCATCCAAACATAAAAATTAAACATTTTAAATTATTTCAAAATAATAATAAAATATTTTTAATTATTAAGAGTTGGGACATGTGCCAACACATGACTTGTTCCCATTGTTCACCAAAAAAGTTGCATCATAGTTGCAGGTGACATTACATATATGACAATTCAAAAGATGAAGGTGTATTTTGTTAATTTTTTCTTTCATCCAAAATTCATTATTGTTTGTGATTAATGTTAATGCGATTTGTTGCAAATGTCACTTGTAACTAAAACTTAATCGCAAGGACTAATTGAAAAATGGCCATTTTTTACTAATGTTAATTCATTGAAAAAAAATAAGAGAAAACAATTAAACCATTAAATCTAATAATATCATTGGCCAACTTTTTTTTTTTTCACATTTGATTACATGTGCATTTGCAACTAAAATTTATAGTTGCAAATAAAGTTGAAAAGATGCCAAGTGGTATCCAATGGCCCTTGAACCACCTTTCAAATCGTAAAAACCACATTTTCATTTATTTTGGGACACCACTAAAAATGGATGATATAAGTGTATTTTTCATATTATTTTCATCCAAATCGACATTAGTTGCAAATATAAGTTGCATCTGTAATTGCAAACCACTTTGTGGTCGTTTATGCAATTACAGTCATTTTTACTAAATGCCATGGAGGATAGTTGTATCTAAAGTTGCAAAAATGGTTGATTTGGACATAAGTTACAAACGCATGGGTTGGAATGGACAAGATTCCTTGTAGTGAACCTAATATAGCATAACTTAGCCAAGTATAACCAAGTTTAACTTAGTATAACCTAGTTTAACCAAATATAATTTAGTATAACCAAATTTAACTTAATATAATCAAGTATAGCCAAGTATAATCGAATTTAGCCAAGTTTAACTTAAATAACCTATTTTTGCCAAATTTAGCTTAGTATAGCCTAGTTTAGTCAAATATAATTTAATATAACCAAATTTACCCTAATATAGCCAAGTATAAATTAGTTTAGCCAAGTATAGCCAAGTTTAACTTAAATAACTTAATTTTGCCATGTTTAGCTTAATATAACCAAATTTACCCTAATATAACCAAGTATAAATTAGTTTAGCCAAGTATAGCCAAGTTTAACTTAAATAACTTAATTTTGCCATGTTTAGCTTAATATAACCTAATTTAACCAAGTATAGTTTAGTATAGCCAAGTTTAACGTAAATAGCCCCAAGGTAGACCTGGTTGTTTAGGTTTAGCCTAGGAAGACCTAGATTTGCTTTAAACAACCTATGGAAGCCTAGGCTAAATTGTTGCATGGTCTAGGTTAACTTAGGTCAACCTAGGTTAGCCTAAGGAGGCATGGGCTAATCTAGGCTAGAAAAACTTATTTTTTATATCATTGTGATACCTTCACTTGTTACATAAAAAATGTAGTGATGTAATGGCAAAGGACTTCGCCCCTCAAAGTGGAGGTGAAAGGTTCAAGTCCTCTTACCTTCATCCTATGTGTTTTTTAGGTTCCTAATGGAATATTAGTGGGGTAGACTTCCTAGGAGGAGGTTTAGGTGGTTAGCATATAGCTTAACCTAAGTTAGGTTGCCTAGCTTAGCCTAACATGAATAACATAGGGCTCCTAGCCTGTTAGGTGTCGTAGGCTAGGTCCTAAGCATCATTATTTGACTAAAAGTTGACTACCACATGGCATCATATAATTGGGTAGGAATAATAATTTCATTATTCTAGATTGCCACATGTCCATTAATAAATGGTTAATAAAATTTTGAATTCATTCTAAGTTACCATTTGGTAGCAAGACATTAATCAAAATAAATTATAATCATATTTTAAAATTAAATTTTGGCCATTGAAAATGTTTTGTAGTCATGGAGGACATAGTCACAAATGGTATTTACGACTATGCCATTTTTTGCAACTAGTGGTAAATACCATAGGGCCATATGGACTAGCAATCATGTAGTCATGGCTAATCATATATGTGGTTTAGGACTATAGCGCCAATCATTTACGTAGTCTTATTTTTCATGTTTTGGCATAGTGTTCAATCATAAGCCCAAGGTAAGGTTGTGACAACACAATGAATGAAAGCATGAAATAAGGGGCAAGTTGCACTAAGGTTAAAGTCCTTTCCAAGGACTACATTTTTCATGCAGCAATTTTCTATTGGTTTATACTACATTTTTCACATAGTTTTTCAAAATGAATATCAAATTTGAGGCCAAATATGACGTATAACATAATAAAAACTCAATTTTTTTTTGCATCAAGCCTTCCATTATAGTCAAATCTATAACTTTACTTTGAATCATGATTACAAATTCAAAACTATATATTGTTTAAGGATGTTTGAGTATCAAACTCTAAAAGGGTTTTTTTAAAAAAAATTTTGAATGTTTTGAACACATGATCCCTTTTTGCGGAATATATTAAAAGTTCACCAAAAAAAAAAAAAATGATTTGATGAACATCTGATAAGGAAGAAAAACTTTTGAAACAAAAAAACCACTTGTCCACATTTTTTTTTTGAATGTTTTAAATATATAAAAGGATTCTTGAAACATGGTGAATTTTCATGTTCATGGTGATTTTTCAAAAATTCAAAAAAAACAAGTTTTAAGGATTGTTCACACATTTTGTGGCTCTTTATTTCATGGTTTTACCCCAATTGAAACAACAATGCAGGTGAAATAAATAGGCACGTGTAACCATGTTAAATAAATAGAAATCTTCCCCCAACAAGTTGGGCAAGTAAGGATGTTTTGCTAACATTTACGCAACAATAATACATGCAAATAAAATTAAGTGAATTGGTGAATGGTTCAACTAGTGGCTAATTAAGATCTACTCATATAAATTACATGTGTAAAATATAGGTACCACAATATTCATTTAACAAGTAGTATGCTAGGTAATTAATATCATGTGCAAACAATAAGAAATAAAAAAATTCAATAAAGCATAAAAAAATGATGAATTAGTAAATTAATTCAAAAAAATAAATTGCAATGAAATATTTTCCTAATGAAAATTCATTTTCTTCCACCCATAATCCATCTATGGTAATTACTTGTTTTTGGGTGAATTTTCACAACTTGACCAATGTTTTTGAGAAAATGAAAAAAGGAAAAATAATTGTGTTTTTTGGCCATTTTTTTGAAATATGAATAAATAATTAACCACATTTAGACCTAGACATTTCTTAGGTTGCCACTTGTAACAACACTTTTGTAAAAATGCTACAACCCTTTTACAATAATCATCATTTAACGTTGATTAATGCTAGGGATCCTTGCCAATGGACTTACTTGAAGAATTTGAAAAAAGAACCCTTGATGATAATGTATTAGTGAATGTTGGTTCATTCTAAGCAATAAAATGTTTTTTTTTTCACTCTTTCCTTCCTTTCTTTCTTTCTAGGTCATTCTTTCTTTAACATTATCTGCAAGAAGACATGAAGTGAAATCACAACATTATCATTGCAACAACTCTTTTTTTCTTTCTTTCCCTTTTTCTTTACATTTAGTATTGTGTGCAAGAGGATGTTAAAAGAGGTTGTGCCATTGCTACTAAGTCCCCATCTTATAACAAATTAGCAAATGCTTTTAACGTACCCATTTGAGAATCAAACTTACATTAAAGCAACCTTAAAAAGACCTTCATTGCACTAATCTCCTTACCCTTACCATTTAAAAAAATAATCAACTCAACTAACTATAAGGTGCAAACGAAATAACACGAGCCACACCTACTTGCTTTTTCACTACTTTTGTGACTACTTTTAACAAAATATTCTTAGAATATTCTTGAAATAGTTTTGAAAAACTGCTTGAAAAATATTTTTAAAATTAAAAAAATTTCTTCATACTATTTTATTAAGGTTCACGTTAAAAAATTGGTAAAATATGTCATTTTCAAAACAATTGAAATCCATTCACTTTTACTACTTAAAAACAAACAGTACAATGCTTAATGAGTGTTTTTATTAATTTTTTATTCATTGGATTAATTTTAAATTAATTCACATGTTCCCATGATATATTAAAAATAAAAATATATTAAAAAAATTTACAATATCAACATCAAATTAAATTATGACTTTAAAGTTCATGAAAAAACTAAACAAGCATTACACTTGCTATAGTACGTGTTATTGTGACTGTAAACTATAGATTCAACACATCAATTTTGTGTTTCAACTTTTCAAACTTAGATTTGATAATATTGATTAGTTCTTTCTAATTTTTCAATTATCCATCAAGTAACATTAATTCTACTAAACAATCATCTTTATACTTTAAGAGAGAAGCTAGAACCAATTGAAATTGCGAAGACTTTGTTTGGAGTGCTAAAAACACATTTTGGCCATTCACTAAAGTTTTCAACTTAGCAATTCATGACTTCATTTGCAATCATTTACTTTATTTATTATGATCCAGTCACAAATGATGAGTTAACATGATGTCATCACATTCCACATGGATATGTATACAATCAACATATATACCTTCATCCATTGACCATTCATACGAAATTTGCAACTACTCACCATTATTTGCAACTATGTTATAACTCATTACAAAGTGCCATGTGGCAACACAATAATTTTTTAAAAATTATGTTTTTAAATTACATATTGGATTTTCATCATTTATTTTGGATGGTGTTAGATCATGCCACATGGCACACCACATGGCATGTTAATTGAATTTTGGCCAAAATATGTTTTGATCAATATTTAGGTTGGTAGGTGGGTAGGTAAGTATGTGGGCTAGAAGATATGTAAATATTTTTATTTTATTTTAGGTTTAACCTTTAGGGTTAAGCTTCTTTCATTGGCTCATCCAAAATTACACATTTTAAAATATAAAATTGTAAAGCAAAACATTTTTTTTATATACTTTTACAAAATGGAAATGGAAAACAAAACATATGAAATAATTATTTTAGTTGTAACTTAGTTCGCAACTAAGTTGAAACTAAGTTGCAACTAAAAAATTATCCCATATCTATACTAGGCTATACTTGGATAAATTAGGTTATACTAAATTATATTAAATTATACTAAGAAAAACTTGGCAAAAATATATGTTATTTATGTTAAACTTGGCAAAAGTAAATTATTTAGGTTAAACTTGGTTATATTAGGCTAAACTCGGCAAAACCTAATTAAATTTGGTTAAATTAGGCTATATTTGGCTAAACTAAGTTATTTGAAATAAATTGGGTTAAATTTGGCAAATTTTGATAAAATTAAAATATTTAAGCAAGAATTGAAAAGATTAAATTATTTAGGCAAAACTTGGTAGAATTTGGATACTTAAAGTAAAGTAGTCAAAACTTGGTTAAATTTGGTTAATTCAAGATATTTAGGTTAAACTAAGTTAATTTAATCTATTTTGGCTAAATTTGGTTGGATTGGATTACCCAAAATAAATTAGGGCAAGATTAAGTTATTTGTTAAATTAAGTTAAATAAATATACATAATTAAATGAGGTTATTGAAACTAAACTTATAAACTAAATTTAATGGAAGTTAATATTAGAAGTCAAATTGAGGACGTTAAACCTAAAGGTTTAAATTCAATCAAATAAAATCTAGAGGTTAAAGTAGGTTAAACCAAAGCCAAACCTAGGTTAAATGTAGGCCAGTTTACATTAAACTTAGTTACATTTTCATATTTATTTAAATTTTTTATAGTTGGTGAAACAATGTCAACTATATTCTAAACGATTGTTAATTGTGTAGTCATAATTTATAATCATATAATAATTTATAATTATATTTATAATCATGTAGTTATAATAATGGTTGTAGTCGAAATAATGACAGTGATTGAAGTCCAAATATGACTACATAACTATACTTGATAGTAGTTGCAAGTTATTTTAGTCATGACCATGTTTTGGTGTACTAGAATCATCAAAAAATATGGAAATAAAATCCTTCATGAATGAAGTCAAAAAAGTAAAATTGATAAAAAATTGGGGCCTCCACAAGTTAGAGATTTCATGTACTTCCAATGAAAGCAAAACATTCCAACATTGATTTGTGAGGTGATCCTTTCAAACAAGTTGACGGCTTTTGAAATTGGCATGGCCATACAAGAGATAATTTTTCCACTAATGATGGAGTTGTTGCCACATCTAATGTCATGAATCTTATAGCTTTGCCATTTGAATCATTGCCTTGAAGTTCATGTTTATGAATAGTTATGTCTAGTGTTGCAAGTGGATCAAACTAAGGAATTATTGATCATGGAAAAACCATTGTGATGTTCAGTGAAAAAACTATTCAAATAGTTTACAAGCCAACCACTAATGTGTCAAACACCACAATGTCCTTTGTAATGACAATCTTTTTATTTGTAGGACTGCAGCAATAGTAAACTTTAGATTACACATCATAACTATGAACAAACACACAATGGTTTTTGGCTAAAGCTTATTTCTATGATCTTGAAGAATGTAAACGTAAGCCAAACAACCGTACATTCTCAAATGACTCACATTAGGTCACTGCCCAATGTACAATTCTTTTGATGTGACATTTTGGTTGACCTTACTAAGACTAATATTAATAAGATAGTTTGTAGTGGTTATTACCCCTTTATTCAAAAAAATGTAGGTGTATTATTTTCAAAGGCTAAACATCTTTCCAATATGGTCCTTATGTTTTGTTCAATGACCCTATTTTGATGTGAAAAACTAGCCATTGTCAATTGACATCTAATTCCATGAGTCTTGCAGAATCTAACAAACTCTCCTAACATGAACTCTCCCCCTCTATCTATTCTAAATGAAATGATCTAATCTTCTTTTTAAAGTACATATTTCCATTAATTATTTGTAAGATTTAAGATTGTGAAAAGATTGACTTTTTTCTTCATGAAATATATTCATGTTTTTTGACTCATGTCATTGGTAAAAGTGATGAGTAGTGAAACCCCTCCTAAGGATGCATATGGTAATGGTCCATAATGGTTAAAGTGAGTAAATGTGTTTTGCACTATCATTTGTGTGTTGCTAAACTTGGGAATCTCTTCTTTAGTTTTTTTCCCACCATGTAGCTTCTATAGAGGTGATCATGACTTATAATTGGCAACTTTGATATCCCATTCATTCCATTATGATTTGATAAAAATAATAGACTTTTATAATTCAAATGTCCAAATTGCTTATGCCATAATTCCATTGGTGCAATGATAATTTTTGTCACAAACATGTTCTTCTCTTGTTTGAGGCTTTCAACTTGTAAAATTCATTTATGTTATTTTTGGCTTTAATAGCCACCACCTTTTGATGTTCTTGAGAAATCATCACTTAACATTTAATTGGACTAAACACAACATGATATCCTTTGTTTTTAATTGTTTCCACCAAAAGAAAATTTTTGGTTACTCAAAGAACATGGAGCACATTAATTATGTATTGAATTCCTTTTGGGAGAGGCTCACATCACCTTTGCCTTCCACCATGTGATTATGACCTCTTGGGTTGCATTCATTATAAAATGAGCCAAGGATTGTGTGTACACATAAAATCTTGCACCCCCATGATTTTGAAAAATGATTACATGAGTTGTAAGGATTATAATTTACTGAAATAATTTTCAAAATGTGTATATATTTATGAATTTTCATCACAATGAATTTTGTGCAATTTTGATATGTTTCATTGGTCATAAAATGTATAGTAAAGAGTGGACAATTTGATGTGGACTAGGTGTTAAAATTTTGAACATCCTTTATTTTATGTAAAACCAAACCTTTAACTTTGAAAAATTGTGGATGACAATATATTGATTATTATGAAGGCATGGTATCATTAAGAATTTGAATATATGTTTTATTTTAATTATCCACAATAGTCCTTTTTTAGTGTCTAAATGTGCTTTTGATCATTAAACTACATAATTTGAAGAATGTCCTCAAAGAAAAAAATTATATTTTAATATAAACAAATGTAAAATTGCATTTTTACAAATATTGAATGTGTTATATAAGATTACTTTTTTTTTTTGATAAATATGTTCTACTCCATTTGGAATGATGTTATAAAAATGTATGTTTGATGAAGTCAATGTATAATGTATCATTGACGGTTTGAAACACATATTATTTAAAAAATATTGACATGTCTACTTTTGTTGAAATCTACACATTTGATTTATTTGAAAATTCATCATTAAAAAGATAGATTTAATTACATATTGTTTGAAAATTCATGGAAACACTTGCGAATTACACTTCCAAAGTTGGCATTATCATCCTATAATGGGCCCTATCCAAACATGGAGGCCATGTTTCAAACTTGAAAAAAAGTCTTTCAAAAAGACCTACACCTTGTGCCGACTAGCTCCTTTTATTGTGATTACACCCTTTGTTGATTTGATTTTTGTTGGGTCAATGTCTTTGTTGTAGGTGCTAAAGGTGTTGACATCACCCATCACATGCCTTGAGGCCTTAAAATCCAAACACCAACTTGGATCCTTATCAAAAATGCATTTTTAAAAAGTGTCCACTCACTTCGGTGACTCCTTTGATTGTGTTTTATCGTAATCAAAAAATGTTTGCACATACACTAGCAAAGGGACTTGGTTGTTTTGATACCAAGAAACAACAATAGATAACATTAGCTTTGATCAAAAGAAACCCAAGCAATAGAACAAATACGTAAAGAAAACCCCAAAATCATGGGGATTTTATGGTGCCCATTGGACAACACTCTTAACTCATCGATTCAACTAGAGTGTCAAAATGTGAACCAACTTAACTATTAAATTTAAATACCTATTTGATTGTCTGAGGACTTCTTAACTATTAATTTTAAGTACCTATTTACATGCACTAATTATAGGGCAAGTGTGAAACTACAACAAAACAACCTCATTCTTAGTCTTTGCTTGACATAAAGATTCAGTAAAATTTATCTTTTATAAAAGAACAGCTTTGATTCATTGGAGAGGAGAGGAGACACCTCTTCTCTCTTCTCCAATGAATAAGGTGCCATCATTTGTTGAGGTAGAAATTTTTCTGAAAGTAAGGCACCCTCCACATACACTAGCAAAATTCTACTAGTTCTCTATGCTTATGTGATCATTCTTGTATGATGAGTAGCATTTATACAACACATTTCAGCCTTCAAATCTGGATTTCAACTATGCCAAATGGATTCAACTCATACATATCAACATTGATCATCCATATCAACCACCTTTTTAGCTTAATTAGCCACAACCCCTTCTAACAATGGAGATGGGAGGAAGAAACCAAAAGAAAGTCAAACAATCTAAAACTGAAACTGAAATAAAAGAAGTCTAAAAAAGCTTATATGCTAACTCTAAATTGTTTTTATGTGAAACATACCTTCTCCTATCTACCCTCCAATTTTGGCAAGTAAGGGTACCCAGCCCAAAACTCAAACCTGCAGATGAAAACCCAAACCTGCAGATGAAAACCCAAAAGGGGTATAACCAAAAAAAATTTACCCGTACTACACTATTATGTTTGATCCAATGACAGAAATTCAACAAGAAAAAGTGGAGTTGAAATTGAAAATGAAAAGAAGTCTTAAGAATAAACTAGTAGGGTTGATACACTCATGAGCTTGAAGGTTCAAATTGTCCAAAAGGGATTTACAGTGTCTTTGAAGTTTGAAATTCATAGACAAAACCTAAGGTTGATTGCTGGGTGTAATTTCAATACACTCTTGCAGTAATAGCATTGAATCTCAATGATCCTTGTGGACAAGGCTACAGAAAAGTAATGAAAATCACCAACTACTTACCAATTAATGATAATGTGACCTTTCATGCAGTAGAGCCCCCTTTTCAGATGCACACTCCTGAGCAACATAAAATTCTTCACTTGGCTTTTGAGCTGCAAAACAATCTTCACTCAGCTCTTGAGCTCCAGAAACATCTTCATTCAGCTCCTCGGCTGCAAAAAGATGTTAACTCAGCTCCTAAGTGAATAATACCACTATGCATTTGGTAGAATCATGAAAACATCAGAATCTAATAAGTCAGGACCAAGAGATTGACTAAAATAAACTTTGTACAAAATGACCATCTCTTGTTTAGCTGCTAAGATATAAAATAGCAAGCTAAGTGTTCATTGTACATTACAGTCCTTAGGAAGCTAGCGGCTATGCTTAAGGGACTTCATAGTAAACAATACAGGGTAATATATCCACATACACCCTCAACCCCTATCTGTGTACATATGATGGTAATAGCAACAACAATGGTTGGAAATACAATCTCAAGATGACTTGACCTGCTCATGAAGAAGTGGTACCTCCTTTTTAATGCAAACATCTCAAAACTGCCTGTCTCTCTGACATGCTTAGGATTGCATCTTTTGCTCTGACACACGATGATGCTGTGGCAGCTATGCCAAAATCCCATATCGAAACAAAGTACAACTTCAAATTTCATCCAAATTGTCTTTCTTTTGCAAATGTTCAGTAATCTCACAAACACATTGTCAAGTAGAATTAATAAGAGAGATTTGTAAGTTACAGTGTCTGCATCACTCCAGTCTAAGGAAGCAACGTGCCAAAATGGGAGGGTGAAAAGATTACCTGCAAATCATAGTGCTTCATTGGGTGACTGGTGCTCAATGAGAGCCACAGCATATGCAGGCATAAAGCTGTCACCAGTACTGTAGCATCAACCACCAGTGGAGGTTGAATTGCACGCTGAATCAGTGGAGGCCCATCTTGCAGAACTAGAACTGCATGCTTTGCTACCCAGCTTCACCAAAACATTCTTAACACCCTATCAGAAGGCAACCAACATATCTGGTGGTACAAATAGACCAAAAGAAACTTTCAAGTCCTTTGGTTGGGGTCAGAAGGTGAGCAAAGCAACCCCACTGATTATCATGCTTTAAAACCAATGGAAACATGATTTCCCTTGCATCACCCATAGCACCCACAAACATAAGGAATTGCCACGAATATGCAGTTCCTGTAAGACAGATATTCCATGTCTTGCAAGAGAAGCACAAGCCACCAACTTTGGATCTTGGCAGTAGCTTTGATAGTTTGCTCCCAAGTGTTTGTTGGTATCCCTGTTAATTGTGCCACCTCTGAGTCATTGGGGGTCAGGATTGTGACACACTTGAGGAGCTCTTGAGGAATTGGGATCCCTGTGCCCCCTCATCCAAAATAACAGGTAAATTTGTACTCCACACAACCTGCAAACACATCCTGCAAGATTAGGTCACATATGAATGAACACAAACTTGATAATATCTGACTTAGAGAACACGTAAGGATTTTGACCCAGCTCCAGACTCCACAAGTTCTGACTTGTAACTGGTATAGAATGCACATGTCAAATGGAATGTTTTCAAGAGTTCAGAATCAAAATCAATCTGCAAAAAAGGCCATAGTTACTTTCCTGCTGCAGGGTTTTCCAAATAGTGCATGCTGGAATTCATAGATGAAAAGAGCACCTTAGCAACATCCATGTTGACAAGTTATCTGGGACTTCCTGCTGCAAAAGCACAGCACCTGCCTAACAAATCAACTGTTGCACAATCGTCAACAGCCTCCTGATGACATCAGCTAAGTGTGGCCAAGAGACAATTGCTCCTTGCACAAGGATAATTGAGTTTTTGGCTCCTGGTTGTAGCATGACCAACACATGATTGAACTTTTCATAGTATTCATATGGTCTAAGTGCACTCCAGCAGATGCCAGTGCATCCCGCTTCAGACTAGCTTGGCCATCCTTCCCAACCTGCATGCAAATTGCCAAAATACAGTGAAAACTCCAAAACTAACAAGTTAAAAGTAGGATTTTCATGGGAGGTTTGGAGACAGCCAACAGATCCACAAGACCTCATTTTGTAGGGATCCTGCCTACAGTCAACAGATAGCAAGAATACATACCAGAAAACCCATTTTGCAAACTCCAAACCACCACTTGTAAAACAGGCATTGTAATGGAGTGTGTTTTTTTTTGACTGTGTACCTACAACCATTTGTACATTTGCACTAACCATCTACATGCTACTCACCTAGTAGCCACCTATCATCATTCCTATCTACGTACATGATAGGTTAGCAAGGTGAAACCCAAGGTTAACTTAGTTGGGATTCATCCAAATTGAATCACAATAGGCTTCCAATCCATGGTCCACTGGTGGCTGTTGGGTCACTTTTGCTTTTAATTACAAGAGAGAGAGAGAGAGGTACATTTCTGAATTCTAACCAGCTGCCATGGGTAATTCTTCCTCTTCCTGATGCATGCAGATTAAGGGCGACTTTAGATGAGGGTCCAAGGTCCAGGGACCAATGAATTCAAGCAATCTTATTGGTCAAAAGCTTTAAATTGGTCCTAAGGCCTTTAGACAAGGGTCCAAGACCAAAAAGTGGCAAATTGAGGCTAAACCTACATGGCACCTCTTTTGGAGGGAAAATCAATTGGTTCAGACCAAAAAATAGTCTTCAAAGGGCGAGCTCCTGATTTGGAGAATCAAGAATCAGGCTAATGACCAAGGTATAGTCCAACTCAAGGATTCAATTTGCTTCAAATCAGTCCAAATTGGCTCCTAGGAAATTGGACCCTAGACCCTTGTCTAAAGTGGGCCTAAGATTAAGGGGCACTTTAGATGAAGGTCCAACAAAATGGAGCAATCTTATTGGTTGAGTCAAAAATTGAACTAAAGGCTTTAGATCAGGATCCAAAACCAACTCAACCCAATTTGAGGTGACATTTACATGACTTCATTGTGGAGGGAAATTCAATTGGTCTAGATCAAAAAAATTTAAAAGAGAGCTCATGGTTTGGAAATCAAGAAATAAGTTAGGCTTCTTGTTTTTTAAGTTGAGATTGTGCAAGAATAGAAGAGATGTTGTGAATTGAAGATGTTGGAAACACACCCATCACTCCATTTTTTAGCACATTTAGTGTTGACATGGCTAGATTTGCAAATTCACATAAGGTTGTTGCATTAAGATTGAAAAATGTTTTAAAGTGAATGCAAAAAGTTTTGGTCATGAAAGGTGCACCCATTTTCACAAGTTGAAGCATTTACAAGAAATCCCTAAACTAGCTCCCCTCCCATAGAGATAACAAAGACGGAAGAAGGTGATTATAGTTATGATGAAAGAGAAAAATGGTGAAAATTAAAAGGCTGGAAAAAATTGGATGGATGATAAAATATTACATTTGATTACAAGGAGAAATGAAGCTTGAATTTGTCGAAAATACAAGAAAACAAAGTAAATTCCAATTTACTTGAAACCCTAGTTGTGCTTGTTTTGATAAACCCTTGTTTTGAAATGATTTTTTTATAAAAGATTTGAAACTGTATTTTTTTCAGATCTTAAACTTGAATGAAGTGATATTTTTTTTGAAATCAAAGTAAACAGGGAAAAAAAAATGATTTCATGCATTGCCATAGTTAAACTAGGATCACCAATATCTTGTGCCGATGTTCATCCATTATGTGTAAGTAGCAGGAAGCAAAACAAAAAAAAATGAAAATAATGAGAAAAATAAAAATGTCAAACTAATCATCTCCCATGTGAACCACACATCCATATATGAAACAAGGTAGTTTGTTTTGTTTCATAATTATGAGATCCACCAAATTGGGATGCATTAGATTGTGTTCTTAGTATCTTTGAAAAGCTCTCAATGAGGAGGGGTGCATTAGCTGGGTTTCATGACTTTTGGACGTGTGGTGTAAAAGTTCTTGAATATTGAATGATTTTTTCACTAATAATTAAATTAAATCATAGCTGAAAATTTCAAAGGAATTGAGATTTTCTTTTGGTGTTGTTCAAAAGATCTCAAGAAGCAGGACTTAATGGAATATATTTTGTAAAATTTGGACTTAGGATGGGGGAGATATTGAATTGTATTTTGTCACTGAAAATTCAAATAAATCACAAAAACCAAGTTTTGGAAGGAAAAGTCAGTTGAGAACATGGTCACACTTGGAGATCTACCATTCAATTCAAAGTGCAAGAAATTGGAATTTGCCTTTGCTATTGTTGGAAAGGTCTCAATGAGTAGGATTAATAGGAATTTATTTTGTAAGTTTTGGATTTAGAATGTGGGAGATATCAAATTCTAAGTGATTTTTGTCACTGCAAATTCAAATAGATTACAAAAAACCAGGTTTTAGAATGTCCTCTAAAGTGGCTCTAAGAACCAGAATTGTTCAAGTTGACAGATTACACGTTGAACAACAGCTTAGATGTCAGCATCCAGATTGGACATTCCAGAATAATCCACGGCAGCTGGGTGGTAGTACTGGAATGGGCTAGGCTTCTTTGCACATGCCCAGGTACAAATTAGAGTTGCAAGGTGCTGGTGGTGGTGATTGCTTGTGTGCAGGGCACACATTCAAAACCTACATTTTGTCTTTTCTCCTAATGGACTAGAGCTGTGTGCTTCTTTCATTTCATGTCAAAGCTCAGGATACAAGTTGCTGTACGAGGAATAACAATGTTGTCACTTATTGCTTTGAACCATTGGGAGATTATGTGTAGGGTAACTCTTGAGGACCAAGGCAGGGTATTATCAGAATAAGGGCCATGTGAGGCAATGGTCAAGCATGGACCTGTTTCTGGTAATGCCTTTGTGCAAGCGATGTAAAGGCCACAAAGAAAATCCTTAAAATTAAATCAAAACCTACAAGAAGAGAAGGAAACATCACCAAAAATTAAAAGCGTTAGAATACTCAAAATGTAAGAACCCACTCCAAAGAAAATACTCAAAATATAAGAACCCACTCCAAAGAAAAACAACAGCCTGGTCTTGTGAAGGAAAAGTTACATTGTCTAATGTAGCCTTCACTAACAGTAGACAAATTCTTTCAGGTCTTTACTCTCCTTGTAAGTACTGGTTTCACAACGTCAATCTCCTTCCTTCCAAACTCTTCCAAAGTAGATAAACATCCCATACAGGCGCTGTATATCACTCACTAATTTGGAGCACTGAGAATGTGGCTTACACATCTCTAGAAACAATTTGGTAGGTCTTCTGTGATGGGTACCTAGTGAATTTGAAAAGAATTCACAAGTTTACATTTTGTGAGGTACTGGGAATGCCTTGCATGATAGTTTAAACTTGCATTCTTTGAACAAAATTGAAGGTTGGAGAAATTGGGCATCATCAAAATTCGTAGTCCATATGAGATTTTTGTCACTTAAGCGCTCCAAGCTTGAAAACCCGCCTAGATTAAACAAATGTGAAATACACCTTGTAAGATTCCAAGACAAATTTTAATTGGTGTTTGCTTCCCAGGTCAGGGCATAAAGTCTACAGGGTGAAATTGGGGCGACCATCAATTTTAGTATGAGCTTAAATGCAATCAAACTCCTTATGTATGAATGTTAGACTAATGAGTCATATGTTAGAGCAAATTTAGCTTAACAAATTTACAAAGAGATATCTAGATTTCTTATTTGCTAATAACATATATCCCAAATCTAGTTGATTGGATGTTAGTTTCAATAGCAGCGATTCTAGATATTCAACAAAAGAAAGTGATTAGATAACAGGAGGGTAGCATAAGCCCTTTACTCTGACTTACCGAATGGTTATGTTAGTTATAAAGTTATAAAGAGGCTTCTACACCATTCTTGAGATTTAGAAATTTACAAAGTGGTAAAATTATATTATACATGCTACATTTTAATCTTTCACTTGCAATGTTATTACCTCAGAAAACCTTTCTGCAAGAAATTTCACAAATAAATTAATTTTGTTAAACATTAAAAATGTCTAAAAACTGCAAATGCCAAAAAAAGTCTATGCTCTGAGCCCCGCAAGGAAAGAACCATTTTAAAATGACGATTTTTTAATTGATCAATTCCTACTTTGTTGTAAAGTACTGCCAATTTATTCCTTTTTTTCTAAAGATTGGGAGGCGCAGTTCCTTCCACAATTCATAAAGGCCCAAGTGTGAAACCTTGACAATTATTTATAATTGTGCCTCATCATTTTCAGCAGGCACTACTCACAAAGTTAAGGTGCCTTCCATATACACTAAGAAATTTCTGTGAGTGCTTTATGGTGCTCAAATGCATATTACAAATCCCAATCATCAAATGCACTCATTTGAGGATTCCCTTGTAACACATGCTTGAGTGAGCAATATGGCATTGCTGTATATGCTGTTCTGCTTTGTTTGCTCGCGAACCTTTTTCAAGCCCAGAACAGGACTTTTGACTTTTTCACAAATAAATCCAGAGAATAACATTGCACTTTGGAAACTAAAATTGAACAAATACTTGCATTTGGACATTATCCCATGTGTTCTCAAAATCAAATACTTGGTTCGGGTATTTAACCACAGTTATCAAAAAAATCAAATACCTGGTTCAGATATGTAACTGCAGTTACCAATTTTTTGGGGAGAAGTCGAGTAACTGCCCAGGTTCTTTCATGAAACCTGATGGTGTTTTAGGAGTTTCAAATACCTGGAATCAGCAGTTCTTTGATTCTGATTTGTTTTCTTTTCCAAATATATAGAACCAATGGTTATTAAAAAATTCAAAGAACCATCCCCACACGAGTTATTTTATTGTGAAGAGAGTTTGGAAATTGCTAGCAACAACCAATGGGCTTTAGGAACTGCAGAGAGACAGAAATGAGAAGATGCTACTGGCCAGAGTAAATCATCACTCTCCATCACACATCATCCATTGGAACTCTTTTATGACTCAATTGTGGATGAACACCAACTTAGTTGACTACCAGGTGGCACCTTGGTAACATATCCTGCCAAAAACTTAGTTCCTGTAGGTAGGTAAGTAGGAAAATAGATGGGTATTAACTAAGTGGGTGGATGTAGATGGGTACTACTAGATAGGTAGGTAAGTTCTAGGGTGTTGTTAGTAGGTAGTAAACACAGAAACTCAGTCCCACAACCATGGTTAGGTAGGGAACTGGAACCCAATGGAAAAGTGTTCACTATCTACCCACCATTCATCCCTCACAGTTCTCTGGTGGATGCTGGTTCACTCTGGCCCACTTCAATATCTCCAGTGTTTATCCCCCCAGCTGTATGATTCCTCCCAATCCTTTTACAAGTGGCAGACTTTGGAAGCACCCAGACTGTTGGTGAAGTTAAGGTATGAAAGCAGTAGCTTTGGCCAGAGCAAACCAGCACCCACCAGTGAAGCATGCAGGATGGATAGTATGTAGACAGGAAACACTTTTTCATTGTATTTCTCTCCAACTGCTAACCATGGTGGTAAACGTGGTTAGCTATGTACTAATCATCGGCTGGCTTTTTTTCAAATAACTGCTGGGTAGGTTATTTGTTTGATTTTTTTTTTGGGATTACATAGGTTAACAATATCAATGTAACAAAAAAATGGGTACTAATTATTGATTATGCATAAAGGTAGGTTATCAAATAACCAGTTTATTTTATTTTTTAAAATTATGTATCAGTATGTAAAGATTGATAACCCACCTAGATGATAATCGAGTCATCTGGATAAGTTATTAGATTTTGAAATTTCAATTCCAGGCAATTATTTTAAAAATCAAGAAGCGACTGGTAGGTTATTAATAACCGAGTTGGATAACTGGGTTGATAACTGAGTCAAAATTCAATAACTGGCCAACACTGGTACTAACCATCCACATGTGCCTCTCAGTGTTGGGCAGGTTATTATCCTCAATTGGTATTATCCACAATTGGCATAGAAACTAAGAAACTCTAAACAAGGGCAATGAATCAAATGTGACACTGAGCTCGCCTCTACGCTAGGTTCAAGGCTCATTTCCAATGTTAGAATAAGTGTGAGAAACACCCAAAAAGTAAGTGAAAAAAACATGTTTCCAAACTACCTTACCCTAAGGTTAGTTTTGTCATTGAATAATCTTCAAAATAGTGAAATGAAATTTTGTGAAAATATGAAGTTGACGTATTGAAAATCATCATAATTATCATAAGCTACAATTTGAATAATTTCACTACTCAAATCACAATATTATAGTAGATGATGGAAAAATATATAGTTTCAAATTTTAAAAACAAATTCATTTTTTGAAAAAAATAATTTTTCATTTTGTCAATGTGGAAATGACCCTAGGTTACGGTATTACATTGCAACATTTTCTTGTGTCAAGGATTTCCCTTCTAATGGCACTACATGTGTAAAGATCTTACAATAGTGACTATGAACCACTTCTTCTATGGCAACCTGTGCACCACAAATTGCAAGTTTCCAAAATATAACTTGCATGGGAATATAATTCCTACTTTCTTTCTTTCATGGGATTGTCACATGTTAATCCCACACAAGAAACATGTTTTGTTTCCATTCAATTGTGTTTAAACAAAGAGTAAACATAAAAATGTAGAATCGCCACACTCATGCTTCGGAATGTTTCTTACATTTCATGATAGATGGTGTAGGACCCTAGCTTTTATTTTTTAAGTCTTTGAAACTCACTAGGTTTAGTTATAAGGTAGGTGAAGTTCATGTAAACCCACTAGGTCAAGTTCTTAGACACTAATGTAACCAATCTTCTTTGAACACAAGATTTGCAACTTAGTGATCAACTTCTTCTTGCCCTTTCCATTTCTTTTTGTTTTTTGATTTTTTTTGGTTGGTTTGTGAAAAAGAAACAATTACAAAATAAGATGAAAGGTACCTCCTCATGTGTGTATTTATATTAAAGTGTAGCACCTAGGACTAAATTTAGTAGTTCTTTAGGAAATGTGATTAATCCTTGTTTGAAACTTCAAATAAAATACATAGAATGAAAAATCAATTAATTTTCCTTTACATTCATTTAATCAATCACATAATATATGAAATTGAAAGGGCATATAATTTATTAAGTTACCTCTTGAACCCCCATGATGGCTAAATCTTCTTGTTATTGATCATTCATTTGACAACATCACAAAATTGAAAAAAAAAACTAATTGAAATTTGGTATCAATTGATGTTAGAAATTGTTAACCACAAATGTGGCACACATTTATTTTTATTTTTCATATCATTTAAGGATTCACATTGGTCCATAAGTGTAAATCTCAAATTTAGTGCAAATTTTAAGTGGTGTGAAATTGACAAATTGCATTAGAGACATCAAGTGTTGAGCGTAAAGATTTATAACAAATGTTTATCCAAAATTATGTTTAATATCTTTGATGCAATGAAATCAAAACTACACCCACATTTGATGTGGAACCCAAGTTTATTTCTCCATCATGAATACAATAATAAACAATAATACATGTTTATTTATATAAAATATGCATATGTTGACAACTCTTTGATTTCACATATTAGTTGGGATTAATGTTGTTCAAGGTTCTAAACATTTAGATAGGATTCATCCACAATATATCATCATAGATTTGCCTTCTCCATGTATTTGTATATTTACACCACTTTAACAATGTGTTCAAGTTTAAGTGCTAACAAAGTGTTGATACAATCATTAATATGATGTTGTGATAACATTGTAACATATTGTGATGACTAATCATTGTATTCCACTACCAGTAATATAATTTAAATTTTAAATAAATAATATAATTTATTTGAATGTAAATATAATATTTATAATTCAATTTTGATAATTTTTAATATTTCATAACATACCAAAACATATCCTTTTATTTTAAGTGTTTCATGTAATAACATACAACTTAAAGTGGTTCCCCCCTTTGCTTTGGAAATAAATGTATTTGTAGTTTGGTTATGTGATGAAATGAATAGTGACATGCAACAATTTTTTAAATAGTAAAATAATGAATGGTATGTGAAGCAAGATAATTCAACTTTCAATCATCACCTTAAGGGTTATTACTACTGTAGTCCAATTCTTGATTTGAAAAGGAACCTTTAGTCTTGGTTTTGATTTTTGATTTTTTTTTTGAATGGAACTTTGAGTTTGATTTTTAAATATGGGTTTATGAGGTAGGTAGGACCTAATGAAATACTTTCCTCATATTTCTTTAGATACAACCTATGTGATCCCAACATCACATGAATCTTGCCTTACTATATGACTTATAACAATAACAACAACATATCAATATGGTGAATTTTTTTAAGGGCAAATTTTTACCATTTTGTGAAAATTATTTTAGAAAAGGACTATTTTTCACGAATTATTCATTTTTTGGAAATTCTTTTGGCAAAAATGGAAATTTTTAATTAAAACTTACCAAAAATCACCATTGCTACCTAGAATATGATATAGTGAGCTTGAAATTTTCTACTTTCATGTTTTGAATATTGCCAAATTTGGCTAAATATACTTATGAACAATTGTTATCTGAACAACATCATAAAATTGGAAAAATATACCAATAACCTACTTTCCCATTTACCTTTCTCACTTTTTAAGTATGAACTTTAGGTTTTGCAGGAAGGTGGACAAATGGAAATATTGTCTTTTATGTCTAATGAAGTCAAAATTAACAAATTTTATACCTTTAATGTGTTGTACATGATAGAAAACACATAAACAACATCAAAACACTGATATCAATTACAGGTTTGGATCCTACTTGCTTATAATCTATTAATTAAAAGAGCCTAAATATTGTACAAAAAATGCCTAACATAATTTGTGTGTGTGTGTTTACTATAGGGTCATGGTTTGCTTGAGTGTCTCAAAAATGATAAAGGTATTGTAATCTTCTAGTATTTTAAAGTACCACAACATTTTAAGACATTTCCACCACCACCTTCCCACCTATACATACAAATTGCATAATTTCTATGGGTCAAGGCCTTAAAGCATTCAAACCACATGACTTATGATAATTTTCTACCTATTTTGTAGTCAAATCTATAGAAATTTTTGGTATTTTGTAAAAAGAAGTCATTTTTTTGGGTATTTTGAAAGTCTAAGACCCATTTGTAAACCATATGACTACAACTTTAAAAGGACTAATTTTAAATATAAAAATAGATAGGGTACTAAAGTAGATCATGTTAAATACACTAAGAGGTGACTTTCATCCATTCACACAAAAATCAAATTATTTTGTTATGTGGACAACAAATTGTTGATTTTCAGCACACTCCTAACATTCTAGGGGTTCATCAACATATGTGATTGGGCCAATAAGGTATTCACAATATGCATATCATATATACATATCAATTTATTATAGTTCTCTTTCTTACACAAATGGTTATCCTATAATAATTTTATATGCATAACAAGTATTTTCTTTGGGTGCATCCACAAAAAATGAGCCACACCCATCTTTTTTGTTCCTTTAAAAAAGGTAAGGATTGAAATTGGAAATTGCGATGGCATGCAACCATTGCACAAAATTTATGGTTTAATCACATATTTGACTTTTACAATATATTCTTATAATAATTTTTTTTTTTGAATTTTACAACTTATTTTTATATTTATCCTAGAGTTATTGGAAATAAAATTACAAATTCTAAATTTTACAATTTATTTATATATCAATTCCAATGATGATCTGAAACCATGTAAAGTTTATTAATTATTCAATCTACATAAATATGAAAAAATTCAAAAAAATCTAGATTAATTTTGTTCATTTTTATGTGACTTACTGAGGATCTCAAGTTTGGTTACAAGTGTTTAATTAATTTTTTTCCACCCTCAAATGTTGATATAATTGACTCATATTTTTACATGTCATTTTTGAATATATATTACATCACATCATGTAAATTAGTTTAAAAACATTTAATCATTGAAATTAAAAATTGACAAGTGTGTTATTTAGGAGTGGTTACACTTGCAATGGCTTATTATATTGCAAACTTACCTTTTATAAGACAAGTATTTTGATGTCTATACAATACCACAAAAATATCATTTATATTCATATCCATGGAAATATTTTCACATTTTTGTGATGTGTTTATTCAATACTACAAGATTGTAATTTTACATTTTCATTATCACACATTTAACATTGCCTTAGGTGGCATTTTATACCAAAATTGCCCACAGAATTGCAAAGGATGGTATTTTGAGACATTCAAGCAAACCAACACCTCATAAAATAAATTGATTTGCCATTTTTGGAAAATTTTGCCAAATTTTTTAATCACAAAATTGAAAAGAAAAATTTGGTAACATGTTGCATGTTGAACCTACTTAATATAACCCTTATGGACTATCTATAGGTTGCCAACTAAATTTGTCAAAGGTCATTTTGAACTTTTTCATTAAAATGTGATTTTTTCACCTTAAAACAACATATCTTTCTATTTTATCATTCTTTAAGTTGTGAGCTATTAACTAATATCATTTTTTGGGATTTTTTTCCTTTTCTATTTGGACAATCAAGCTCGCAAAATGCATGATTTTTAATTGTATCAAGTTAAATGTGCATGTAACCCCAAAATAGGTTACAAGGAGCAAGGGTTGTAAGTCAAAAATAATAATAATGAACATGGGGCCCAAGTGTAAAGGAAATGTATGTATGAAATTTATAATTCAACTTGTAGGCCCTACCTTGAGGATCTTTGATTGGGCGCATAAGCTTGCATTTATATGAATAATTTAGTTAACTATTTTGTATTAAAGATAGTTGGAAATGAATCATATGAACTTGGTTAATTCTAAGGATGATGATTATCAATAATTGAATGACTTGTTCATTGGAAGATGAATATGTGGCATAGTATAAATGGCTTGTTGTGAATGAATGGGAATGTGTAGTAGACATGGATGAACGAGGACAATAATCCATCAACGTTTCCCCTAGAATATATAAGGGTCATGGGTGAAGACTTGGGGAGGTACTTTTCTTGTCATAGTTTCATGTTGTTAATATGTGTCATGTTTTGGAAAAGCCTTTTGTGTTATAAACTTATGCCATGATAAACTTATGTGTTCTTTTGATTGTGAAAATGTTCACAAGAGAAGATGTACTATATGTGTTTTGATGAATGATTCCCATTGAATGAAATCCTTAGGTGTCTGTGATGAACTCCCCAATGGGTGTAGCCCACATAAGGATCAAGTTTTAGGCACATGGGTGATCCTATCCCAAAAATGTGTAAGGTTCTTCTATTGCATTTTGCTAAGGTCTTTTTATGACGGGTGATTGTTGTGTGAGACTTTGTTTTATCTACCTATGTGTTAGTTAGTTTTCTATTTAAAATTAACCCTCATAAGCTTGGACCCTTTCTAGACTACATGCACAATACTAGTCCACAATTCACAAATCAACTCTTCATACCTACATCAACACTTCATATTTGATACCTCCTAATATTGTTTTTAAAATATTCATATCAATGTTGGAAGAAAAAAACTTGCACTGATCAACATATACATATACTAATACATGAAGTTTCACAAAGTATGCATGGTTTTTTAATATGAAACTTTCATTTCATTTTTTATGAAAAAATGACTCAAATTCATCCAAAACATGACCAAGTTTCTAGAATATGTTATATTAGGTAGCCAATAATATGGACAAATGCTTGAACTTTTTCATTTAAATATATCATTTAACCAAATTTGGCTAAATCTTCTTATGAATGATAGACATTTCAACTAAATCAAAAATTTGAAAAGGAAAATAGAAGTGCCATGCACCAAAAACAATGTGCATGATTTTTCACAATAGTTAAACATTGGTGGGTTCAAAAAAGATTCTTACCCATACCCATCAATGTGCAAAGCTTGCTATTTGGTGTGTGTGTGTACGTACATAGGTACAATGAGACATATGGTAAGTCTCTATACATGGTTCACCCAATACGTATGTTTGTTTGATTTGCAATGTAACTTTACTACCAAGATGCCTTTACAAACCTCCACACTTGCCAGGAAAATAGTAAATTTCACTTGTAACCCAATCATTGCAATTTGTGGGCCATAGACAAATTGTCATGGACACAAATTCACACCACTTGGTTGCTAGGTTGAGATCCAAAAAACACACAAATCAACTACCATAGTACCTTTTCAAGTTCAATAGAAAATACATTTTTTTAAATGCTAAAATTCTAAAAAATTAAAATACCTTTTCACTATTAAGGTACCTACAATCTTGTTGTAATGTCACCCTAGCTGTAGATTAAGGTGGTAGAATTGTATCTTCTCCATTTCGCCAAATGTTGTATTGTTTCATTTTAATTTTTTTGGGTGAAAGCATAGTTAAGTATACCAATTAATGTATTTTTTTGGTTTGATTAAAAGAATTTTAAAATATATCATGAAATTATCAAACATGTAATTTGGTTGGGCAGAAAGATTGAAGTTAATATGGTTCTTGATTTTATGTGAAAAAATATGATAAAAACATATTTAATCAATAGTTAAATAAGATTTTTGTGAATGAAAATATGTGCAAGTAAATGTCCTATTTCATAAAAGTAGGTGCAAGTAGATTAAAACAATGTCCAAATAAAATTTTAAAATATTTTTTGGAAGCCTTAAAGTATACCATAGATTTTATGAAAACACATAATTTAGAATAATTGGTTTTTGAAAATGAAGTGAGTTGAACACATTAAATTTTTTAATTTTCAAACGCATTATTTACACACTTTTATGATGAAATTTATTTTCATTCTTATGAAATTTATAGTCTTATGATGTCAATTGAAGTTCCATGGTTTTGCATTATGATAGGAGTAAGTTTTTTCCATGCTTAGATGAGAAAATCCCTACTTTCGAGTTAGAGAAGATTACTTGTGCAGTCTACTTGATTGTGCTTTCACCTTTTCCCCATCTTCCTCTCTCTCTTTTTGAGAATTTTGTGTCATTGTTACTGTGTGTTTTGTTGCTTTTGTGAAAATTGGAGAAGTGCTTCATGAAATGCTAAATCAACACAAAGTTTTAGTCACAAGAAAAATAAATTTGAGGGAAGTTTTGGAGGTGTTTGTGGCTACTTTCATCAAATAGATTATTCAACCATCTAATCTATTCAAAATGCTTCTCAACCAAGGTGTTTGTTCTTGGTGGCAAGAATGTAAGTTTGAAGCTTGAAATTGGGTTTTCTTACACGAACTTTCTTTCCACGTATCTTTTGCAATCTTTTTTTCAACATAATGATCAAGGAAATGTAGTTAGAGTAGGGCCTAGATAGACCAAAATTTCTAGCATTTACTTGTGCTTGGTTAATTTTTTTCACTTTGACATTTAAAGCATTAAGCAAAAATTAACATTAAGAACACTGAAAAGGAGATGTATAAGAGATAAGACATGTTGTTAAGGATTTGGTTTAGGACTAAAACAATGGCTTATACCATGGGTTCTTTCAAGTCTCACAATCAACAAATTGATCAACCATAAAACTTTACAATTTTTTGGCACATTTGTTACTGTTGGATTTGCAAAGCATGCAAACTCTCATATCAAGGTTGTTTTTCCTATTTACCCACACTTACTATAATAATCTGTTCATTTTATTAATTTTTCTTTGGATACAACAACAATATAAAAACATTCACTTCAAGTTTTTCAAAACAACAATAACCTATAAAAGGATTTTTACAACAATGTAAGGTAATTTCCCTAAAAATGGAATCTTAGCCTAATTTCTTTTGCTTGAATGTAATTTGTTGTTTTAATCCAAACACTTTGCCATTACCTGAAACTATTATGGAACCACCTCTAATTGCAACTCCAAATGGAGTACAATTAGGCTATAAAAAATTCTTAATTATTGTTATAATGGAATCTATAGGATTTACATAATTTTCTTCTACACCATGATTGTTTTCTTCAACTTTTAAAGTAAAGGTAAAAAAAGGAATAATTGCATTGGCTTCCATCATAGCTATTTGAAATTTTGATGTGAAAACATTCATAATCTTAGTTTTCTGCTAACCTTTAATTATCATTTCCTCCATTCTTTAGACTTGTGTCCAAGGTGCATGAAGCTACCCACAATTTTTTCATCTTCAAATCAATGTGTGGTTCCTTCCCCTCATAGATTTGGTGTTTGATGATATCTATAATCCGTTTGTTATAATTGATTTTGAAATCATGTTTTAAAGGTCTTTGTATGATTACATTTACAGGTTGCAATTCATTGGTATAATTTGCAAAAACAAACACATCAAAAAGGTTAGGGTGTTTTTTTATCTAGTCAAAAAAATTATTTTTTGTGAATGTTCCAGCAATCGATTAACCATACAAGTTTCTAGTTTTCTTGTAAGTTGATTTATTGGATTTGATTGCATAAGTAGATGAACAAAATCTTATTATCAAAGTCTTTTGTTATTTGCAATGTAAATTAGTGATTTTCACCAAATGTAAAATGTCAACTAGAGTTTATGCATTTGATTTTTCCTTTATTTGAAGACATAGTAAACATCTATGTGTAGTACGTGTAAATACAATGGTGTAAGCAAAATAAATTGAACAACTTGACTACCTTGTCAATACCGGAACAAATAGATTTAAAATAGCAACAAAACCTATTATAGAATTGTGGAACATTGAACATTTTTATTTCAATGACTAAATATGATATATGTTTATCCTAATGTGCATTGATTTTCATATTTCAAACTGTGAAAGTAGGTTTTAAGTAGGTTTTTAAAAATACAAATAACTTTTGACGTCTACTTTTCACTATGGGCTTTTGGTTTCAAGTAGGTGTCAAGTAGGTTCCTACAAAAAAAAAGATTTTTTTTTGAAGACTTGCTAATTATTACATATCAATTTCATTAATTTTTTAAACCAAAAAGTAGGTTTGAACACAAATTTTTCAATCGGTTTCAAATGTACCTTTTATCTACTTAAATTTTTTTTTAAAATTTTTTTAAAAATTAGATTCTTATAAAACTTAACAAAGAAATTAATACTACTTGACACATAGTTTCATCTAATTTTATGCTACTTTATGGTAGTTATATGAAAGGCACATGGTTAAAGTGAAAACATCTACTTTTTTTGTATATTTTATTTTGCTTTGACCCACAACTTGTCCAAGAAGTAGGTATCCATTTGTAGCAGAAGATACCACCATAGTTACTTGTTTCTTATCTTTCACCCCTAAGTCTAAAACTTGAATTTGTTTTATGCCCTTGTTTTCCCATGTTCTTTCTCAAACTATTGGAACAAGGTGGATTCCAATTTTGTCATTGTTGACCAAAGGCATATAACTTCACGAATAAGGGACCTTATCATGCACCTTAAAATTGGTTGAACAATAAAGGTAGATAACAGTTGTTCAACACTTCTCATCTTTTGCAACATTGTGACAAGATCATCTCAAAGCATGAGATACTCTTCAAGGATTGGTGAATGTTACTTCAAGTGTTTGGCAATTGTACCTTGTGTTGTTGCTTGTAAATAATGTGGTTGGAGTTCTCCTTTTGGTGTAAATCAAGTCCACAAATTGCTTTTTGCTAATTTTTCGTATGGACTTAGAACTTTTGGACTTTGGTAAGCAATTTGTAAGTAATTCACATCATCAAAATTTGTGCCATATTTTTTCAATACAACTACTATGGGTGGCCATAAAATGTGACTAAAACCAATTTGTTTATTGGCCTCTTGATTTGTGACGTTTCTATTTGCTTCCATCTTATTTCTCTATAACTTCCTTTTCACCCTCTTCATGCTTAGTTTGTTTCTCAAGTTGTAGTGTTGCTACAAAAATTTTGGGACATCCAATAGGGTGTTTTTTTATTTCTCTAACATTGGTGCTTTTTGCTTAGCATTCTCATTGATGCCTTCTACTTCTTTTTACAAAGCATTCTCTCTTTGTGCTCTTGTAATTGTTTTGAATAGACCAATAAGTAAGGTTAGTTGCAACTTTTCTTTACTCATTTCCATTCCATGCACAAAGTTAAATTATATTTTGACATAAATTTTATGAAATTTTCATTTTTTTGCTTTGTAAACATCTCTTTCCACAAAAACTGCAAACATAACTCCACAATTGCCACAAACATCACTCCAAAAAGCATGGACCAAACTTTAAGAATTCAAAAAATCAAAAAGTTGTTACAAGATAGTTTTAGAGTTTTAGTATGTATACTGTTGCATGTACTTTAAGTGATATTAGGCTATTGTCGAATTTTTTAAATTTAAATAAAACTTTGCTAAAAGTTCTTTTTTTTTTTTTTTTTTTTTTTTTTAAAAAATTTTTAAAAAAATTTTTTGAAAAAAAAAAAAAAATTATAAAAAAAACTACAAAAAACCCCCCCCCCCCCTTTCATTTTAAAAAAGAATAAAACCAAAAAATTAAAAATTTTTCCACCC
>Ga0116227_10001626_pt1 | contig 50579 bp, 34 predicted proteins | sample S1TSphgellanicum_FD_89693 | JGI IMG/M metagenome (GOLD analysis project Ga0116227, IMG submission 89693) | Host-associated microbial communities from peat moss isolated from Minnesota, USA - S1T2_Fb - Sphagnum magellanicum MG | ecosystem: Host-associated > Plants > Peat moss > Unclassified...
AAATAAAAAAAAAAATATTTTTTAGTAATTTTTTTTTTCTTTGATTTTTTTTTATTATTTTTTTTTTTTTTTTTCTTTGTTGTGATAATATATGTAGTTTTTAAAAAAGATCTTTCAATGATCAAATTAATATTTTTCTTATGCATGGATGGAGAAGAATTTCTTTAAACTTAAGATGAGGTGGTAAGAAATTAAACATAGGTAGGTCATGACACATAAAAGGGGGAGGGTTGTTACACATGTTCTTTAGGTTTAGAAGACCATTAAAGAATGTAAGGTACCTTCAAAATACATCAAGGAATTTGGTTGAAGGTTGTTACATTTATTTTTTATATGTTGTCATTCATGGATGTAAGGTACATTTTAGAAACATCAAGAACTTTTTCCTTATGTGTTTTATTATACATTAAAATTAAATGGAAAGGCTATTAGTTGAACTATGCATGTTTTTTAAGTGTGGAAAATTCATTCACAAATATAAGATAGGTACCTTTTAAATATATTAGGATTTTGTTTGGAATGTTTCACAATATATGATAATTGGATAAATAATTAATAAATTAATGTGCAAGGTAAGGCACCCAAACATGGGATTTCATAGCTTTGAACCAATTTTTTTGAGTTATTAATTTTTTTATAACTATCAATATGGTTTTTTTTGGAATATTTAAAAATTAAAACCCATAAATTTTTTCTAAAAAAAAGAATCAAAATCAAAGAACCTTCATTTTTGTTATTTCAGAAACTCAAATAATCATGGTTTTCTAGGTAGTTATTGTTTTTTGAAGATGGCAAGTTATATATAAGAGAACTGGTTGTTTTGTGTGATGAGAACATCGGTTATGAAATTTTTAAACCATCATGATAACCAATGGGGTTCAATGCCATTTTTGATACCCTGCAACACATGTTAGGCATCTTTTAATGAAGGTTTTTAGCAAACTAGCCTTAGCAAATAGAGGTGAGAATTTTTTATGTCCTTGGCATAAACTTCTTTTATTTTTCAGGTAAGGGATTTTGAATTTTTTGAAAAAATAAAGGTGTTAATTTAAAGAATGTCACCCATTTTGTTAGTGAAACAATTATTGCTACATTATGTGACTAAATACTTAGAGAATTATAGGGAGGTTATATGAATAACACTCAAAATACCAAAAAAAAAAAAGTTTCAACATTTTGCATATTATGTGAAACATTTAGTTTCCACTTCAAAGTAGCATTCATCCAAAAGACAATTTAATCAAAGTTGGCTATAAACTAGATGTGAAAGTGAAAAAATCTATGATCATAATATAAGTTTGGCTATTTCAACCATATATTACATATAATCCAATTCAAGAACCTCACCTTACATTCATTCCTTACCTCTTTCTCACACCGCACAACCCATCCATGTACCCACACACATTTATCTAAAACGCTCCAAATTCTATCACATGTCAACATCACAATACACACTCCTAACCTCTCCCAACAATTAAATGAAAACATTGTATTGAATCCTTGCTCCCCAAATCTTCCCCCATAAACAATGATCTCACATTTTTTTAGTGTACAAAAACGAAGCTCACACTTGAATCAAAGGAAAAACATGCGTATATGGTATGTATGCATATTAAGAAAATTTTCATGCTTCTGACATTTCTTTTTTCATGCATATAAATAATGCCCATAGCACAAATTTTCACTCATCTACTCCATTCAAATTCAAACATAATACCCTCACAAAACTAATATGTTATGGCTTCACATCCTCTCTGCTTAATTTTACTTGGGCTCCACATTGCTGCGCACTATCAATGACGTTTAACCTTTTTTTTTCTTATCTTGTTTCCAATTGGTTTTCAATATCTCATTATTATTTATATCAATTTCGAATTTAATTTAAATTTTATTAAGCATTATATCCATGGTGGGTAAGGTAAAAGAGGGAGGTAGTTATTAATAAAGGAATGAGATCGTTAGGCTTGAAAATGAAACAAGATTTTTTTTCATATCCCTACTAGTGGGTACAAGAAAGGAGTAAGGTAGTTAAGTTGGAAAATAATGAAGTAGTTATGAGTTGTCTTTAGAATTGTCCCTGGAATTGTCCAAGGACAACCATATGATATATTCTACAAGCCTACAAAAGATTATGCAAATTCACCCATATACCAACTCCTCAAATTTTCATCACTAGAATTATCAACAATAATTATCCTATATTAATCATTATTCATATGATACTAATTGCTTGCACTATTAACTCCTCTGCACATTCACCAAAAACCACAAATGTCATATCCTTTTCCAAACACATTACATGTTCATTTACCTAGCTAAACCTAACCACTACCATTAACCTTCAACTAGTGTTTTTTTGAACATTTTAAATTGTAATTGAAGTGGCAATCATCCCTAGGATGATTTAACCAAATTGGTTATAAACCAAAAGTAAAATATAAATATATAATCATCCTTCTATATTTTTTGTTACATAATGAAAATCCAATATACAAATATAGCAATTTTTATTTTACTTTTTCACTTCTAGCAACTAAACCCCTCCAAAATCTTTTTTTTTGAATTCTGAGTTTCACATTTTAACAAAAAAACTATTGTTAAAAATGTTGCCCTCAACTAGTCTTCCCATCCCTAGACCTATGACCACCCTCCAACCAACTACATGTAGTCTTCAAATAGAATGAATCTTTAAGATTTACATTTTCATTCCATTAACACCTTTGGCACCACTTGCACAAATTTGGCCTACACAATTAAATGGAAAGCATATCTCAATTCAATTAACACAATTGCACCAAATTATAGACTATTTGGGAAAACATGACATGGATGTAACCACAAAATTAACCTCCAATTAATATAACAATATTATTTTTGTTAGCATATTGAAACCTTGTCACATACATTTTCTACAACTTTTTGAGTTAGAATTACAAAGAGTTGATGAAAGTTTACATGTAACAACTTGGTGGTTCACAAAAGGAATGTTTCACCCCAAAATTACTCTTAAGACACTATTTTGAATGAACATTACATTTACAAAATAATTTTTTGGTAATTTTTTTTTTCATTAGATACTCACATACTTTTTGATTAAAATGGTGGTGATTTTTTGTGATTTGGATTATTAAAACATGTTTTTAAGTGTCTTGAAAGATGGCTTATAAACTATGTCCCACTATGTAGTTTTATCAGAAAAGGACTCAACAAGATTAACAATATTTGTTCACATTGCTCTATATTTTAACCACAAATAGATTAAATTATGTTCTATATGATGGCATAAATTTTTAGTATGATAGATCACCAAATTTTGTGTCATTGATGCTAAAACCTTGGATTTTTTCATAAAACGGATGCGTTAACAAGAATAATCAAATTAATTTTGTTAATTAAAAATTTATATTCCAAAGGTTTGGAAAGAAATATAAGAGATATGGGTGCAATATAAGGACATTATTTGATGTTTTAATAAGGTTTTGGCACTTCAAATGAAAGTATGTTATTTTGAAATGTCCAAATAATCTTGCATTCCTTTTTAGTTTATACTTGAATAGGACATTCAAAATTTGTTCAATTGATTTGAATCATTCATTATAACACTTATTGGTTGAAATTCTAAACATACATATGCCCCTTTCATTGTTTAAAGTCTGAAAACATTCATTTTGTTAAGTCATTGCTTTAAGACTCATGACACAGGACAAATGGGTGTTATGGTTCTTATTGTGGTACCCCAACCATGAATGCACCCAAAACCCAAAAGTTACATTACTTTTTTAATATTTTTTTTCCCATGGAAACTAACCAATTGTCCACTATCTATAATTTGTGATTTTATGGGTGCCAAACATTGTGTTCATAATTTGAAATGAGATATGGTACCACAATGTTTGTGAAAGTGTTTTTAAAAATGAATTTGAACATTTCATGCATGAAGTTTATTTGGTAACACACAATTAATTTTTTTCATGGGTGTAGTCACACTAATAAAAACCATAACAAGTGTAATGCTTGCTTAATTTTTCATGTTAAAAAATAGTAATTTAATTTGGTGTTGAAAGTATAAGGATTTTTTATATACTAAGATTCATAATATATTATTAGAACATGTAAATTAATCTAAAAAATATCCAATGAATAAAAAGCTCTCAAAAACACTCATTAAACATTGTATTGCATTTTTAAAGCATTAAAAAGACTTATAAATAAACTTCACGACTTTTGAAAATTACATATATTTTGAAACCTTTTACATAAACATTGACATAATTTTTTAAAATTTAGTTTTTAGTTTAAATTTTTTAAAAAAAAATCCCCCAAAAATAGTCCCCTAAGTAGGCGAATGTGGTTCATGTTCTCCTATTTGCACCCTCATCATTTTTTTTTCCAAATAAAACCAAAAATTCAAGCAAATATATGATGCTAAAATTCAATGCAAACATCAAATTTAAATTCAATTTAAGATGCTTTGAATATGGATAATTTTAAGGTGAGAAATTTTAAGAGTCGCTTGCATAAATACCCCCAAATAATACCTTTGTTGATGCACATAACATGAGAAAAATAAACACATAATGTCCCCCAAAGAATCTAACGCCCTTTTCTTTGTTTGTGTCCACAAACTCCCCACAATCCCACCATCCTTTCTAAAACCACTATTGCTTTCCACAATCATTTCAAACAAATTCACCATACCCATCCCAACGTATCAACCTCCCCCATCTCACACACCCCATTCCCAAATGTGTTGATTTTAATGATGGAAACAATCCTTCCTCTCACCTAAACATTCTTACTTCTTTCCTCCCTCTCTTCCTTACATACACACCTTGCCTCCACCACCACCCCTTAATTTCCATGTTGCCCAAAGCATACACATGTAGATGACTTTATCATTGAAGACAAGAGTTCCATTCATGCAAGACATCATATTTATTCCCCATCTTAGAACATCCATATATCATCTTGCCTCCTAGGTTGGCAAAACATCCTCTTGGTTGAACTAATGGCCCTTTCCCAAGCACCCTCCTTTTGATTGACCAACCTACCAACATGTACATATTTACAAGCAACTTCAATTCCTTTTATCTCTAGATAATTGCAAGAATCAAAAAATTTCATCATATCACCATCACCCAAGCAATTACATACTACATGCAATCATTTCTAACATCCAACAACATAATTATTTAGTCTAGCAACTTAAAGTAAAATCCCAACAAAGGTATCAAAGGGAAATGTCATGACTAACAATTTGACCAAATTTGGATGTTTATAACCTCGTTTGCAACTCAATGATGATCTTATACACATATATCAACCCTTCCCATACTATTTACAAAGTGACAATTTTTGTTTAGGCCATATGCATACACATCTTTCCCTTGCTTGCATTCACCAAATCATCCATGAAAAATCCCCGCAACACCCTCCACTCCACAAATGGCTCGAGAACTTACCCTTTAAATCAAACATTATCCAATCACTTTTGGAACCATCCACCGATCCCAACAATGCAAATAACAAAATTAATTCATTTTCAAAATGCCCAAATACATGGACAATTGTTGAAAACATCTCTTCTAGCCTACTCTTTTCCCATTTTTCATGTGCAAACTATGTCAACCCGTCATACCCATGGCATTATATGACCACACCTCTTATCCTCTTGTTCACCTTTGATATTTGGCCGCTTATATGGATATATAACAAAACCTTATGACACATTCAAAAATTGCTCCTCAGCTACCATTCCATTAAATATAGATTTTGCATTAATGTTTTTTGATTTAGACAATTTTTTTGGTAGAACCTTGCCTACTCATTTCATGCTCATGTTCCCACTTGAAATGTTCTTAGCTTGCTTGATTATGGCCAAATACCCTCCTATTAGATGGCTTCCCCCACACATCTCCCCTCTCTATTATTAACCACATTATTTCAATTCACATCCAATCCATCAAATTCACATGTTGTCATGATGTATTTTTGAGAGTTTCTATCACTCAAAAACACGAAATGCAACCTTGTGTGTTGAGCACCATCCCATGCTTGTGGATGACTAGTTGGTGCCTTACTAGTCTTCATCATTCATTGTTTGAAGAGAAGGAGCCTCCTTGCACTTGTCCAACTACTTTAGATCTACATTGAAATGTTTGACATTAGTAGAGCCCACCTCTTGACAAAGAGCAATAGCCTTATGGTGAAGAGATTCTTATTTATGAATGCCAATTAAGGCAATTCTCTCTCCCTTGGGTACCTACCTAGAGGCAATTATCATACAAATTTGGCAATTTGGAAATTATTTTCCTAAAATTTAGCAAATTTGTGCCATTTTTATTCATGAAAAAATCATTAATATATTCAAATAAATAAATAAATTTCAGGTTGAAATTTGGCAAAATTTCACCACAAAAAAAATTTTCATTGAACCAATGTTGGTCTAGCATGAACTTTTTGAACATACAACAAGCCTGGTCCTGGTATTGGGTAGCTGTAATACCAGTGTATTGAGTATTGGGTACTAAGGGCAGGCCCATGTTTACTAGGCCAACAATGGTGGTATCAACTCTATCAACTATCAAATTAATTTAATATATTCTATTTAATTAATTACAACTAGAATATTAATACATTTATATCAACTATCAACTATCAAATATTAATATTCTAGTTGTAATTAATTAATTAATTAATATTGTATTCTAGTTGCACCAATAAAGCTTTCCAATTCAAACAAAGTCCAACTAATAATCTGAGTATATAAACTATAAAGCTCTCAAACTTGCAGTCTGCAAAAGGATCAGCACCAACATGCAATTTCTGTGCTAAAATGTCTGGGCCTGAGGTCCTCTGACTCTCCCAGTTGTAATTTAAAGTGGTTGTTACTTGCAGTCTACCCTTTGCCCATGTTGCAAAAAAAATGGAGTTCTAATACTTAACTACTTTACAGCTTTTGCTGCTTTTACAAAACAAAAAAAGGTAAACAAAAGTGAAGTGAAGTGAAGAGACTAGAGGACAACCTTGATTAAATGTGTAGTTAACTTAAGCCTTGCATGATGGGTATCAAGAGAGTGTTTGTTTGTTGGCCTTGCCTACTCTACCAAGGCAATTAGGATATTGTGTTTAGATTCATTAATAGAGTATAGTAGCTAGCATAAGGGATTTTGGCCCCCTAGGTTAATAATAATAATAATAATAATAGGTCTATTTTTATACAAGGATTTATGAAAAATGATATTTTTTGGCTTGTGTTGAAACTTGAGATTAGTTACAAAGTTATAATATCTTGAAGGATTTTGGTTTCTTTTTAGAGCAATTTTTTGGAAGATTATATTTTTTGCATGGTGAAATATATTTGAGTTTTCCATAATTCTTCTTTTTTTTTTGCCTTAAGATACTTTTTAATGTAAATGGCAAGGCTACAATGGTGATACACCCCTTGTTGAAGTTACTCTCTTCATACATGCAATCTGATTTGTTTGTGAAGAAGGAACTGAAAACATCCCCAAAATCACACAAAAAAACACATTATAATGATGATTGGTATGAAAGACTCATGCTAATTAATGATGATTCGCATTTAAAAAAACCCATGATAATAACAACAATGATTGGCAATTGCACAAAAGCTTGTAAAGCCAAAATTCTTGATAAAAATGAAAAATTCTTCATCATTTAGAAACTTTTTCCAATCATCAATCAAAACTTTCTTCTTCTTCTTCTTGTATGCACACTCATTGCCTTTTTTTTTTTTTTTTAGGGTAAAACAAAAACAATACTTATTATGAAGGTGCATTCACACTTGGTGTTAGGGTTCTCTAGTGTTGAGTCCCTTAACACCATGCTAGTCATTTAGGATTTACACCTACTTACCATGAACATTTGATGTTAACATTCACTTAACATTAAGCTAATCACCCATTTAACATTAAGTGCCACCTAGGATGCCACCTAGATTTTCATTTAACAATTGACTTAACATCAAGTGTGAATGCACCATAATGACAATGGTTACCACCGAGGAACAAGAAACCCAAAGAGGAAGGGTTTACCTTGGGGCTATAGAGGTGATGGACAAGAGTGGAGAGAGCACATGAAACTCTTGCCCTTATCACAACAATAAAACATTGTGTGAAGAGTAGTCGTAGAAGGTACATAACAATCCAAAGTTCAAAACCCTTCTTCTTCTTCTTCTTTCTTCTTCTTCTTTTGTTGTTGTGTGTGAGTGATGGATGGGGTCTCTCATATTGTAAGTAACTATCGAAAGCAAAGCAAACGATTGCATGATTATTGATGGAGTGCTCATTGCTCGTAGTATTATTATTGATTGATTGATTGATTGATTACTCATATAGAGCCCACCCGACCCACTCTTGACAAGCAAGCAAACTATATACTAGGTGAAGAAGATGCTCTTATTTATGATTGCCAGTAGAGGGAGTTGGCTTGGACTCTTTCTCTCTTCTTTTCTTCATTGCACATGTGCTTGTTGTCTCTAGTGCACAATCCACACAATCAGAAAAGAAACATGGTTTATGTGGTGATCCTATAATACCCACAACTTGCAACATGTATTGCAAATGGTATTATATATGGGTTAATTAATATACCTTATTATTCAGTTGTGAATGGAACCATAACTGAGTTACCAAGGATCGACCATGGTTAACCTATTCTTTCGACCCACTTACCCAACCTTTTACCTAGGTTACAATTATTCATATACGTGATAAATAAGTAAGTGGGTATCAAAGGTCAATATGTGGAGAATTTTTAAGTAGTTACTATGTATGTATGTAGGTAGTAGGTAAGCAATCGAAGCATTCCATGACTACGGGGTAATAGATAGATGCATGCCTATGGTTAGTACATAGCTAACCACCCCTATGGTTAGCTAGGTGACTCAAATAGACGAACAATAACTCATATCACCAAAAATTTACAAAAGAAATTCTCTTCATAGCTAGAAAGCTGAAGCACCTCAACTAATGTGTTTGGAACACAAATTCATCCTCATTTGTATTATATCTACTCATGCTTCCATTTTGGACTTTCACATAATTCATCATAATAGATGATGATGAAGAAGAAGAAGAAGAAGCCCAACAAAGAGATGGAAAATCTAATAAGTTTGCAAATTTCAAATCTTCAAACTAGTTACATGCACCCAAGAGAAAGTTAGGTCTAAAGTCCGAGATAGGTAGTGATTTAAAATAAAATCTCTGATTTGCCAAAATCCAAAAAACCATTAAAAAAAAGTTTTAGGAAAAAAGTGGCCAATTTTTGGATATCACAAAATTGGAAAAATAAATAAATAAATAAATAACATGAAGCTCAAAGTCCTAGACTCTTAGTTTTGGGAAGGGGGGAAAAAAAAAGGGAAAAAAAAAAAGAGAAAAAAATGCACTAATAAGTCTAGCCACATTATTCAATCAAAGAATGAATAAAAATCCCAGTCCATGGGAAGAATTTGAAGAAGGGGATCTGATGAGTTGAACATGGGGTACAGAAGTTTTGAACAAGAATCTTTCTGACACTAGAGGGAAGAAGAAGAAGAAGAATCTCGAAGAAGAATTTTGAAGAAGAAGAATCTGAATTATTGGGTATGTCATGGGGGAGTTCTAAGTTTGGAAGATCGAGAATGCATGGGTTGGGGAGGAGTTTTTGATGAAGAAGAAGGAAGAAGAATTTGAGAGTCCTGGGTGGTGGGGAGGAGTTTTAAAGAAGAATCTTGAATCTAGTGCATGCATGCATGGGTGGGGAGGAGTGAAGAAGAAGAAGAAGAGGAAGATTCTGATGAGACAACTCCTGGGTGGTGGGTGGCAACACATGGAGGAGTTTTGAATACTCTTTCAAGAAGAGTGCATGGGAGGAAGCAATTTTGATGAGTTGGGGACAACATGCAGCAAGCAAGCAAGCAAGCATGCAGGAGAGATGGCGATCAGGAGGAGCTTTGAACAATGAAACATCCAACATGCAGGGGGAGACACAGAAACTGTATGGTGTGATATTCTTCTTGCAAGCAAGCGAGTAAATGGTGTAGCTATGGTGGATAAAAATCTGGCCAAGGCTTGACATGCAAAAGGTTGCAAGAAATGTGTAGCAGAGTGGCTCGCAGGAGAGCTCTAGTGATGGTTGCATGGTAAGCCATTTGGCGATCTCTGCTAGGTGGCCACCGCCATTGAAGCTGTAGGTTGTATGTATGTATGTACGCGGAGGAGAAGACAAGATCGCAATGCGAGACAGACAGACAGACACAGACAGAGAGAGGGAGGAGGATGCTGGAGGATTCTTGAGTTGAGAATTGTATCGGCCGCGGAGAAGACTCAAGTGGGGGAAAGAGATGGCCGATTGCAGGAGATCACAGGATTCTACTCTAGTCGCTCAAATGCGGCACCAGGAGCAGCAGCGACAGCGGCGTGGTTCTACCAGGACGAGCAGTGTAAGAAGAGACAAGGACGAGGACCTTAGCTTATTCCAAGAAATGCGCAAGCTTCGTGACCCGGCAACCCACATCCTGCATCTGGAACCTGAGGGTGGTGAGGACTCTACCTCTGTTCGGACATCTCTCTTGGTTTCTCTGAAAGAGAAGAAGAAGAAGAAGAAGAAGAATACAGGAGGGAGGAAGGGATTGACGTATTTTTCTCTTTTGCTTTGCTTTTTGTTTTCTTGGGTGGCAGCTGCAACAAATCTAGGAGCTCTTCTTCTTTCTGATCCGGTTGCAGTAGCACCCATTCAAAGGAAGGCCGTGCAGCCAGGAGCAGCAGCAGACTTGCTCAACTGTGATGCAGAAGGCAAGAATGACTACGATTGGTATGTTTGCCTTTTTCCCTAAGACTCCATCCACAGATGATGGGATCACATTGGGTTCTCATCTTTTCAGGCAAGGGAGGAAGAGGGAGGGGGTTCATGGTTGGTTGCCTTGCAGCATGCTTCTCAAAGAAGAACACCCATAGGAAAATTTGTGCTTGGAATTTTTTTTCTCCTGAGAGCTCAATGTGTTCCAATTTCAGATGGACAAACTAAGTGCAAGAATCATGGGAAAAAATTATTCTGGTATTGAAATGTGTGGCATGCAGGCTCTTGACACCGCCAGGCACCCCATTGTTTCCATCTCGTGATTTGGATTCACATGCAGCATACAGTTTTTCCCTAGGACAGCAGCAAGCACATCTTCTCAGGAACAGTTCAGTTCCTGCTGCCATCAAGACCTGCCAGGTTTGGTTTGTTACATGCCTCACTCAAGTAGACTAGATTCTTCGTTCAAGCAATGTGAGTGTTTTTTGTTTCCCTTTTGCACTTGTTGTTGACAATTATGCTTGATGAAGGGGTGGTACTTTTGTATGTGCAAGAGTCATCTCTCTCCTTGAAGATGAGAATAGAATATATTTGTGGTGGTTGCAGATGGCTAGCAACAATCATCATGCAGACACCCCATCTCCATTGAAGTTGGTGTGGAGCAGCAATCCAAGCCCTACTCAAAGGTCCAGCACACCTCTGAATGGCTGTAGCAACTCTGCACAACCTCGAGGAGGTACTCCAACTTCTTCATGGAGAGCTAACTCTGTCAGACCTTCAACTCCAACAAGATCCTCAACTTCAGCATCAAAGTTGACACAACAGCAGCCATCATCAACCCCAACACGACAGTCCAGCTCCATTACATCCACAGATACTAGACCCTCCTCTACCACTGCTCATTCAAACCGGCCCTCTACTCCAACAAATCAACCCTCAACCCCAACACGACAATCCTCCATTACATCCACAGGAAGGCTCTCAAACTGGCCCTCCACTCTAACAAATCGGTCTTCAACTCCAACACGACAGTCCTCCTCCTCCTCCATTACATCAACAGGAAGGTCCTTTCCTGCCAATTCAAACTGGCCCTCCAGTTCAGGAAATATTCAACCTTCAACTCCACCAGCACCAGCAGCAGGCAGGCTCTCGACACCCACTCTGCACCGCTCAAGCTCCAGCTCCAGTAGCACCGAACCTTTTAGCACTCCCATGACCTGCAGGAACCCTTCTCCCATTAGAAGTAAAGTTGCAAGCTCAGGAGTTGCAAGGGGGATGTCGCCTAAGAGGTCACAATACCAGGGAAGCTCACCTACAAGCAGAAGAAGCGCCCCAGTGTCCTCAACGAGCTGGGCTTCATCACCACAGGCACATCCAGTCATAACACCTGATGGCTTCTTGTCTTCAGATATTCCCCAAAATGTACGAACTAGATCTGCACACCCATCTCCTGCTCATCGCAGACAGACAGTTCATAGCACAGGTACAAGTCAAATGCCTGATGGGCTGCGTCACCCCTCACACTGGCCATCTTCACTGAATTTGGCCAGAAGTGACAGCTCTACTAGTCACAGACAAGATCACATCCGTGCACATTCAGGATGGGTGTCATTGGATGATGATACCAGCTATGAAGTCTCTTCGCAATCAGCATTGTCGAGTAAGGGGCTTACACTAGAGCGAGGAGTAAGGTATGGGCAGCAGCAATCTTCAGCTCGAAATGAAGACTGGCAATCACCCTCCCATAGAATTTCTCCACAAATTGTGTCCTCGTCATCAAGAAAGACTCCTGACTCCGCTTCACACAGTTCGGTATAAAACATGCAGGCTTGTTGCACTAGGATTTCTGGGCTTTCGTTGTTACAGAGCTTACAGATTTGCATGTGTTGGAGTGCACTGTTTGTGTGTGTGGAAGCTTGGATATCTTTCTTCATAGAGTTGTAGAGCTTGTGGAAGATCTCTCCAAGTTCTGTAGTTGTAGTCTGTGGCTTTAACTTGGGGGTTTGATTTTGGTTTTGCGTTGTGGGTTCTTCCTTCAGGAGAATCAGAGATCTTCTTCATCAAAGGGATTCCAACAACCAATGTCAACAAAGAACTCAATTCCAACATACTACCACGCCCAGGTTACAAGTGGCTTACTCTCTAGGCCCCTGACACCGGGGAGCACTGCAAGCTCAGAGCAGGGTGCCAGTGCGGCACTTGACAGCAGTGACGGGGATGAAGATCTGTTGAATGGCTGGCGACAGCTTGAGTTATCACTTAGGGGACATGAAGATATTCTTGTTCTGGACAAACAGGATGAGAAGTCCACAAGTTGGGACAGTTCTCAACATGAACAGAATCTGAAGCTGCTTGAATTATCAATACATAGTGAGAAGGGGATGAGAGGTTCTTCAGTGCACAAATGTGAGTCCTGTGGCTCAAAGGTGAGTCTGAGGATGGGAAAGCAGATGCAGGGGGTAGTGGGTTCACATCACATTGGTGCGCCCTCTGGCATCCCTCATGCACTAGAGCTTTTCAATCAGCATGGTGTACATGAGCTTGCAAATGGATACCAGAGTGAGAATTCCGCGAACCAAGCCTTTACCAGAGATTTGACAAGGAGTTCAGGAGAGATTCAAAGGGAACTGTCTGGCCAGCAGGAGAAAGAAGAATCACAAGATAGAATGTATCAGGAGGATAAGAGTGTGGAAATTTCCTGCATTCCCAAGCCTCCAAGTGATTCCAAAGCTGACAACTTGTCATACCCATTTTTGAATCAGCAATGTGGTCCTAATATTGAGAGCACATTTGGCAAGAGCCCACAGATGAAAGATGGGACCCTACAAGGTGTAAACACAAGAACTGTGCATGAGGATGTTTTCAAGCGAGATGACGGTGACTCAAGCACACCATCAGAAGAGCTTGAGCATGGAAGTGATGCTGGTGAAGCTCTTGTCTGGCCTCCCATAGCTAAGGCGAGTGAGGAATTGGGTAAATCCTCTAAAAGCAGAGTGATTCGAGAGGCTGGGGAGTCCAAAGTCCAACCAGCACTGCATAGTAGATGGGGCCGAATTGAGAGCCGTGAGTATTTTCAAGATCTGAAGCAGACGGGTCCTGATCCTCGAGCAGCTCCCACACCTCAAATTGTGCATGCAGATCAGGTATCTGCAGAGATCACATCTGAGGAAGATGCTGAACATGAGGTGCAAAACACTCTGCAGCATGGGACCATTGCATGTGTGGAGCAACACTTTGTTGACATTCTTGAAGATGGAGGATGTGCACATTTGAGTCACCCAAGATCATCAGAATCCTCTGGAAGTTTTCAAGCAAGTCACTTAGATGTGCCATGGAGCATCAGCACAACCTCCTCATGTCCAAGTAACAGTAACACTTCTTGGGAATCTCCTCAATACAGCTTAAACTCTGGAGTTCGGGACCTGAAACCAAGTCCAACAAATGCCCATGTTTCTGATGTAAGTGACCTGCCTTCTTTACCCATGGACCTGCACAAACAAGGGGCTAGCATCAAACAGGGTGCAGATGTCATAAATTCCAGTCCAAGCTTTGATCAACATGCATTTGTGAAACATGGAAATGTGAGGGCAGGTCAACCAGAGGGCCATAGTCTAATCAAGCAGAACTCTTCAGATGAGAGCTGCTTGGTTTACTTTTTTGATTCTCTGGAATCCAAATTGAGTTCAGGACTGCAAACGGTCAAGAATCTGAAGGTTCCAGAGGATCCTGAGACCAAGAAAGCAGAGATCATGACCATGAATGATTTCAAAGCCAACACTGCAAGAAAGAGTAGCAAAACACTCACCAGCAAAGAGACCATGGTTGAAGATGGGAGGCTTGGGCAACAAAAGGCTGAGACCCTGAACCTTGTAGACAGTGTTCAGCTGCCTAAAGTGAAAGTTACGGTACTTCCAAATGTGGAGCTATCTCCAGTTACAGAGGGGATTATTGAGAACTCTAAATTACTGGGCCCAAATGCCAAGAAGCATTTGTCATCATTGAAGTTTGAGAGTAAGAAGGCTTCAACACCAGAAGCAGACAGGAAAGACATCATAAACAGAGATCCAGAGATCTTTCTGAATGATCGCTCAAAGCAAGCACCTCTCCAAGGAAAAATGATTGGCAAATCCCAGACTCCAGGAGCAAAAGCAATAGGCTCTCCAACTGGTCCACGGCTTAGCAAGGTGAATTCAGCAAGAGCAGGATCTCCAATGATGGCAGTCCAATCTGGAGACTCTCAACCAACTGAACTGTCAAAGCAGCACACGATGACAGAGGAGCTGAATGGTCACAGTAGATTTTTAAACATCACAGTGCGTTCTGGCTCATTTTCACAACACTTTGATTTGCAGCATATGAGTTCATTAGATATTTTCTCAATTCTAAAATGTGATAACTGGAAAGAAATACAAATCCAGCAAGTAAGATCCAGAAGACTTCAATCACACTGACCCGATCGGTTTCTAAGGCAACCCATTAGACATCTGAGATAGAAGAGAAAGATTCATGGCACAGACTGTGGTTGCAGTGCCTGACAATCAACTTCTTTATCTCAGATTTTGTCATGAGACTTTTTTAAGACTCCCCAAAGACAATTGTAAGCAGACTGTCTAAAGCACAGGAGAACTGAAAAAGTCATGAGCAAACTCATGGTAGTATGATGCCCACATTCAACCGAGTCTCAAATGAAGAGGTGAACAAACATTAGAAACCTCACAAGGAGAAGAAACACATGGGCATTCTTAGTAATGCATCAGCAATCGTAGTGAGTTAGGAAAAGGTTTTGTTGAAGGCAGTGATTTTGACATCTTTCCCTTGGTGCAAACTTTTGCAGAGGAGATTGGCTGCTGCTGCTGCAGCAGCAAGGGCACAGACACAGCGACGGTGGTTTCCTGGAACATAGCAACACCAGCTGAGATCACAGATTAAATTCTGTTTTGCAGTAGCATAGTTCACAACCTCATGTACAAGGCAGCAGAGCTTGCTAGCAAGGAGAGAATCGGTTTTAGTGTTCACCTGAGATTTCAAAGTTTTTCCCAAATGCTGGAATTCCAACAGAGCCAAAGAAACAGCAGCATGACAACCAAAATGATATGATGAGCAAGGGAAGATTCTTGAAGACAGATATGAGAACATTCCTGTGTGCCACCCATTTACTTACTTCCTTGGCAAAGGACTTGAGAAACCTGGCAGGAAGCACAATATGCAGAGTTCAAAAGCTCAAGTGATGTGCAATCTTAGTGAGGAAGCAGAAGCTATGGCAATTGAGGATTTCATCATGGATGATCCCAGAGAAATAGTGAGGTTCAATTTTTTATGTTGATTGTTGATTCCAGCATAGAGAACATGAGTAACAATTGTTGTTGTCCAAAACTCAGAGGATTGATTTCTCATGACCTGCCCCTTTTTGTGCACATAAGTTGTTCTTATGTGGCGATTTAGGCAGTCTAGGAAATGAACCCACTTTCAGTCATACTGAGATTTCTGTGATTTCTGTTTGCAATTTGCCTCTTCATTCTTTGGCTGTGGTATCAATAAACAGCCAAACCCACCTGAGACCTGAACATATTTCTCATAAGTTTCCCCATCAAGGGTGCTATGGTTGTAAGCTCCCTATACTGCTCAGGGAAGTGAGTATTGAGAAACCTCCACACTCATGATTTAAGACAGTCAGAACAAGGTTCATAACTTTTCCTTGACATGAGAAAAAAAAGATTTCCAGATAAGGACTGAAGGACCAGGAAGGAGAAAACCGCAGAAGGGAAGAACCTGAACAAAGAAAAATAAGACTAGCATTATCAACAATCAATGGGAATACACAAATGTCCTCCCTAAAACAGAAAGGGTCAATAAGGAAGACAAGAAAAAACCTACAATATTATTGCATAGCCTTTTGTCCCCCTTGTTGCAATGAATCCATGTACCAACATTGACATAGAGAGGCTCAGAAAGTCCTTCAAAAATTACACAAGTCTCCTCACAATGCCATGGTTTTGCAACCGTACTAGGTTGCAATAGGTTGGAACCTCATGATGCTCCCAAAATAACTTCAGAAACTCCTTGCAGCACGTGCAAGGTATCCAAAACAAAGTTCTGCCCAGATGAGCAAAAGCTCAATACATGATTCTCAACAGTTCACTCAAAATTTTAATAAGAGACAATACACACACACAGACCCTCAGTGCAACAGCTAAACCCAATCCCTAAAACATCATGTAAACAAAGGAGCTACTCAAGTACAATGATCAATATGCACAGTCTTGAATTAGCAACTCCAGAGAAAAGACTTTAATACAGAAAACTGCTGAATCATTAAACCTTGTCTGTCTAATGTTGTCCAGCCACCTACTTGCATGCAGATTCTGCCATGCTCTCTTTTTGGAGTATGTGAAGACCTGCCATCTTACAATGCATTGGAAAGTGGTTTTCAACCAAGCAATAAATAGCTTCAATGAACAAGGCAACACCTAAGAAGTATGCCCACTCTAATTTTGTATAAGATGCATTGAAACTGAATTTAGTCAATCATTTCCCTCTTCCTTCAACTACCCAGGCTTGCCTCAGAGTAAGGCCGAAGGCCTGGCAGCCAAATGCCACCAATAACATGAGCCAATCTCAGGGAAAGAAATGACCCATACAGAAGGAATAGCCCAATGCCAAAGCCTTTGTTGGGTCTCATTCTGGAGGCTGGCAAAACAATCAGGGCCCAAAGCAATGTAGCATACAAAAATCCCAGGGTGTAAAACAAGGTGGGATCAGTTGGGATTTCAAAAGCTGAAGGGTATGACCTCCAACTTGTAAGAAGAAAAGAGAGACCTAGGCCAATCAGTGTATTAAACATGGGCCCTGCATAACACCCAGAAATGGCGATTTGGACACCATCATTGCCACTGCTACTGCAAGCTAGAGCAAGATTAGAGACCAAATCTCCCATTGAATTACCCCATGCAAGTACAGTAAGGCCTAAGATTGCTGGGTCAAACTCTAGAATCTCTCCCAAGGCCACCAAAGCTGCCACAAGCTCATTCGCAATGATATAAAACCACGCAATACTCATGATGAATCCCCCAGCAACCCATGGAAACAGGAACCGAGAGGGGGGTTGCTCCACTTTTGTTGTTGAAAAAGCAAGGATCCCCAAGATGATTCCAACAGTCCCAGCAAGCATGTAAAGCTGTGTGTCACTTGCCAAGTCCTGCCCATCATCACTGTTCCAAATTGCAGCCAAAAGAGTTGGTGACAATGTTACACTAGCAACAGCAAAGAAGCGAGACCATCGTGAGTCCTCAACCATGGGGATTGTTAAGCGCCGGGGCAAAGTGAGGGGTATCTGGAGCAGTTGCCAGCAACGCCGTAAGAGTGATCTCTGTGCCTGGATCGTCAAAAAAAACAAAAGACACCATGGAAACAAAAGGGTCATGACCAGGGTTGAAAGAATACAGTTTCAAGAACCAAAAATATAAGCTGAAATAATGACTCCAAACAATGATAAGCCATCCCACATCTTCTTGACTTCTAACTCAAAAAGCAAGCAAGAGACTCCCAAACTTCCCTTTCTCTGTGTTGAAATGTAGACCATCCAAGGCTTACGTTCCAGAAATTTCAGTAGAATACCTGAATGTCAGGTCAGATACAGAAGATGGAAGTCTTTTCTGTGAACAAGCAGTTGGTTTAGCATTATCATAGCAGACACCCCCAAAAAATTCTCACCTGTAATTCAGCTTCCTCCTGCTCACTCCAACCCCATAGAGGGCGGGATGACTGATCAAGAGATGCCAAGCCCTTGTGTGAATAGATGGCAACATTGGATATCCACATCCACTGCGGCAGCATGGTTTCTTGGCCAGGATCAAGCATACCTGCAAGCCCTGGTTCATCATCGCTGTCTTGGAATGAACCTGGCAACAAGAGATGTGAACAGTACAGCTGTAAAACTAATTCATCCATTTTAAAACACATTGATGTTTTGCTTGAATGCAGTACTGTACGTTTGAACTAGGTAGATCACCACTACAGGTCATGCTAGGTGTTATCACAATCCAAATGCCCCACAAATTTACCACCCCGTGTTTCAAACATTGCAATTGGTCCAACAACAATTCTCTAGCAGCATCCTTTTGGCAATTTGCTGCTCCTTGGGAAGCAAAAAAAACACCCTAACTGAGGGGTAAAACAAACAGGTTTTGTGATGTAAATGTTGTGTGGACTTTTATTGGCTATCACATGGGTCAACCTCCAAGTCATCTATTAACATGGCAAAGTACCTATTAGATTGGAGATCTCATGCCACAACTTGGGTTGTTCTTTCAGAACAGAATTATAGGACAGTGGGCTGATGGAGTGCAATGGATGGAACCACCCACACACTCTTATTGGGGGCAATTCCGCAAGGGGACAATGGGCTTGTGGTTCAAACTTTGGAATACAAAGCAACCAGGTCATGGATGTGATAGTCATTGGACCCTACTCAATGAGTGTATTCATCAAGTTATCTCTGCTAGAGTCAAGAGAACAGAAAATGAAGCCATATGCCTCCACTTTCATTGGCATTGTGAGGAAAAGAAAAGGAGACCAAGATCTTGATGGACTTACTTGCAAGAAGTGGCTCTAGGGCATAGGATAACTGGAGCTTCTTTCGGGTCCTTGCTCTCAAATATTCTCCAGTGGCCACCACAAAACTATACACAATATAGATTGAGAGATATGCAATTGCTCCCCATAGGTGAATTTTTCCTACTGCCAAGATTAGACAGAGGGACACCAACGTGACCATGAAGAAGCCAACATCTCTAAGAAAGCATTTGCGGTCAAGGCAGATTGAGCGCCCCTGCTGAGAACTTGACACCAAAAGACCAACTGAGCCTGCCACTATTGAGGTGACAAACATTGCACCTCCTAGTGAGCTGTTCAGCCCGACCTGCAACATCAAGTAAGACAGCAATGGTCAATACCCTAACTGATGCACCTGCAAATCTAAAGACTCTGAAGAAAACAGCAAAGCAGGTGTTTACCTGGCCATGCCCAATTCCCATAAAAGAAGCAATGCTTGCAAAGACATCAGGAGCTCCATTTCCCAAGGGAAGAAGTGTCACCCCAGCCACTGTGGGAGGCAGGTGCAAAAGCTTCGAGAGCTTCTCCAATGTGCAGCAGAAATAATCAGCTGCTGTGTTCCCAAGCATGTAGAACAACACCGCCAACCAGACAAGGAATATAGCATATGCCAGGCTTGGAAAACGTGAACAGGTACAGTAGAAAAATTCTACATACTTGATGAGTGTTCCAGGTTCGCACTGCTGGTTAGCCCGCACATATGAACATGAATCAGGATAGCCCACATGAGAGTTAATGTTTTTACATTCAGAAGAAGTTTCTGAAGTTGAAATCTCCATCTCTGATTCCTGACTCAATGGAACAATGCTCATATCATTCTGTGCAATTGAGGCGTTTTGTAGATGAGGGCTTTCCACAGCATCTCTTCGGGTGTCATAAGATGAGCCATTTGCACCTTCCTCAGCTTCCTGATCCATTTGCAATGCTTGGGTGCTGCCACCATAATTCCTGATATTCCTCTTCCATTCTCTGGATGGGGAACTGGGATATGCCTCTCCCAAACCCAGAATATGCCTAGTTGCGGCCTGGTTGCTGTTGTATCTTCCTTGATCCTCTTCTTCCGACAGAGGTGAGTTCAGAGATTTGCCATGTTGGTCATCATGGTGAAAGCTGCTCTTCTGCGATTGCAAAAGAACTAGAAAGAGAACAAAAGAACAAAGGCCAATATACAAGCGTCGTACTCGCTGGCCTGCCATTATTGTAGCCCCTCTACTCCTACCAATAACCTTGTAAAACTGGATGGTTCACAAGCAGCAGCGGAGACCAACAAGAACAACAACTGCATGAGGTTCAAACTCCTGTCCAAAACCTGCTTTCCAGATCTCCTTAGGGTTTCGCAAATTGAAGCAGTAGTGATGACAACGAAGGCAGAGCTCTCTCCATACCCCTGCAAGTCTCGACATCAGCTTCTTTGCGCCCCCTCGACATCATCACTGATCCGGTCTGCAACTCACGACGCAACAGACGATCGTTTCTAGGCTCTATAATAACCCGGTGAGAATCATTCCTTCTCAGATTCGGGAATTCGGAAAGATGAGGAAAGGTGGTACTCCATCGGAACCTTCTCGTCAAAAAAGAAAAGCTTCACTATTCATCAGAGCCACAAAACAAGACGACGAAAGCAGCTTTCGCATGCGCGGAGGATATGCCTCTTTCTTTCTTGCTTTCTTTCTTTCTTTCTTTCCCTCACTACCGAAATCGAAAACCTTGTGCAAACTCTTCACAACAAGAACGGGGAAGGAGGAGTCGTCGTAATCAATCCCTCATCTTTGCGAAGCGTGAAGATGCACTTGCCGTACCTGGAAGCGAGAGAGATGGAGTGGGAAGCCCGTCAGCGCTACTGCTGCTTGTTCGTAACACACCACAACACAACCGAACGATCGCGAGCGAGCGCGAGAACACAATTTCTTTCTTCTCATCGAGCGCGAGCTCGTTCGACGATGAGATCCGCAAAAGTACGCTGTTTGTACGTTTGGTTGTCGGAAGCAAATTGTGCGAGGGAAGACAGCAACGAAAGGGGATCGAAGAACAAATGTTGTGAAGTTTTTCAAGCAATTTTTGCACAGTACGAAACCCTCATAGGTATGAATCGGCGTCGATTCCTGCGCGTGAAAAACACTTCGATGCTATTTGTTGTCTGGACGATGGTGATGGCTCAACCGGACAACAGATCTCTGTCGCGATGCGATGTCGATCGCCACGTCTCAAATGCAATCATCGTGTAACAACGAGATTCAACCATTTGAGTTTCTTGTGCGCTCTATTTCTCTTGTAGTGGAGCTTGTGCATTTGTTTGTATGGTTTAGTCGCTTTTTTGTAGGAACTTTTTTTCATACAAAATTTTGCCAAGAGTTCGAAAGCTGCGAAGGAGGAACTTTCAGCCCAAGACAACATCCAATTTCATCTTTCCTTTTGCTGCTGCAACAGATTCTTCTTCCACAGGAGACAATCGATGACTAGTGGAAGAGATTCAAGCAAAGCTTATGTCTTTAAAATCTACAGCTCATTCTGGTATGTATGCAAAGTTGAGATTGAAGCATAGATTATATTTCAAGAGTCTACTGCTCATTGCAGGTCTTGCAAGAATTGGAAAAGAGATATAGTTGTTCATGTCAAAACAGTTTTATGTCACAGCTGTTTCATGTTGCATTGTTCCTTTCTTGTATGATAACTCTTGCACAAACTGACAAACAGAAGTAAAATCACAAGAGAGTACAACTAGAATGATGATGACTGGAAAAACTCCACCTCTTGTGTTTGCATATGTATCAGAAGGTGGCATGACAAAGAGACAGCATTGGCAGCTCAGGACATTCTTCTCAAAATCATGGAACCACCACATCTGCATAAAAATGTAATCAATACTCAATTCCAGAAACCTTCACAAGCTTTCAACTGATGTCATTTCTGAGATCCAGATCACAAACTATGTAAACTGTTCATACATGAGTATTCAATTGGTGATTCTTCAGCAGCAACATGCAAAGAAGAGCGCAGTTGCCAAGAAGTCACAAGCAAGACCACACAAGAGAGACAATTGAGAAGCAGTTTGCAGGACACAACAGTCATAAACGACCATCTTCAGGGACCTTGAACTACAACACATCTATGAGATTTGCAGAAATACCTGTACAGCAACATGAAGGTAAACCAACACTCCGTCAATTCCAGCAAAAACCAAAACAAGACAGAATTGAGTGCAGTCATAAACTCATGAGTGCCACTTGGAATAGTGCCAGACCACCATCACCTTCCATCATGAACAGCAGTGACAAGCTGAGATGACTCTGCATCACCTTCCATCATGCACAGCAGTGACATGCTGACATGACTCTGCTGACTTCAGCTCCCAATAGGTAAGGATCTAGAATTCACACAAACCATAATGATACCAACATTTGAGTTCTATATTTGTCAGATTTCTAGAAGCGATGGGAAGACTCAGTCATGATGTTGGGTAGCACTCTACAGGCTACTTCCCCAGATTGAGAAAAAGCAGGAAAAGAAGAGTGAGACACTGGAAAAATCCAGACATCAATAACCTCCGGCAAAGTCAGCAGCAACTATACAGAGTTCTAGAAGATCAAGCCTGATCTGGCTTGCAATCAAACCTGTTAGACCATGTCTCCATTCCAAGGTACTGATGGAACTGCTGGGTATTGCAGGAATCCTCCAATGCTGTTGCACAAAAGAGTCTGCTCGGACATAGAGATGTGCTGACTTCTCCTCCACTGCTTCTGCAGTTCCATGTAGAATGAATGCTGCTGCCCAGCCAGGATACCCAAAGTTAATTGGCAAGGACAGAAGGCCTGTAATGGTCCAACAATATCACACAGTTTGTATAACTAAACATTTCAGGCAAGAATACACAAACTGTTACCTATACTGCCATCAAAAAACTGTGCTCTTTGCATTTGCAGATACATCTTGACACAGGGGGCAACAATTTCCTTCAAAACCTGGGAATGTATGTGCAACCCTGCATTTTCTGAGTCAAATAAAGTAATCCTTGCCAAATTTCAGGTTAAGAAAGAGTCTGCCCTTTCAAGAATCTCATCCCAGCAGTGCAATCTGGCATTCAGGATCCTGCTGATTTCCAACACTGCAGACAACACTGCAGCAGCCAGTATAATGCCTGCACACTATGAACAGTTTCAGTCATGAAAATCACTTATTATCAATTTAATGTAGCCCACAAAAAGCAGCCAGAAACAGCAGTTTCAGAGAGCAGATGAGATGTGAAGTTTACACAGATAGCTACATGTCCTACAAAGGATCTCATAGCAAATAAACTAAAGAACCTACAACCTTATCATGTTATGTTCATCACCAGGGACCGCAAAATCCTCAGTCTGAAAGTATGTCAAATGCAAGTATGTGAAATGACATTGTTAAAAAAACACTTCAAGAGCAAAATTGCCACGAACGCACTCGGACAGGAACAGTTGTGTCAGTTCCAGCTAAATCAACTGAAAAAACACAAATGAGCACAATTCTTTTGACTGTCAATCACACAGCTGTATCACACCATCACCTTCACAGCAAATGCCTGTGTCCAGCCACCACCACTCCCCACTGACATCATCAGCGCCAGACATTCAGAGTAGAGAAAGCATATGATAATATGCTCCCTTTGTACCAAAATTGTACCAAAAAATTGCACCACAATCTGCATTCTGTCACCTTTCCAGAAACAACAGGAAGACTCGGTCATGATGTCAGCTAGCACTCTGAAAGAAACAGTCTTACAAGAACCACATATCTGGTTTCTCTGAGAAGATTCAAACCATATTACACAAACAATAGTGCAGATGTCTCTTGCATTGCATGAGAACAAGCAAGAAAGGATTGATGGCAAGCACACAATCTACCCAAGAAAAACTGCTAACTGGCAAATAACATAAAAAAAGATGTGTAACATAGCAGTAATTGATTAATTTCTCTTTTCTTGAACATTGCCTATCAATGCTTGCCAAGTAAAGAAGCCCCTCTTGCAAAATGTCCCGCCCTTACATTTGATAGTCTGGTGTGGCAGAATTAAAGGGCCTAAACAGAACTCAGAATTGAATTCTTGTGGATGTACAACAACAGGAGAAGGATTTTGATGCTGGGTAATCATCACAGCAAAAACAGCAAAAGCCGCTTCCAAGAGAGAGAGAATAAAGGTCTAGAACTCGTCATCATCTTCTTCAGCAATGTGCTTTGCAAGTTCCAGTTCCTGTTGCTGACGCTCACGTCGCTTCTCAGCACTCTCGAGCTCTTTCTTATGAGCATCCGGTGGGAACCTCAGGGCCTTCACAGCTTCATTATGAGTATTGAGGCAAAATGCAATGCGAGAATGGAATGCCTGCTGAGGCTCCTGCAAAATTAAACCAGAGGAGGAAGTTTCAGACTGCTGACAGAATACTGCAATGCTAAATCAAAAGCCACCTAACACACAGAGACATTCCCTATGTTGATGAAGGTGATCTAAAATGCCAGCTTCCCCCCAAATGATTGTCCATCAACCCCAATTTTTTCTGAAGATTCCTAACCTGTGTTGAATAAATGTCACCAGTCTCCTTTGATTGCATCCAACCCTTGCTGTGATCAACACTGGCATCAATGCCTCCATCCCGAATGGCTTTTGTCACAATACTCTCAGCATCAGCAACCGCAGTAGCTGAATCCAAGTGCAATTTTGAGGCCACATCCCTGAGTGAGATACGAGAATATGAGATACTAATGTTGCGAAGGCCAGTCCTGATGACATTGTGTCGTAGACGCACAATCAAATTGTGAGTTTTGTCCGCATAGAACACGCTTGCATTCTTATCAGCAACTGCACGGAAGAGCTCCAGATCTCCAATACGCACAGCCTGCAATGACAAGCATTCCAACAGTTACACTTGAAGTAGACATTCTGAGAGAGGGAAAGTCTGGTCAACCAAAGTGTGAAGAGAATTGTTCAGGGCCATGAATGGACACACATACATTGGTGAGCTCAAAGTAGGGAAGAAGAGCTTTCCGCATTCCCTGTTGCATGAAAGTTGTGCGTTCTGGAATTTCCCCCAAAAGAAGACGGACAATAGCTGCCCACTTGGTACACTGGATTCGGAAACCTCTGGCACTTGATGGAGCCTTGCGGGCAGCTTGCAGCAAACATTCTTTTGCATCTGTGTACTCAAGTTGAATGGTTCGAATTTTTCCCAGGTAATACAAATACCGGCACAGCTGCACAAAGCCAGAATTGCCAATTTCATCATCTTCATATGTTCAAAAGACACAATCACCTCAAGGTCATACGAACATCTTGTAAAACATATCAGAACTAACAAAATATCTCTCTACTGCATACCTGTTGATTGGAGTGAGAATCAGAGCGTAAGGTCTTTGATCGGAGTTTCTCTGCCTGGTCATACAGGTTGTAGTGCAAATAATTCCGTAACAGCAAATTCAGCAAAGTCTCCTGCTCCAGTTATGAAAAGACTCCAATTTGTATTAGGATTAATCCAATATAGAGATGACCAGAATTTTACCAATATAGAATACAAAACCAAATATAAGATATTGACTACATTCTGTTGCTGTATAAACCTACAATTCAAACAAAACATACCATGATGCAATCACCTTGTCTTGGCATGCCAATTTAAGAGCTTAGTGATACTTAAACTTTGAATCCTTGGAACCTGGGAAGACTGATACTTACTCCAGGATTACAGGCATCAAACCAGTACATTTACAACATGCTGCTTCATAGGGATGCAATGCACAGACATGCAGTGATCAAAAAGTTCAGAAATGCAAACAAACCTGCCCTAATTCATCATGTCGTAGAGTTGCTGTCCGATGCAAGGCAAGCAATGTCCTGATAAGAAAAAAGACACTCAGGAAATTTACTTGACAAGCAAAAACAAATCAAATGTTGATAGTTCCAGAATTCCAAATGCACTTTACATATTTGTTTTCTGTTGCCCTAACAAAAGAGCCTTACCCTCGAATATCAGCAAGAGAGTTGGTGCGCTCATAGCTCAAGGAGTAGTAGAAGTAAAGACGTGCTGCTAAAACATCAAGTGTGCGTCGATTGAACTGCTGCAACCTTTTGATTGCTGCTGATGAGCATGCTTTTGCCTGTTACACCACACTTAGCCTTTTTAAACTATCCTGTCCTCGACCAAAATCAAGTAGCAGGACACAATGGTTCCAAACAGGCTTGATATTAGTAATTAGGGTTTCCACTATTGTAGGACCAAGGTTTCAAAGTTGTTACTCCAATGTATACGAACTGATCCTACTCCAGTCACTAACCCAACACCCTAAGCTAACTGATGAAATAATTAGGAAAGGAGAAAGCAGCAGGCAAAAGTGGGTGAAGAGACAAACATCCTCAAGGTGCTTCTGATCAATCAAGAAGATGATGACCAGCAAGTATGAGAAGCTCTCCAGTTCAGGCAAAACTGATTGCTTGTATGAAAGTTGTGACGTCTGTGCCACAGATGGAGGTGTATCTACCTCCATGCTCGCATCACCTAGTTCAACCTGAGAAATTGAAAGCAGTCAGATAACTATTCCACAACACTGTTGCGTTTTTTTTTCTCTAAATACACATCAAGCAGGTTGTTGCCATACCTTGGCCACAAAGCCTAGAAGCCGAGACAAAGCTTCAGAGCCAGATGGAAGTGCATAGTTCAGAAATGAAGATACAGTGGAGGCTTTCAGTCTGCGTCGGACAGCCAGCATCTGACGAATTGCACGCGCCATAAGCCGCATTTCCTTCTTAGCAACTCCCTTTTCTATCAAGGCGATGGCCGCCTTTAGATCTGCACCCCAGAAAGGAACCGTACAGCTAGTCGTCAATGATCTCGCTACCCTCTCTAACCCTAATCCGCATCAAACCAACCTCGTCGAGCTCATGTACACCGATGGCTCCCTCAGAGTTCCTCATTCCTCCATTCCAAGACTGATAATAAGATCATGCGTCATCTTTTACTACACAAATCGAACAAAATCAAAACCTAGATAAAACCCCAAAGCAACAAAACTTGAAAAAAAAGAATCCGGCGCTTCAGAGCGACAACACTCCGGCAAAGCCATTATTAAGCAGAGGATTCCTGTCGGCTTTCGATTGCAGCAGCGACATCAGCAGAACCAGGGCAAAAAGAAAACGACGGAGGCACAGAGAGGAGAGAGATGGAGAAACATTCCGACTTACGGATGAGAGGAGAGGGAGCAGCTGCAGGCTCTGCTGTCTTCATTTCCACATCCAAACCCATGCTGCTCCAATTCCTTTCCGCCTGGCCTCCCTGAACTCTGCCCAGACCCGAGAACCTCCAGCGCCGATCTACAACAAAATCGCACCTTCGCCAACGGACTCTTGCGAATCCGGATCGGGAAATAGAGAGACAGAGCGGCAGCAGCGAAGACGAACTCAAGCGGCCGAGGCGGAAGGAGTCTAGGGTTCGGGATTATATCGAGGTGTCGTGAAATCGGGACCTGGTTTTGAGAACCTGGGATTCAGCCGAAAGGCCACTGGACCATTAGTTGCAACTTGGAATGTTCTTTTTCCCCACAAAATTTGTGTAGTTTTTTTGACAAAGTGTTTTTGTAGCCTAAATTCGACTAATTTTGCTTTTTTTTTTGGAAAAAAATCGTCCAAATTTTTTTTAAATTTGCAAATTATTTTCATTAAAAAACCCTTGATTGATTACCTCGTTTTTCTTTTTTGGTTTTTGTTTGTTATTGTTTCTTTTTTTTCTTCTTTTTTTTTGGGTGTGAGTTAATAGTTATGGCGACAACCCTCAACCCTAACCACTAAGGTAGATCATGAAGACAAGGGGTCAAGTTAGGATTTGAACTCCCAATCATTGTCAATTGTGCAACTCACCTTTTAACCACCAAAAGAGGAAAGCTCCCAGGGTTAACAAAAAAGTTATTTCGAAAGTGGTGCCCAGTTGGGCCTCACTTTCACCTTCTCTTTGCTCCCTCATTCCTTTAAATTGTGTTATCCATAAAGTCTTGAGATTGGCATCCAAATTGGAAGAAAACCAAGGATGAGATTTCCAAATTGAATACATCAAAAAAAAAAATTAAAAAAATCACCTACGGGTTGTCCACCTCTGGCCTATTCTATGATGGCTAGGTATATGGGCTAGAACTAAGGGGCTATTGGCTATGACTATTGGCTATGGCTATTATATTTACAAATATTATGGCTATGGCTATTGCTTGTGATTATGCCTATTGGTTGTGGCTATTGATTATTTTCCATTGGCTATGGCTATTGATTATTTACTATTGCTTATGGCTATTTACAATTAGGCTTTATGGCTATGGCTTTTATGACTATGGCTTGTGACCATGGCTATTGGCTATTATAATCATAATGTTTTTTAATGTTATGCTTGCAATAGCTTATATGGTTGAATTACTTGTTCAAAATGACCTAAGGAGACATTTAAAACATTATTTTAAACATTCATCTTGATTGATGAAAATGTACAAATTGAAAAACGGCCTATTGCATGGATGGTCATTATAATTTTAAATTAATCAATTTGATTATTGTGATCCATTTTATTAATTATCAAATGGAAAACTTTATCCAATTAAACAAAAAAATGATATCCTTAGACAAAATGGCCAATGGATTTCTAATCAAATCATCCATGTACTTGGGTCGAATAAATTAAAATGACATTTTTAATAAAGATGACCAATTAATTTTGTATTTAAATGAAACATCTACTTATTGCCTAACATTTGTACCCACCTATATAAATCGTGTACACTATAAAATTTGAAATTAAAATTTTATAAAATTATGATCCAATTGTTAAAGATTTGATTTATCGTCATAAAGGTGAAAGATCCATTCTTTATACCTATTTATTAACCAATAAAAAAATTTGAAAACATTTTTGAAAAATAAATCATTTTATTTCAAAGAATTAAAATGATTAGTCAAATTAATCAAATGGTTCATTATTCAAAATATTCATTTTTCATCAATTAAATTGATCACCCAATCATAATGAACATGTCAAATAATATTGTTCAAAATGATGGATAGTTCTTACGAATGTTCAAATTGAATTTTTTTTACTATATCATTTAGTCATTAAACTATGTTAGATATTAATGTAAGTTTGTTCAATATCACTAAACTATTATTTTTTTCAATCATATTGAACATTGCAGGTTACACATGACATGGATAATGTTTATTGATGTGCCCCTGAGGTTATCAAATGATATTGGTCTAGTATGCATTTTGTTGATTCTCAAAATTGAAATGGAATGCAATTTAAAATGCATTGCTTAATTTCACACATTTGTGTAGTTAAAAGGGCATGTGAAAACTATGAAATAAATTTTTTGACAAAGAACAAGTTCATGAACATCTCATAAACAAATCCCTTACATAACAAAATAATGTAAGTGATTACTAAAAATTGATAGTTTTGGGTCATGGCTTTATTTTGGACTCATTATAATCACACAACTTGAACTTGGGAGGAGGCCATCACTTTCCTTTTTTTTATGCCTTTGCAAAAAACTTGCATTCAAATTTATTTTGTCCCAATACTCCCAAGGTTCCAATTTTCATTGTTTTGAATATTTGAAACCTTGTACCTCTCACAATTTAAACTTGTTTTGAGTGTGTAATCATACAATCATGTATTTTTATATAACATCATGTCACATTTGCTCATCAAAAGTGATTTAATCGATGTTCCCCAAGTTTTTTTAACATTTATAACAATTTTCATCAATAAAATGATATAAATTATTATTTCAATATGTTTACAACAATTATTCATGCAACAAAATGGTAATTAAAATTTTTCACAAAAATAAAAAAATAAAAATATTCAAATTTCAAAATTATAAAATCAAAAATGCATTAATGAAATAATGTTCATAGCCCTATAGTCTAGGGTTTGGGGTGGAGAATAAACATTAAAGTTAAGAAATGCTCCTTTGTAAACTTTCAATTTTCTTCTATAAAGATTTTCATTTGCTTGATGTTTAGAAAAAAATTTGTCCAAATTTATAGCAAACATATTTTCAAGTAAGTTTCAACACATATCAACATTTTTGACTTCTAATGCCATCATTTTTTATTTGTTTAGACAATGGTGTATTGCATTTTCAATTCATCATATTATTGGAACCTGTACTTAGAATAATATGGGTCCAAGGTATTCATCTTTTGCATAACATTTTGCCTCATGCTTGCATCATGTTACAATGCTTTGATAATCCTCTTGTAAAAAACTTTTAATTACTCCATGGTTGCACATGCTTCATTTCTAGTTTGCATAATTGTTGCTAAGTCTTATTTAAGTTGTGAAGTTTTCTATTGCTACTCAATCACAATATGATCTTAACTTGGTATTATCCTTGGTCAATTTTTCACATTAACTTGCATGAAGACGAGGATGAGTTTTATTCAATGATCTCTTGACACATCAAAAGTAATTTTTTTATTATCAATCATTTTTGTTTCAACTTTGTATTCATTGGGTGATGCATTGACAATCTAGGATGAATTTGTTTGAACTTTGAAAGGCAAAGCACAAAACAATGATAAATGAGATAAAATGGTAACATGTGAAATACCATGTGCAATGATGATAGGTGACATGCAATGACTTCTATTGGGCATCATTGTTATGTATATGGCTGGACTCTTTGATAAAGGATGGATATCCAACACCATAATTCATGCTTCATATATCAAACTTTGGATAATGATTTTTTTTAATGACAAAAAAGGAATATGAATTTTTTGAATGGTGTTAAACTTGAAAAAATCACAAAAGAAACAAATATCAAACAAAAGTCCAATTGCAAAAAATGCAAGTAAAGAGTGGGGGTGACATTCAATACCTCAATTGATATGTGTAGTTCCTTTTTAATAACATCATTGACAAGAAAAATTAATCTTGTTCCATTACATATTCAACAATAAACACTTTTCACATTAGCACTACAAAACTAGTTATATCCGTTAACATGTAAAACCAAAATGTTATTGAAATAGGGATTGAAAGTTTAACTATCAACTTGACAATGCAAAAACCTCTAGATTAATAATCTACCTTTGTTTCTTCCTAAACCCTAACCCTGGGATGTTTTCTTGATGCCCCATATTTCAAAGTTGCATCAATTTATTTTTTTTTTAATTTCAAAAAATCCAATCGAAGGAGTTTTTAAATGTAAAGAACTACAAAAGGTATAATTTCAAATAATAATAAGAAAATTAAAAGAGCATATGGCCATGTGATCAAATTGAAGTATTTTGATGTGTTTGTGACATTTTGGTCTTTTTTCAAAGTTGTATCAATTTTTGGTTTTTTCTCTTCAAAAAATCCAATTGAAGGGGTTTTCAAATGTAAATATATACAAGGGTCGAGAATTTTAAATAATTAAAAATTCAGAAAAAAAATAAAATGGCCATGTGATGAGATTGGGGAATTTTCACATATTTGTGGCATTTTCACCCCTTTTTGTAGAATTGCATCAATGTTTGGTTTTTTTGTTTTCTTACAAAGAAATCTAGTTGGAAGAGTTCAAACATAAGTAACTACAAGGGGTTAGAATTTAAAAGAATTATTAAAAAATCAGAAAAACTTATGGCCATGTGATTATATTGGGGCATTTCCATGTCTTTTGGCCTTTTTTCAAAGTTGCATCAATTTTTGGTTTTTGGTTTTTTTTTTTTTTTTTTTTCAAAAATTTTAGTTGGACAGGTTTTTAAACTTAAGCAACTACTATAATCAAAATTTCAAAGAATTATATTTTTAAGAAAATTATTTTTTTTTAAAAACTTATGGCCATGTGATCAAATTGGGGAATTTTGATTTGTTTCACTAAAAGAAATCATCTAAAATGCAACCAATGCATTAGAAACTATGTGCAACTAATTGTCATTTGCAACTAGCTTTAATTGGTTTGCAATTATTTTACACACTTGATCATTCTTGTGACTATACTACAACTACATTTACAACCAATGATTTTTTCATCTTACATTTTAAAGTTGTTTTCATTCATGATCATGCAGATATGTCCCATTAACTACAAATGGAACCAAACTTAATGGCACCACTAGGGTGTTAAAATAACCCTTAATGGTATACATAGGTTTATTATAAAACTTTTGAAAGGTATGTGTGTTTTTGATAAGTTATATTTTGGTATAATGGGGGTATGTTTTCATCACTATGAAAAAAAAAATGTTTTGCAATTGGCCTTACAACTCAATTTTTGAGTTGCAAAGACACTTACAACTCACTATATTTATACATTGTGAATGCTAATAGACAAGTTGCACAAGTTGCAAAGTTGCAACTCACCATATATATGGTGCAACTCATTGCAATTAAATCAAAACAATTCATTTTCAACTACTATGCAACTTCATTATACTACACCCATCATGTCATACTAACATCATTAATTGTCATCCATACATTAAAATCTAACACGTGGCATTATGAAGATATTTGGACAATTTTTTTATATAAAACTATTGATCTACATCATCCATTATGATTATTATTGATGGTCCAAGATTATGACATGTGGCATAATAAAACAAATTACCACATGGCATATTAATTTTATTTTGGAAATTTATTTATTATAGTAACTAGCTAGGTCATACATTACCATAGGTAGTAGGTCTTAAAACCTACATACCTATGTATTTACCTAGGACCTCACTACCTACCTACCTACATAGGTAGGTAAACAAATATGAACTACTTATTGACCTATGTAGGTAAGTAGGTAAGAAAACACAAGACTAAATGCATTAAAGAATAACCATGAAAGTTTGTTTTTTATTTTATGTTTTGCCTTTAGGTTAAATTTTTGTTAGTTCATCTCAAAATGGCACATGTATTTTAATGTGAGAACATAAAAAAATAACCCTTTTTTATATAGTTTGTAACATGGGATTTGAAGACAAAACATATGGGTTAAATCTTTTAGTTATTCATTAGTTGCAATTGAATTGCAATTATAACATTTAAACATTCATGGTAGGCCAAATCCAAGGGGAACATTCCTTTGTTTTCTGTGTCTGAAAAAAACTTGAACCCTTCTTAATGGCACATCCAGTGCACTAAAAATCATCAAAAACATCATAAAATTGAAAAAGTTATGTCCGTTCAAAATAAAAGGGGTCAAGAATTCAATAAAACAAACTAGCAAATGTTACAAAGGTCGGCTCCCAAACACCCACAAAATTCCTTATATGTTGTTTTATTTTTATTAGAGTTCAAAGATGATTTGTAAAAATTCGAGTGGTGTTCTTATAACATTTTAAATTGTTTAAAATGAATAAAAAATAAAAAAGTTATGAGGTTTTTAAATAGGAGGGGTCCAAGGAGAAAAAATAAATTAAAAAAGAAAAAAAACATGTTTTGTAAGATGGAAAGCTTATTTATCTTTTTGTTATTTTTTCATTACTCATTTTCCTTTGCACTTCAAAAATGATTTCTAAAACTTGAGGTAGTGTTCCCATAACATTTTAAATCACTCAAAATGAAACACATATGATGAAGATATAAATAATTAATGAATATGTATCCTTATTAAGTTATTAGTAATTATATTATAATCATAACATAGTTGAACAGTAATACTTTAGTAGTGGCACACTAGTGGCCATACTAATTGTATCATTGGGAATCATAATTGAAAACTAGTTGCAAATGTATCCTAATATGGGTGGTGGAGATGTGGACACATGGCATGATCGCATGTATGTATATCGTACAGTAATTACAACATAGTTGTTGTTTTAATGACACATTTACAATAGTTCTAAAATAGTTGCCATGTGTAACTACAATGCAATTCCTAAAAAAAAACAAACATGGTTGACTACCTATGCATGTACGATGTGTATAAATTATTGTATAAAAAACCCATTTTCAACACACTTGTAATTATAATACAACTAATTGATTTTTTGATGTGGCAGCTTATTAATTAATACATTGTATTTCTTAAAGGATAGTTGCACAATAGTTGTAATATTCAAAGGATAGTTGCATAACAATTATATATGATTATTTTTTAAGTTTTAGTTCCAAGGCAATGTGGTTTCGATAAATGTGATTTTTCATATTGCATTAATGTATTTAAAAAGTTATATTTAATTTGTATTGAAGAAAATTAATTAACTACCTACCTATGTTAGTTATTATTTAATTAATAATTAATTAATTAATTAATTAATATTATAGTTATTTATTTTTAAATTTAATAGCTATTAATGAAATTTTATAAGTAATAATTTGGTTAACTAATTATTATTTCACTCATTTTTTTCCTATATAATAATTATGAATTATGAATTTATAATTAAATGAATTAAATAATTGATTAGTAAATATCTACTAATTCTAGTGATGATGATTATCATTGAAATTAATTTAGGTAGGACAATTTTAAGGTCTATAAATCGTTATACACTAAAAAATTATAATGCAAAATTTTAATTTGGAATCATGTCATTTTACATGTTTTGTTGTAGCAAAGTAATGAAATTATAGAAATCGCTTAGAACTTGTTGTCATTTCACAATTTTTTGTTGTAATGACATAATGAACAATGGTGGAGGTGATGGGCATTCAAGCAACAATGTGAAATGTATGAGGAATTGAGCTTCGTAATAAAAGGAAATGAAAACTATTGGAATTTCAATAGGTACCTACTATAGATATAATGTAAAGTTGTTACATATGGATAGTTACGTTTCTTGAATGCTAATTGGTATCTCTGCTAGGCCTACTTGTTACTTCTAAACATGTGATAGAAACTCAAGTTTTAGCCTAAATCTGATCATTTGTCTTTATGTTTATGTGTCAATTTTCAAGGATGAAGACAACGAAAGGAGAAAGAGTTGAAGCACATTCCTTAGGTTGTAACACTTCGGGGGTAGAAAGGCGTGTTGAAGCTTGAATGGGGACTAGGAAGATTGACAAGCAAATCATTTATTCACATGGACCTGCATAAACCAAACAATAAATTAATTAATGCGTATCTAAAACACCTTGGGTGCACGGACGAGCCATGGGCAAACGCGGACTCATAAAATTCACCATGGCCTGGACTTGGGGGAAGCCACCACCTTCCCCCTTATGGTATTTTTTATGCTTGGCCACAGGGCCAGCACCCAAAATGTCATTTTGTCTCGGGACTCTCAAGTGGGAGTCTCGAAATTCCCAAAATTGGGACTTGCGCGACTTTGGAGGCCTATAAATTTGTGTGAAAACCTCGAATTGAAGTGAGGTCTAAAGCAAAGTTGTAGCCCTCATTGAGAGCTTTTCAACGGTATGTGGCACATCACCTGTATGCAAGGAAGTCAAGGCAATTCTTGACATTTAATGGTCGGGAGTCAAATTGACAATTTGACTCCTGACTTTTCTTTTGGCCATAACTTATGTTTTAATTACCCAAATGGGTCATGCGAGCCCATTTTAGACATCTACATTTTTAAAACTTTCTAATGATATAAAGAAATCTTCAATTCAATGGGTTTTGACCTCTAAAATTGCTTTAAGAAAATTCAAGAATCCATTGAGACTCTAACTACCAAAGTGGGAACTCACTTGGGAGTGTGGATGGTCATTCTGTTACACTCTCCACAATCCTGGGAACATGAAATGTGACTCCTGGGCTTCATTCTTGGCATGCACCTTCGTAAACCCTTACTTTGGTTGCAAGCCCAAGGCTAGGGTTACGACAACTATGGTGTTACAAAACTTGTTACAAGCTTCAATGGTGTTCTGAAAGAAAACGTTATTCCACTTTTAAACCATTAACATTGAGCTTCATTATTCTAACTACAAAAAGTCTAAAATGCAACGCACAATGTGAGCAAAAAACTTTGCCTGGTGTTTTACTTGATTTGAAACTAACACATAATTAATCAAATTAAAGTTTTATGTGGGAAAAAATCATTACCCCAAAAACTAATGATAAGTTTTATTTTATCTATCACATTGGGACAATTCACTCATTAATCTTTGCCTTTGCTTTGAATCTAAGTTTTCATTAAATTCTCATTAACAACTAAATGTTAAAAAATGATTAAGAGTGGAAAATTCTAAACCTAAAGAAAGACACATAAAATATCATTTCTTTGTCAATATTGATCCACATTGCACATGTCACATATTATACTCCTTGCAATGCCCACCATTAGTATGAATTAAAAAGTTAAAACCATTTAACTTATGCTACATAATTTCAATGTGTTGAATAGTTAGGTGCCTAGCCTTATCTAAGCCTTCTAATTGTTCCACCCTATCTTTTAAAAATTATGACTCATCAAACTTTTTACTATAGTACCTAGTTGGTAAACTTATTTTGCAAGCAAAATGATCAGGAGAAAGGTTTTATCACCTTTGAAACCTTCCCCAAAGAATTCCTTTTGATTGGCCACATTTGCAATATACTACTGAAATCTGCAAATTCACCCTTTTTTCACCTTGTCTTTGGGCCTGCTTTCACCCCCTAATCTTTCTTTTAGTGATATCCATAAAGTAAGGAAATTTTTATTAAGTCTCAGTATGAAATGTTGAAACTCGATACAAAATGCAAAATCTTAGCATAGTAGCATAGTAGGATAAAAGAAGTCAAGGGTGAAACTCAGAAAACTGTCAAAATTGATGGCTTTTAAAGGTCCCCCCCCCACCCTTGAATGTTAATGTGTTTTTTGGTAGGTTTTCTTTGAATCTCATCTTATTTATGACCAAATTCAAGGTACTAGTGTTGTCTTTTCCTAACTCTGCGGATACCTCCACTATGCATAAATATATTGGATTCAAAAGGTTAGCATAATTTGGCCAGGGGCTCTCAAGGGACCAGGGGTGGGGCTCCAGCCAATCACGAATTACCGAATCAAAAAGTTGCGGACAAGCATCAATTATTTTATATAAGTAGATCAGGAGAAAGGATTGATAGGACCTTGATAATTATTTAGTTAATAGTTTTAAGTTGGGACAATTTTCATTCGATGAGACAGTAAGAATTTAGAAAGCATTTTGTTATCAACAACCACACGTTGTGAACGTAACTTCCGTTGCAGCCATTTTTGCATCTAATGCAAGGAATTTCAACTCATGATTAGATGTGGGAATTTCGACCCATCGAGAAAAAAAAGTAGGCAAGAAATAGAGAAGAGAGATCATTGCAACAATTTCGTATAAATAACATTGGTCGTCGTCCTGCCATTCGGGCAGAAAACATAGACATCATTCACACGTGTAGCTTGTGACAGAGCTACATACAATTGGCCATGGGTGAACACAGGTTCATGCAAGTAAATGCCAATGGTTTTCATGGTCTGGCCCTGCGACTTGTTAATGGTCATAGCGAATGCCAATTGTAAGGGGAATTGGTGCCTTTGTAAAGTGCATGGCCACTTCAAACGATTTGTTGTCGTGGTGATGCGCGATATGTTGACAATATTCCCTGCATGCGTGCCACCAATGGTCTATGTGACGATCAATCTCCGTGCCAAATGTTAAATGATTAAACAAGTCCGATTACAAAATCCTAAGGCCGCATCGAGATTTCTTAGTAACATAATAGGGACGCCAACTTTGAGGGCTAGGCGATGTGGTGGCATACCTACCAGAGTAATGGTGTTGAAAAATTATGTGCCAATCGTCATAGCTTGGTCGTCCCCTGTTTCCATCGAGTCTACTGACAAAAATACGTGCTCTCACCTGGGCACAACCTCGATAATCTAAGTGTTGAGAGAATTCACGACTATATTTTTTGTTGTCAGAATAGTTCAACTGTCCATGTACCCTTGGTTTGCGTAATTGATTGTTAGGGCCGGGAAAACAGCATGGATGAGGGTCTCTAAAGATGGTGCTTGATGGATTTCTGGGTATAAGGCGATCTCGACTCCAACTAAGGGCTTCGGTGGAAAATGATCAATGATAGGAGACTCTTGACCATTGTCGATTCTCAGAAGGTACTTAGCATACGGCCTGGAGAGGGGATTTATGTGTAATCTCATGTTTTCCGTGAGAGTCAAGACACACACTTGACACCATAAAATTGAACGTGAAAGGATCGCAGAAACGATTGTTGCCCGAGAGCCTTTAGACACCATTAGCAGACACTGTTGGAAATCACCCCCAAAGACAACCACTTTACCACCAAAAGGCGAATTTGGGCGTTACATGATGTCATGCAAAGTCCGGTCTACCACCTCGGCACAATGTCGGTGTTGTGCTAGAACCTCATCCCAAATGATCAACTTTGCTTCCTAGAGTAGCTCAGCATAATCACTTTGCATAGGTATTGAGCACATTGAGTCCCTACCAAGGGCAATTGGGATCTTCAAAACCAAATGTGAATAGTTCGTCCACCTTCTAATAGGAAAGTTGTTATGCCAGAAGAGGCAACCCTGATGGTGATGTGTTCGTCTCATCAAACCAATGCTAATAACATGCAATATACAAAGGTTTTGCCTGACCCACCTAGACCGTTTAGGAAAAATATTGCCCCTTCGCTTTGGGCTATTGCGTTGAACACTGTAGTGACAGTTGTTTCCTGGAAAATGTTGAGCCGCGGGAGATTTTGGTTGATGTAGCCATGGAGTACGTCTCTATTGTAGTCAAGCTCTGCATCCAATTGAGGATTAACACGCAACATTTTTATAGGCGGCAAAGTGAGCGGCATTTCCGGAAATTCGTGCAAACCTTTGTTTGTCAACGCTAATTTGGCCTCGAGGAGTAGTAGGGTGTCGTTGTAAGCATCCTTGATAGTGCCTCCATTCGTGATGCGTCAATGTCACATATCGTGCGACATATCATCTCGATATCTTTCCCATAACACTTTCGAATTCAAAGGAAGGCAGAATAGTAAGAGAGTCACAAAGAGATTCCTTAGCCTCTTTGCGTTTTGATCGATACATGTTTTTCACATGCACGTGTCCCATTTTGCGTCATCCTGCATTAATCCCAATGCTTTGCAAGTAGCTTGAAACATCGAATGCTTTATGTCGTCAATAGTTCGGAGATGTTCGAAAGAAGTCACGCCCAGTACGACTATAAGTAGGAGGCGGAGGAAGAATTGTTCACTAGCGATGAGATGTACGAAATACATTCGCCCAATAGCTTTTTCTCCTCGCTCTCAGGTCGACCAAACTTTTCTTTAAATTTTCCAAACATGATCAGCATGGAAGTCCACATACACCACGTTCTGCCCATCTGCATTTTGAGCATTATACGCAAAGTAGGCGGTCAAAGTGGTTTTCTGGCGGGCAACACGTTTCGCCACGATGGCCAAATGTTCATTTTCATTAAAAATGATGTTGTGCTGTCATGGCAAATGAACAACTAATCGAGTGACAGGCGGCCATTCTGTATGCTTTTTGAATGAAAGTAAAGAATCGACCCCTTTAGCAACACTCAAATATCGAGCGTTAATGTATTATTGGATTTCATTTATTGGATCGGTAATCACTGCTACAACACGGTCAGGACCTTTGTAAACGTATTTAAAAAGGTATTTGACACTTTGAATACCAGTGAACACCTCGACGTTAATATGTGCATTAAACATCTTGGTAAGGTAGGGGTTGTGGGGCACCACACATCACTTGTCATACGCAAAGCCATTTGGAGTCTTTCAAAATGTTTGACCATCGTTTTGTCGAGGGTAGATAGGGTAACTGTCTTTGCCTTGTGTTATCTCCTCAGAGAAAGCTTGCGGATACCGTTGCTTGCATAAACCGTTGCTTGCATAAACCGTTGACCACGTAGGGTGCGTTAGGGTATTCTTGGCTGCATGATCCATGCAACAAACATTTTGTGACCATTTCAAAAAGAGGTGTGTTCTCTGGAAGAGGAAGTTCCGCCGACACTAAGCGATCTATGTTTTTGGTTGTGGAAACTTTCTGCTTTGAAAGAAATATAAGGAGCATATGGATGTGAAGTAGGCCTCGTTTCTAGTATTCCCTTGTCGAGATGTTCCCAATAACGTTGGTGAACCATCCAATTTTTGCCACTCCTTTAAAAAGGGCTTTCACCTTCATTTGAAATATGTAGGTGACCAAATTTGGACGGTTAGAGGCTGTTTGGTTGGCCTTGAGCTCCACGATTATTTCCTCCCAATTCAGGTTACAAGTGAATGGGAGGAAGACATCCATAGTTCCTTTGCTTCGCATAATAGCCATCGCATCTTGATACGCTTGCACATGAAATGTGGAGAACCACGAAATGAAACTAGGAGAATAATTCGCTGACCCATTTGCGCATGATCTAATTGGACATCATGTTCGACCATATCTACCAGCCCTTGGTAGAGTTCCGCACGAAGTTGAGCTTGGGTTTTAGCACCAAAAAGTTAAGAATGTTCTGCTATGTTTTGGTAGTAACGTTGATGATATAATGTTGAAAAAGGCGACCACCGAGATGCAGAGCGAAAAGTTCGCAACTAAAGTGCACTCTTTGTGCGTAATAAGCCACCATTGAGACCCTTGTGCATGTTATGTCCTGATTGTTCTGTAGTCGCAGATTTTCAGACCACCCGTCCTCCCCAATGAGAAAAGCAGCGAGTATTATAAAGGATTGTAAAAAGGTGCTAGCTCGTTCATCTGCTGTAAACCACCTCCATATCGTCGTTGTACAATGACATTGCGATTTCCAACCTTTCACAGCTTGCCAGGAATTATCATTGCAACCTCATTTGTCGTAGGGATGTTATAACGATGGACATCTCCATTTCCTAGGGTATGGCTAGTTGTAATGCAAATGTGGACCTCTTATGCAGGGTTTGCGGCGAAATAGTTGGCTGCACAAATGAAGACATTGACATAAGGATTTACGCACCCGAGGATCGTGTGAAATGTCGTCAAATGCGCCAGGCTTAAATTAGGGTTTTACATCTGTCAATTCAGACCCTCATTTACTACATCATGCACATAGGCCTGAAGAAAGCCTGGCAATTGCCCTTCTACGGGTTCCATACCACTAATCAAGTGGTAAAATCCTCCTTGCACTTTGTAGGTATGCACTCCTAGTCCGAGCTTGAAGCCCACACTTTGGACCCTTGTGGACATAAATGTGAATGCAGCATTATATAAATGAAGATGTTTACGCAATTTGGCATTTTGTCGATCTTGTGACATTGCCATGTACTTTGGCGAGGTGTGAATAGGAGGCAAAAGATTTTTCCCTGAAGCACAACATTTACTATAGTGTGGTCTTCAAAAAGAGCCCACAATGCGCTCTTCGATCCAGAAGCAAAAGCCACAATGGTTGCATTGCTCATTCAGGTGTCCGAATATTTGTCAGTCTACTTGCAGGTCGGCCAAGGGTACCACAAATCTTGTAAGGCCATGTGTTGTCCAGCCTAAAGTTGATCCTTTGCGCACACGACGTGATGTTGTTCAACGCATCGCACAACATCTATCATTAGTTGGGTTTGATAACCCCATTCTATTTCAATAGCATGTGCTCTTGTATGTTGTTCCACATTTTCCAATAATCGTTGAGCAATATCAACCATACATCGTGCTTCTTCATGTTGGGCCCCACTACATGCAACCCTTTCAAGAGCTACTGTAGCACGACGGAGTTTTTGACGTTCTTGAGCAATTGTTCGCCTTTCTTCATCGTTTGCATATCTACGCGGCACTCCAAGACCTTGTCTACGATTCTTTTAGTCAGAAGCAAAATGGAGTCAGGTTCTAAAAACACAATAGCGTAATTTCATATTTAATTACCATTATGATAGGCACAAGTCTAACCTTGGGGTCAGCATATCACGAGCAATGTATCTATATTATTTGTGTCATTTGAGTATCAGGTAGCCCTTTCCTAGTCAAACAAACTAATTTAATTTTAAATAATCATATGAGGCACTAACCCACCAGAAACACCACACATGGAAGAGCCAAAAGGAGTGAGGAAAAAGGTATTTCTGCCATGACAATATTTGCAGTGCTTGTGCTCCTGTTGTTTCACATTTTTCAACTCTACAACCATGAGTGACGTGATGACTCCCATAGCTCCTCCAGAAAATGATGCCACAATTGGGTCAACTTCACTATGGCCCCCCACTTAGTAATCTCAAGTTTAGGAGCACAAACACCCAACCAAGATGCTCAATCACACCCACATTCAAGAGGACATGATCCTCAAGTGACCCAGATCCAGCACATCGAACACATGCCAAGTACCCTGCATGGTTTCCAATTGCCAAATATAATCATGAATTGGTGTTAAGTTTCCAACTAACAAAATGAATCTTTTGATTATCAAATAGAATATGTATATGTATTTTCTATGCCATTTGAGTATCAGGCAGCCCTTTCCCAGTTAGACAAAACCAATCTAGTTTTAAAGAATCATATGAGGCACTAACCCACTAGAAACACCACTTATGGAAGAGCCAAAAAGAGTGAGGAAGAGGTACCTGTGCCATGACAATATTTGTAGCGCTTGTGCTTTTGTTGTTTCACATTGTTTAATTCTACAACCATGAGTGATGTGATGACTCACACAGCTCCTCTAGAAAATGATGCCACAATTGGGTCAACTTCACTGTAGCCCCCCACGCAACAATCTCAAGTTTAGGAGCACATACAACCTCCTAAGTCAAGACCTCACTACTAAATGACCATCAAAGTGACTCCTTGATGGTCTTACTTTGTTGTTCTTTTCATGGAAGTGAAAGGTTTGGAGGATAAACCTCAAAATGGTCCAAAATCACAAAATTGTTCTTACTGGGCCAAGTGGGCAATTTGTGTGCAATTCATCATGGCCTTTTAAGTCAAACAGTTTTAGATCCAGGATTAGGGAAGACTGTCAAAACCTGAGCTAAAGTGGAAGATGCATGTTTTTAATGAAGTCTTCATATGATGTGCCCCTAATCCCCAGCTTCAATTCCAACTACAGTGCATAGAATTCGAGCAAAAAAGAAACCATAGACAATCAGGAATGCACAGGGTCCTTGTGAAACTCTAAACTCAACTACTCTATTTATAATTGCTAACACAATTCTGTTTTTCAAGCCTTGCAGACACATCATCTAGCGATGTATTTATAGGTGCTTGATTTTACTCTATGTTGGTTTTAAGTTTTTGCAAGACATTCTTTTCAGCTTTACATGATGAAAGAGAGTATGGAAAACCAAGAGATTAATGAAGAGTCTTACAATGGGAGCTATAAGGCCACCCAAAAAAATGATTCCAACTAGTAGTGAAAAGCAACTTGCAAAATACTATTGCAAAGTCTCTCTCCGACCCAATTCCACCAAACTTTTGTTTCTATGTTCCTAAATCACAAAATGCTCCAAATCATCATCATCATCATCTTCTTCTTCTTTTTCAAATTCTGGTTTTGGGGGTGACTACCAAAAATCTCTCTCCAACCGATTTCCTCCACACTTTGTTTGTGTGTTCCTAAATCACAAAATGCTCCAAATTTTCTTCATATGTTTTTATTTTGTGGGACCACATATTGAGCAGCAGTGAAGGTGCTCTAAATCATTCACATTCATCACTTTCAAAAGTTATGGTCTATTTTGGGGGGTGGGGCGGGGTCAAGCTTTCAACTTTCCAAAAGTCTCTAGCGACATGCTATTTTTCACCCCCACCCCACCCGCCTCCAAATCGAGCTCTATTCGGCGCTTGTTTCACTTGTCTTCTTACACATAACAGTGTTGCGTTTCAATGTCCAGGATCGAGGAAAGGCTAATAATATAAAAACCTATGTACTATATGCCATAGCTATATACCCTTGTAACCAATGGCTCCCATACCATTTCCCATAGGTAGGTAGCTTGTGATTGACCCCAAAAAAAGTTGTTGTGCCTAATTTGGGGATATTCCATTGTGGGTTTCCCTCGTTTTGGTTCTTTATTTGGACACCTTATGGATAACACAACACAACTTAGGGGATGAGATCAAAAAGAGGTGGTGAAAGTGGGGCCCAATTGGGTTCCACTTTAAAGATAACTTTATTATAAAAGTTGAAAGCTCACCCCCCACGCCACTTGCCTCCAAATCAAGCTCTGTCCGGCACTTGTTTTGCTTGTCTTCTTGCACATAATAGTGGAGTGCCCACATACTTCCACTCACAGTTCTCAAGGAAGGGGGGTGGGGGGGGCTCAGCCAATCCGAAATAATCGAATCAAGAAGTAGAACCCAATTTTTATATATAAGTAGATGTGAAGATAAAGGATCTCAAATTCAAAATTTCAAGTTTCAAATCTACTTTTACTCATTTCCATTCTTCTAAAGGTATTATTATCATCCAATATATTATCCTTTTTTCCACCATCTATTAGGAGTTAGTGATTTTTCTCCTATTGGAGAAAGTTGTAAGAAAAAGTTTTCAAAAATTCAAATTAGAAATCACGTCCAAAAATAAAAAGACAAACGATCCAAATTTGCGTTTTTAAAGAGAAGGCGAAACAAGGACACAAAAAAAGACCCCAAATTAATGGCCAATGGAAGGTTCCATGTTTGGTGGCCCTTGAAATGAATCCAATGTTTGAAGGTCAATGGGGAAACATCTTGTTTAGTGGCTAATGGAAGGTTCCAAACACTAATAGAAATCTCGTTGTTTGTTATTAATCACTACGCAATTTGCATGTAATTGGTTGTTGTTTATGACTATTTTGGTCATGTTTGCAATTACAAATTTCCTATTGTATAAGTTTTGGGCCATACGGTTATGTGTGCAACTAAATGTGTATAACATGGACACGTGTCATAAAAATAATGGCTTAAACTTATACATACTTAAATTATTCTACTTAATATATCTACATAGACTATGTATAATAATATTATGTACCTTCAATATTAAAATTAAACCCGTGCTAACTAAGGTTAACCTAAACTAACCTAGGCTAAATTAATTAAAAATTTAAATTAACCATGGCTAAATTAAGTCAGGCTAAACTAATTATGACTAATTTAGATTAAGCTAAATTAAATTAAGTTAAATTAACTGTGGTTAAATTAAGTTGAGCTAAATTAATTATGATTAAATTAAATCAAACTAAATTAAATTAGGTTAAACTAACCATAACTAAATTAAATTGGGCTAAAATTAAATTAGATAAAAATTGACCATGGTTAAATTAAATTATGTTACTAACCATAGTTTAATTAAATTATATTAAAATAATTATGACTAGATTAAATTCAGCCAAACTAATTATGGCTAAATTAAGTTAGGCTAAACCATTTATGGCTAAAATAAATTAGGTCATATTAATTATGGCTAAATTAAATCAAGCTAAATTAAATTAGGGTAAAATTAACCATGGTTAAACCAAGTTAGGTTAAATTAAATTAGGCTAAAACTAATTATGGCTAAATTAATTATGGTTAAAATTTTAAAATAATAAAATTAATTAAAATTAACCATGATTAAATTAAGTTAGGTTCAACTAATTATGGCTAAATTAAATTAATTTAAATTGAATTAGGCTAAACTAATTATGACTTAATTAAGTTAAACCAAACTAATTATGGCTAAATTAAGTTAGGTTAAACTATTTATGGCTAAAATAAATTAGGGTATACTAATTATGGTTATATTAAATTAAGCGAAATTAAATTAGGCTAAAATAACTATGATTAAATTAAATTAAGCTAAAACTAACTATGCTTAAATTAAATTAGGCAAAACTAAATTATGTTAAATTAATTATGGCTAAAATAAATTATTGAAGCGCAACGGAAAAGAAGTAATGAAAAATTAACAAGAAAAAAAAAAGGGGTTTAAGGGTTACAAAACGTTTCTTTTTTCTTTTTTCTTCTTTATGGACCTTTCCTACTTTCAAACCCCATTACTTTTTTGTTTCTAATTCATTTTAAATGATTTAAAGTGTTATAGGAGTGCCACTTGAAGTTCTTCAAATCATCTTTGAAGTCTGATAACAACATAACAACATAAAAGGAGCTTTTTGGGTGTTTAAGAATTATCCTCTATAGTTTTCAATGGTTTATTTTTTCAAGCTTTTCACCCCCTTCACTTTGGGGGCCATAACTCTTTCATTTATAATCCATTTTTGATGATTCTTGGTGTGTTAGATTCACTAAAAGGCTTCAAGTTTTGTTTGGACACTAGACGCAACAAAGCCCTCCCCGTGCTAGTATACTCTAATATAGTAATTGCATTTAATGTGCAAGTAAATTGGTTAATGAGGTTTTAAATGGAAATTTTTATCCCATATCATTTGGATTTTAATTCAATTTGGCATAATATATAACTAGGGGCAATGACTATGTACTAACAAAATACCAAGTGCCATTGGGGATAAGTGAATACAAAAAAAGTTTGACCTTTATAAAATGGCTAAACTTAAAAATAAAATTGGATTATTCTAAACCTATTTATATAGCCTAAGCCTGGCTACTTTTCAACCTATTTACATACTTAAGTAAACCTAGCTACGGAGTAAGGTTTAATAATTACCTACCTAGGCACCATGTGTCAACATCTTATTAACTTTAAATTGACGATTTAAATTTTGTTAATTAATATTTTAAAATAAAAAGGTGGGCCTTAATTATCACATGTCATCATATAATCGTTGTTTAAAAATGAACATGTGTCAAATGGTTAATGAATGTTCCATGGTGTGCCATGTGTCATCATCTCAGTGGTAGAAACTTTAACAATTGAGATTAATCCAACGAATTTTTAATTTATATAACACAATAATAATAATAAAAGTGACACGTGTTCAACTGTAAGTCGTTTAATTTTTAAACATGTGTCATACTTTGATTAGTTGCATTATAGTTGTAAGGAGAGTTACACATAAGGTGCAACTACATTTGGATTGGTATGTATGGATGAACATGTACATTAACATTGTATATACATGTTATATATGTAGTGTTGCATGCAACTAAATGTCATGTGTAACTTGTCTTAAGCAACTACACAAATTTGTAATTGCATGTGTCGCATATAATTGAATTTTAGTTATAAACGATAGTTGTGATACCCAAAATTTCTAATAATGAAGCTTGGTGGTCCTTGGAATGTTCCATGTTTGGTTTCTTGTGGAAAGAGAAGGTGAAACATCTTTTTCACTTCCTTCCTTTTCTTCATCCCATAAAATTTTACTTAAGCATTTTTTCCATTGGTTTTAAGGTTTTATTTTATCATCTTTCTAGACCATTACTTCATATCTTTCCTTCCTTTTTCTCAACCTATAAATTACAATCACACAATTCGAAGTACAAAATTTTCCACACATTCATCACTAAATTGATCTTGATCGAATTTTTTTTCTTTTTTTTGAATTCATGGTGTCACACATGGCTATGTTTTATGGGCTTCCAACTGCACAAATGAATGAAAAACCGCCTCGAGAATTCTCCTTAGATTCTGAACCACAAGAAATGCACTTTCATCCTAAAATCCAACCCCCTCGGGCTTGGTATTATTGAATTCCTTCAAATTATCGTACTTTGGTGATTTTGTTCTAGGTTGACCCCGATTCTAGTGATGAACTAAAAACTACCTTTGAAGGTTTTTATGAAACTAAATATAATTCGATTTTTGCATGGTCTTTAATTTTTAGCATTGGACATTATTATTGATTGCATGGTTCGATTTGTCGATTATCTCTTAATAGTTAAGCGGATTACTTAGTTCGCACCATCCAACCCATCTTATATTTCCTACAATTATGAATTATCACTATGGCATAACTTAGGACTTAACATATATTTGTAGTTCCTCTTTGAACTTCTCCATAACTTGAATAAAAACTATGTTCATTGTGAAATCCATGTTGTAATTTTCACCCTATCACCCTACTCATTTCAATTGTTATGTTGTTTGAAATTAATCCTACATGCTTATAATGCTTAAATAATACTTTATATCCATTAGAGCCTTCATTGACACCACTTAATTGTTTCAAGAATCTCAAATCATCCTTATTTGCATGACTATGCACTAAATATTAAAATGAAACCAATGTTATGCCAAACATTACAAATTTTGTTGTTAAATCTAACCCCAACCTTTTACAAAATTTTCACCCCTAATATTGAAGCTTTAAAATTATGATTACCAACTTTTGTTGAAGAAAATAATTGAATTTTAAAACAAAAATGACCTTTGCATGCAACCATGCACACCCATCATTTTTCATTCTAACATGAATGAAAACCATTAATAGCCTTATCACATCCTAATATCCTTGATGTAATTCTTGAAAATTGAGATTACTACGCATGGCTATGTTAGTAAGGTTCACAACATAATATTATTTTATAGTTATGAAATTATGAAATTTATAAATTATCATGCATAACATTCATAGTGACATTTTCAATGTTTCAAAATTGTTTAAATATAATGAAATGTTTAATTTTAGTGCCTAATTTTTTTCCTATGCGAGTTATTACATTTTGTGAACCCTAATTTAACAATATCCTTTCCCTTAAGCTTCATAGTTAATCATTTATCCAATAAGTAACCTTTGAAAATATGTATTAATGGCATTTAGGAAATTATAATTAAATTGAACGTTGTGGGCCATTTGAAATTTATTAAGTACGTTGAGGATAATTATTCAAATATTAAAGGTTGAATAACCTTATTAGTCTAATGAGTCGATGTGCACTAGTTATTTTATTATTATTCATTAAAAATATTTGTAGTATTATATAAGTTGTAGGTGTAGTTTTGAATTTGATCACTTACAAGCGAAACATCCAAAAAACCAAACTTATGAATTTAATTGAATAAAAAATTCAGTTGATGAAGCAAAGGTCAGAAGTATAATGGTGTTTTATAAATAAACATGGTATTCTATTGATGGGCATGTAGGAAAGTTCTATATGTTATTACTAAATCCTATGAAGGATAGGATAATAAAATTAGTATAACCTAAACAAAAACCTAATAAATCTTCATAGCTATAGAAATTCGATCAATTGACGAATGGTGTGAATAAGGTATTCAACTTTTTGTTTCATTAGTAATGGCTTTATTGGACCTTTGAACCAACAATAATTTCCATCATTAGGGACCCAAGTCATACAAAAAAGACAAACATCGTTATCCTCACATTAACACTCATAAAATCTTTTAAGCCTAATTCTGAATGTAAATATTAATTCTAAATAGATGGTAAGAACGTGAAGGTTAGGTGACACATGACGATCCCACATTAATTGAACTATTCAAGTGCACACCATTGTTTTGATCATTTTTTTTTTGCATAATTGTTGGGAAACATTCACTTCAATTAGTGTTTTTAAAATTTTTCATCTTGTATTGATGTGATTAAAAGAAATGAAGATGTAGTGGCATCATCCGCCATGGTTTGATATTTACCTACGTCAATAAAAATAAAAATAATAATAGTTCATAACAACAACCTTGGACTTAAATTCAAAATAAGGATGATGCATTTATTTAAGGTAGGCATAATTGTGGCGGTGCAGGTTACAACGGCAAAACTATGAAAAATTCTTAACACCCTGGTTTTGACGGATTCATTAAACCTTAATTTTGACGGTGGATCCAAATAGTACATAATAATTTTTATACGGAAGATTTACTCATTAGTAATTAGTATAATTTATTATGTATTATGCAAGTAATCAATAAATGGTAATGAATGATTAGTATGTACTAAAAAAAAATTACATAAGCTAGGAAGAAGGTTATTAATGTTTTTGAGTTGATTTGGTCAAAGAAGAACCAAAGGATGTTACTTTTTACTGTTTGTAACTATCATAAAGGTTAATTATTTTTTTTTAAAATTAGGATGATAGGTCAAACGAATGGGCTTGACAATGATTAAACTTAAAGTATCCCATCAAAATATCCAAAATAAGGGAGGGATGAATTCTTCAAATTCATTGGTCATGAAGATTATTGTTTTAACTTGATTAGTGAATGGAACCTTTTCTAATGTTCCATTGGGTATAATGATTTTCATCCCAAACATCATTGGAAGGTGGAATGATCATCAAATTTCATTAGTTCATGAAGGGAGAAAAGATTTTCGATTAGAAAAAAGGATTTCCACAAGTTTTCATTGACCAAGGGAAATCAACTCAAAGGGGGGGGGGGGGCATTAAATTAAAAGGCCCCTTGAAGTTTGAAACTTTTTTTTTGTTTTGGTAGGTAAATAAATTA